>RCND010001115.1_pt1 | contig 15170 bp, 13 predicted proteins | sample 2041351 | NCBI WGS metagenome assembly RCND01 (sample SAMN09708230, study PRJNA481090) | Marine sediment metagenome, whole genome shotgun sequencing project. | biome: marine sediment; feature: ocean; material: sediment; isolation source: Sewage treatment plant 12B marine sediment (STP12B) ...
TTTGTATTAACTCTTGCAATAGGTCGTTTTTGTTCAATTTCAGCAGAAAGCTCACCGTTTACTGACATAAACACTTCTGCTTTCTTTATCATTGGATTAGAATTTAGGGCAATTTCCAATTTGTTCAAATCTATAATTTCTTTAGGCTGTTCCGTAACGGGTTGCTGATTTTGTATTAACAATTTACTAACAGTCGCATCTGTAATAAATAACTTGTTTTCTCCCAAGAATTTTATGTTAGATTTTGCAACATTCCTAACGTTATTTCTTTGATTAGAAAACGCGAACAATCCACCTATTAAAAGAAGTAACCCAATGATTTTTATGTAGTTATAATTAATTCGCAACACTAAAGGCTTCTTTAATATATTTTACTTCTTCACCAATATCTCCAGCTCCTAGCGTTAATACCACTTGAGCATTAGATTTTTTTATTTCATTTATTAATTCTGATTTGTGAATTAATTTTTTATTTAAATTTTCAATTTTATTCAATAACCAATTTGAGGTTACTCCTTCTATAGGCAATTCTCTTGCTGGATAAATATCGAGTAGTAATAGTTCATCGAATTTTGAAAGACTTTCAGCAAATTCCTCTACAAAATCCCGTGTTCTACTATATAAATGAGGCTGAAAAACAACCAACACTTTTTTATCTGGATACATTTCTCTTACAGCATGGTATACTGCCTTAATTTCTTCTGGATGATGTGCGTAATCGTCTATAAATACAAAATCATCTGTTTTAATTTGATAGGTAAACCTGCGCTGCACACCTGTATAAGATGCTAATCCCTTGGCGAGCTGGTTGAAAGGGCAACCATATTCTACAGCCATCGCCAAGGCTATTATTGCATTCGACAGATTGTGTCTACCTGGTAGGCTAAATTTGAAATTTTTATATAATCCGTTAGGTGTCTTTACATCGAACACATAACTTCCATTTTCTATTTTTATGTTTTGAGCACTGTAATCTGAATCGTCTTCAATACCATAAGTAATGCCTTTTAATGGTAATCCACTTCTAACGAAAAGTTTTCCATTTGGTTTGATACACTCTGAGAAGTCCTTGAAAGATTTTATGAGTTCAGAAGCATCCCCATAAATATCTAAATGATCTGCATCCATAGATGTAATACAAGCCAAATCTGGAGATAAGGTTAAGAAAGAACGATCAAACTCATCAGCTTCTACAACAGTGACTTCTGTTCCGTTAAGAATTAGATTAGAATTATAATTTTCACTAATTCCGCCTAAAAAAGCCGTGACCGGAACATTACATTCATTCAGTAAATGCCCTAAAATACTTGTCGTTGTTGTTTTACCATGTGTACCAGCAACAGCAAGACAAATCGTTTGCTTTGTGATTTCACCTAAAACTTTAGAACGCTTCAATACATTAAAGCCTTGGTCTTTAAAGTAATTTAATTCTGAATGAGAATTTGGAATCGCAGGCGTGTACACCACAAGTGTATGTTCCGAGTTTAAGAATGTGCTATTAATTTGTTTAATATCATCTTCAAAATGAACTGTAACTCCTATATCTTCTAAAGCGTTTGTGATATTTGTTGGTGTTTTGTCGTAACCAGCCACTTGTTTACCATTAGCTATAAAATAACGCGCCAAAGCACTCATTCCGATACCTCCTATACCAATGAAATAAATATTATGTACTGACTTTAAATTCATTAATTCTTTAAAAGCTTTTCTACTTCGTTAACAATATCATTTGTAGCATTTACAAGTGCTAATGCTTCAATATTTTTACTTAATTCTTTTCGTTTTTCTTGGTTTGAAATCAATTCGGAAAATTGATTCTTAAAATCAGACTCCAAATCCTTCTCACTAATTAAAACTGCTGCATTTTTATCGGCAACCGCCTTTGCATTCTTAGTTTGATGATCTTCAGCAACATTTGGAGAAGGAATAAAGATCACAGGCTTACCAACTATACATAATTCTGATACTGAAATTGCTCCAGCTCTAGAAATAATAACATCAGCCGCTGCATAAGCCATATCCATATTATTTAGAAACGCATGTACTTGTACATTATCCAATTTGTTATACTGTTTATACTGCTCGTAATAGAGTTTACCACATTGCCAGATCACTTGTACATTTTGAGCTTTAAAAGTCTCAAGATGTTCTTCTATTAATTGATTAATTCGTCTCGCCCCTAAACTTCCACCCAATACTAAAAGGGTATGCTTGCTGTGAATTAGTTTAAAAACATCTTTCCCTTCTATATGTTTACTCTTAACTTCCAATAAATCTTTACGGATTGGGTTCCCTGTTAATCTTATTTTTTCTTTCGGGAAGAATTTCTCTAACCCTTCATAAGCCACACAAATAGTATTCACTTTTTTACTAAGTAACTTATTCGTAATTCCTGGATATGAATTTTGTTCTTGAATTAAACTCGGAATTTTCTTTGATGTGGCCATTTGTAATAATGGACCACTCGCAAAACCACCTGTACCAATTACGGCATCTGGCTTAAATGTATTTATGATTTTTCTTGAACGCAGCAAACTGACTATTAGCTTAAATGGAAACATTAGGTTCTTCAAAGTCAATCTTCTTTGAATTCCTGAAATCCATAAGCCTTCAATTTTATAACCAGCTTGTGGTACTTTATCCATTTCCATTCTGTCTGAAGCTCCAACAAATAAAAATTCAGCATCAGGATAACGTGATTTTAATTCGTCAGCAATAGCAACTGCAGGATAAATATGTCCACCTGTTCCGCCACCTGATAATATAAATTTATAGTTGCTCATTAAATTGCTTCGCTTAAAATATCTAATGGATTCTCCTCTGACTCTTCTTGTTCTTTTATTTCTTCGCGCTTAGCGCTTACACTTAGTATTATTCCTATAGCTAAACAGGTCATCCAAATCGATGTTCCTCCACTACTTATTAATGGCAAAGTTTGACCAGTAACTGGAAACAACTCTACTGCAACTGCCATATTAATTAATGCCTGAAACACAATAGGTAAACCAACACCTAACACTAATAATTTTCCAAATATGGTATCTGATTTTTGAGATACGATAACGATCCTAAACAATAACCACGAATACATAATGAGAAGAAAAATACCACCAAACAAGCCATACTCTTCAATGATAATGGCAAAAATAAAATCTGAAGATGATTGTGGCAAAAAATTCTTTTGGACGCTTTTCCCAGGCCCAAGAGGAGAAATACCTGTTGCAATTGCAATTTTCGCTTTTTCTATTTGATAATCAGCTTCTGTATCTTCACCATTGGCAAAATTTTCAATACGACTTATCCAAGTATCAACACGATTAGGCATGGCATCTGGAAATGCTTTGGCTACCAGAATAAATAGCGTTAATGCAACCAAACCTGTTCCTATTATAATTATGAGGTATTTTATTGGATAACCACCAATAAATGCTAACATCATTATCATGGTAAAAATGATAGCTGCTGTAGAGAAATTAGCAGGTAAAATAAGAACTAAAATTAAAAATACGGGCCCCCAAAGCGGTAGCAAAGTTTCCTTAAAACTGATCTCTTTGTCTTTTATTTTCGAAAGGTAACGCGCCACATAAACCATTAATACAACTGCTGCTAATGTTGATGTTTGAAAAGACATATTTACAATAGGAATTTGTATCCAGCGGCTTGCATTTGCACCATCAATAGTTGTCCCTTGAAGCATCGTTACTAGCAACAGCACAAATACAATTGGAATCATCACCATTGATAAGCCACGAAAATATTTATAAGGCACTTTATGTATTCCAAACATAATAGCAAAACCTAAAAATAAATGCATAAAATGCTTTATAAAAAAAGAAAAGGTATTACTACCACCACTATCAGCCAGATTACTTGCCGCACTATACACAGGTAAAAAGGAAAAAATAGCCAAAAGCGTAGCTATAGCCCAAATGGCCCTATCCCCTTTTATTTGTGTAAATATATTTTGCATGCTTAACCTTTAATAGATGAGTCCCTAATTCATCTTAATTATTTACTATAAATTACGTACCGCATTTTTAAATTGACGTCCACGATCTTCATAATTTTCGAATAAATCGAAACTTGCACAAGCAGGCGACAACAATACGTTATCTCCAGCATCTGCAACTTTATAAGCTATTTTCACAGCCTCACTTATATATTGTGTTTCAACAATTATATCAACCATATTACCAAAAGCCTCAAACAATTTGGCATTGTCAACACCAAGACAAATAATTGCTTTTACTTTTTCGTTGACAAATGGAAATAACTCTTTATACTCATTCCCTTTATCCACACCTCCAACAATCCAAACGGTTGGTGCATCCATACTTTCTAAAGCGTAATATGTTGCATTAACATTGGTTGCTTTAGAATCATTGATATACTGCACTTTGTTAATTTTAAGCACATGCTCTAAGCGATGCTCAACACCTTGAAAATTTTCTAAACTTTCACGTATAGTTTGTTTTCTAATTCTGAGCAAATGCGCCACAGTAGAAGCCGCCATTGCATTTTTAATATTGTGTTTTCCTTCTAATGCTAGATTTTGTGTTGGCATAATTATTTGATTATTATCTATTGTTATTACTATCTTATTATTGTCTAAATATGCGCCTTCATCAATGACTTTAGTCAAGGAAAAAGGCAATGTTTTGGATTTAATCGAATGGTTTTGCAACCATTCTTCAATTACTTCATCATCAGCATCGTAAATGAAATAGTCTTCTGCTGTTTGATTTTCTACAATCCTAAATTTTGATGCGATATAGTTCTCAAACTTATAATCGTAGCGATCTAAATGATCTGGTGTGATATTAGTTAAAATCGCAATCTTGGGTTTAAAATCTATGATATCATCCAATTGAAAACTACTGATCTCTAACACATAGTTATCATGGTTTTCTTCAAGAATTTGTTTCGCAAAACTATCTCCAATATTTCCTGCTAAACCCACATCTAAATCTTGCTTTAATAGATGATGTGTCAACGTTGCCGTTGTAGTTTTACCATTACTACCAGTAATAGCCACTAATGTTGCATCGGTAAATTTTGAAGCAAATTCAATTTCAGAAACCACTTTTATTCTGGCTTCACGAACTTGTTTTATTAAAGCCACATTATCTGGAATACCAGGACTTTTCATGATGATGTCTGCATTCAGAATTTTTAACTCTGTATGTTGTTCATCTTCAAATTCAATCTCATTATTTAAAAGAACGTTTTTATACTTTTTATTAATTTTTCCATTATCAGAAACAAACACCTCGTATCCTTTTGCTTTTCCTAAAAGCGCAGTTCCCACTCCACTTTCTCCGCCACCAAGAATCACCAATCTCCTCATTATCTTATCTTCAAAGTGACTATTGTTATTATGGCAAGTAAAATTCCAATAATCCAAAAACGGGTTACAATTTTACTTTCGTGATATCCTGATTTCTGATAGTGATGGTGCAAAGGCGACATTTTAAAAATGCGTCGTCCTTCGCCATATTTTTTTCTTGTGTATTTGAAATAACTAACTTGCAGCATTACTGATAGATTCTCTGCTAAGAAAATGCCACACAATACTGGTATAAGCCATTCTTTTCTTACTGCAATTGCAATTACTGCTATAATTCCTCCAATAGTTAAACTACCTGTGTCACCCATAAATACTTGAGCTGGATAAGCATTATACCATAAGAAGCCAATTAAAGCTCCAACAAATGCTGCGATATAAATTGTAATTTCTTCAACCCTTGGGATATACATTATATCTAAGTATTCTGAGAAAATGATATTACCAGATACCCAAGCAAAAATTCCTAATGTCAATACGATTATTGCAGAAGTTCCTGCTGCCAAACCATCAATTCCGTCGGTGAGATTGGCCCCATTAGAAACCGCAGTGATAATAAATATGCTGACTAGGATGAATATGATCCATGCATATTTTTTCAAATCTGGACTGATCCAAGTGATTAAGTCTGAGTAATCGAACTCGTTATTTTTCACAAAGGGAATAGTCGTTTTGGTTGATTTTTCTTCAGCTTGAAAGAGTTTAGTTGCTGGTAAATCGGGGTTTTCAGCTAATAGTTCTTTTTGTTGTTGAATTGGTAATTTTTCTTTTATTGTTACATCACTATGAAAGAATAAAGTGGCACCAACAATAATCCCTAAACCAACTTGCCCCAATACTTTGAATTTTCCTTTTAAACCATCTTTATCGTTTTTGAATTTTTTGATATAATCATCAATAAACCCAATGGTTCCCATCCAAAGTGTTGTGATAATAAGAAGTATGATATAAATATTCTCAAGCTTAGCCAAGAGCAATACAGGAATCAGTGTTGCCAGAATAATTATAATTCCACCCATAGTAGGTGTACCAGCCTTTTCAACCTGACCATCTAATCCTAAATCACGAATCGTTTCCCCAACTTGTTGTTTTTGCAAAAATCTAATAATGCGTTTACCAAAAATGGTAGAGATTAACAACGACAGAATAATGGCCATAGCAGCTCTAAAGGTTAAAAAACCAAAAAGTGTTGCTCCAGGAAACTGGAATTGTTGTTCTAGATATTCAAATAAATAATACAGCATCTACTTTTGTAATTGTTTTAAAAATTCTTGTACCGTTTTATAATCATCAAAATCAAAGCGCTCTCCTTTAATTTCTTGATAGGTTTCGTGTCCTTTTCCTGCTATTAGGATTATATCTTTTGCTCCTGCCAATTGGCAAGCCGTTTTAATTGCTTGTTTTCTATCTGTAATTGATAAGGTCTTTTTGAAATTCTGAGGCTCTACCCCTTTTTCCATATCGGTAATTATGGTTTCAGGTTCTTCACTACGTGGGTTATCGCTTGTAAAAATCACCTTAGTACTTAAAGTTGATGCGATATTTGCCATTTTTGGGCGTTTTGTTTTATCTCTATCACCACCACAACCAACAACCGTAATTAACTCTTCGTTTTTTGTACGAATACTGTTTATGGTTTCCAAAACATTTTTTAAAGCATCTGGTGTATGAGCATAATCAACAATTGCGGTAATTCTTTCATCCGAAATAAAATATTGAAAGCGTCCAGAAACATTTTCGAGCTCGCTTATCAGTCTTAAGATTTCAACCTTATCTAAACCTAATAGTTCGGCTGTTCCGTAGATTGCCAAAATATTATAAGCGTTGAAGCTCCCAATTAATCGTGACCATAATTCGTTGTCATTCAGTTTTAGCAATAAACCACTGAATTCATTTTCTAAAATCTGTGCTCTGAAATCCGCATAGTTTTTTAAAGCGTAAGTATATTTTTTGGCTTGCGTATTTTGAAGCATTACCAGACCATTTTTATCATCCATATTAGATAACGCGAAGGCATCTTTTGGCAACTGGTCAAAAAACGTTTTTTTAACATCTCTATATTCAGCGAATGTTTCGTGATAATCTAAATGATCGTGAGAAAGGTTTGTGAAAATCCCACCTGTAAAGCGTAAACCTTCGGTTCTCCTCTGATGAATACCATGAGAACTTACTTCCATGAAGCAATATTCAACACCTTCCTCATTCATTAGTTTTAAATACTTATTGATTGTTAATGAATCTGGAGTGGTGTGCGTTGCTTTATAAGTGGTATTATCCACCATTATTTTTACAGTAGATAACAATCCTACTTTGTAACCAGCTTTCTTAAACAATTGGTATAGCAAACTCGAAACTGTTGTCTTTCCATTTGTACCAGTAATTCCAACCAACTTTAAATTTTCAGAAGGATGCTCGTAAAAATTAGCTGCCATATAAGCCATTGCTTGGTTAGAATTCGCTACTTCTATATAAGTAACTCCATCCTCAAGATTTTCTGGAAGCGTTTCACAGACTATAGCAATGGCACCATCATCTATAACCTTTTCTATGTAGTTGTGACCATCCGTTACAGTTCCTGAAATAGCAATAAACACATCATTAACTTCAATTTGACGTGAATCAAATTCAATTTTGTTTACAGCAATGCTTGTACTCCCTACAACAGCGTTTATGGTAACCTTATATAATATGTCTTTTAATACCATCATGAGGCGTCTAAAACAATGGTTTGGTTGTCTTGTAATTTTTGATGCTTATCTATGGATTGCTTTTTTATAATTCCGCTTCCATTTAGTTTAACTCTTACGTTAATCTGCAAGTTTTCTAATAATGCAATAGCATCCATAGCTGGCATCCCCACTACACTCGGCATCAATTCTTTGTATTTTCGAGCATTCTCGTAGTAGCTTTCAAAATCTTCATTAACTAAATTGTTTTTGAAGTTTAGAGTTTCAACTTCATCAATAATTGGAGTATCGGTATAAATTTTTTGGGCTATTCTTTTAAATACTGGACCTGCGACATCAACACCATAATAGCCTACTTCTACAATTGGCTTATGAATAATTACAATACAAGAGTATTTTGGGTTATCTGCGGGAAAGTATCCTGCAAATGAAGAGATGTATTTTTTATCTTTTTTCCATTCTTCAAAGTTGCCATAATCTGTTCTAGCCGTTCCTGTTTTACCAGCCATAGAAAATGTTTCAGAATACATACGCTCCCCTGTTCCTCTAATGATGACATTCTTAAGAATGTCCTGTATTTCAGCTAAGGTCTTATCTGAACAGATTTTATCAACTAACACTTCTTTCTCAAAAACTTTAATGTTTTTATCAAAGGACTTTACCGCCTGTATAAAACGGGGTTTAATCATTTCCCCATTATTTGCAATTGCGTTATAAAATGCTAAAGTTTGTAATGGAGTAATTGTAAGATTATAACCATATGCCATAGAAGGCAATGCATTTTTACTCCAATTTGAAGCTCCAGGCTCAGGAATATCTGGTATACCCTCACCCATTATTGGAATATTTAAAGAATCATTAAGTTTCCAACGCTTAAGATGATTAATAAATTTAAGTGGCTCCTTAGCATAATTATCATCTATAATAGTTGCCAAACCAATATTAGAAGACACCTCTAAAGCTCTAGCAGCTGAAATTTTCCCGTAGCCACCCCTATGTGAATCACTAATGGTCCGTCCATAAAACTTCTTTATCCCATTTTCTGTGTCTACTACTGTAGATGTATCTATAACCCTATCTTCTAAAGCAGCCATCATAGCCATAACTTTAAAAGTAGAACCAGGCTCATGAGATTCATAAACCGCATAATTACGCTTCTCGTAATATGTGCTTTTTGAAGTTTTAGCCAAATTCGCAATAGCTTTCACTTCACCTGTTTTTACATCCATTACAACAACACAACCATGTTCCGCCTTGTATTCTTCTAGCTGACCAAGTAATGAATGATGGGCAATATCTTGAATGTTAACATCTATAGTTGTATAAACATCGTAACCATCTTTCGGTTCAATTTGGTCAAAATCTGCGATAGGCTTCCATTGTCCGTTGCCTATTTTTTGCTTTAAGCGTTTTCCGTTATCACCTCTTAAGTATTTCTCACCAAAGGCACCATCAATTCCGGCTCTACTTACATTTCCATCCTCATCAAAGCGCTCATAACCTATAGAACGTGATGCTATTTCGCCCATTGGATGCTCTCGCCTTGTGGTTTGTTCTACAATTAGACCTCCTTTTATAGCGCCAAGATTTAACAAAGGAAAATTGCGCATTCTTATATAATTGGAATAACTGATATTTCGAGCTAAAAGGAAATATCTGTTTTTATTCTTTCGTGCTTTACGAATAATATTCTTATAGTATGATACTGGTTTTCCTTTATACACATGAAGTGAATCCGCTAATGCACCTAAATACTTTTCAAAAACAGCCTCTTTGGCTTGAGTAGCATCAATTCTAATATCATATTTTGGTATTGAAGTTGCTAACAAACTTCCATCAGCAGAATATACATTCCCGCGGTTAGCAGGAATTTCAAAATCTTTAACCGTACGTTTTTCAGCCAGCGCTCTATACGCGTCACCTTGTATAAATTGAATGCTGCACAACTTGAACACCACAGCCAAGGCAAAGACAAACATGCAGCCTGCCACGAAGTACAATCTGTTTAATATGTTGGTTTCTGTTGTTGCCAAAATTTATTGCTGTTGTGATTTTACTATTATTTTTGTTGGTGGATTTAAAGAAATCTCAATGCCTTTTTCTTTCATTTCAGCCTCTACAAAAGACTCTTTTTTAAGCCGCATTAGCATACCTCTCTTATCTACAAATGCCGAGCGTAATTCCTTAACCTCATTAGTCAATTTTGCAATCTCATAAACTTTCTTATCTGCACTATGAGAACTTGCAATCATTATAATCGCCAATACTGAAATAAAAATGATGATGCGCCAATTTTTAAACGAATCATCACTGATTAGAAACTTTCCACGTAATATGCTGTAGATGTTTTTTTTCATGCTACGTCCTGCGAAAACAGGAATCTCTTTTATCAACCACTAACACTAATGTTTCGTGTGATCTATTTTAAAATTTATTCGTGGTGGCTTCGACTACGTTCAACCACTAATCGATTTTTATAACTTCTTAGCAATACGAAGCTTTGCACTTCTTGCCCTATTATTCATTTTAATTTCTGAATGTGACGGAACTATAAGGCCACCTACCTTTTTTAATGGCACTTCAAAATTCCCAAACATATCACGCTCTGGCTCACCTTCAAATAACCCATTTCGTATAAAGCGCTTAACCAATCTATCTTCTAGTGAGTGATAGGATATAAAACTTAATCGCCCTCCTTTTTTTAAAACCTCAGGGGTTTGAATTAACAATTCCTTTAAAGCTTCAATCTCTTGATTTACTTCTATTCGAATTGCCTGATATATCTGCGCCAACACCTTATTCTCTTTTTTATGATTTAAAAAAGATTTTAACACTGTTTTTAGTTGCTCGCTGGTTTTAATTTCAGCCTTCACACGTTCCTCAACAATGGCTTTTGCCATTGCTGGTGACTGTCGCAATTCACCGTACTGAAACAAGACTGCTCTTAATTGCTCTTCGTCATAATTATTAACCACTTCAAAAGCCGAAAGCTTATTCTCTTGGTTCATTCGCATATCTAAATCCGCATCAAATCTGGTAGAAAATCCACGTTCTGCAACATCAAACTGATGCGATGAAACGCCAAAATCAGCTAAAACTCCATCGACCACCTTTACTCCATAAAATCTTAAGAACCTTTTTACGTACCTGAAATTTTCATTTATTAGCACAAAACGATCATCTTCAATAGTATTTGCTAGAGCATCTTTATCTTGATCGAAAGCAAATAATTTTCCTTTTGGACCAAGCCTTGATAATATTTCTCTACTATGACCACCTCCGCCAAACGTAACGTCTACATACACTCCATTTGGCTGTATATCTAAACCATCAACGGTCTCTTTAAGTAGTACGGCGTTATGATATTCCATTGTCATCATCATCTTGTCCCATTACTTCTTCTGCTAAATCAGCAAAATCTGATGTAGCATCATCAATAGCATGTTCGTATTTATCTTTATCCCAGATTTCTAGAATATTAACAGCAGAAGCCAATACCACTTGCTTAGTAATACCAGAAAAACCTATAAGATCTTTAGGGATTAATAAGCGACCCGCACTATCCACTTCTACTATTTTAACACCAGCCGTAAAACGTCTAATGAAATCGTTATTCTTTTTCTTAAAGCGATTGAGTTTATTCACTTTTTGCATCATCGTATTCCATTCGGACATTGGATACAATTCCAAACATGGCTGAAACACAGCGCGTTTCAACACAAAACCATCTTGCAATGCTGCAGCCAACTGTTTCTTCAAAACAGCAGGAACCATAAGCCTTCCCTTGGCATCAACTTTACACTCGTATGTTCCTATAAATGAATTCAAAGACTGTGTTTACACTTTAACGATTAAGATTCAAATATATTGAAAAAAAATCCACTTTTTACCACATCCTACCACTTTTGTTGATAAGTTTTGTATATGAAAATTGATATTTTTTATCAATGTCAATGAATTCAATATTTCACTAGTGTTTTGAGTGTGGGAATTATTAACATCGGAAACTTCAAAAATCTATTTACTAAAAAATTGATATTTTCTGCATTATATTTATATTCTAAAGGATTTAGTTATATTTGTTTTTATCACTTAAGCACTAACGCATACATGGCACACCTTTTAAAAAAAGAAAAGGATTATAGATATATTGAAGTAGGAGAAGGCACACCAATCATTGTGTTACATGGGCTAATGGGTGGGCTCAGTAATTTTGATGCCGTGACTAATTTTTTTAGCTCAAATGGCTACAAGGTAATTATACCTGAATTGCCAATTTACACCATGTCATTGCTAAAAACCAATGTTAAAAGTTTTGCTAATTATTTAAAGGCTTTTATTGAATTTAAAGGTTTAGATGACGTTATTTTATTGGGAAATTCCTTGGGTGGGCACATAGGCTTATACCATACAAAAATGTATCCTGATAAAGTAAAAGCTTTAATTATTACAGGTAGTTCTGGCTTATACGAAAGTGCTATGGGAGGTGGTTATACAAAGCGCAGTGATTACGAAGTGATTAAGAAAAAAGCTCAAGATGTTTTTTATGATCCTGAGGTTGCTACCAAAGAGATTGTAGATGAAGTCTATGAAACTGTTAATGACAGAAACAAACTTATAAAAACTTTAGCTATTGCAAAAAGTGCTATAAGGCACAATATGGCTAAAGATTTGCCGAAAATGCATACCCCAATCTGTATTATTTGGGGTAAAAATGATAATGTGACTCCGCCTGAAGTTGCTAAAGAGTTTCATGAATTATTACCAGATTCTGAATTATTTTGGATTGACAAATGTGGTCATGCAGCTATGATGGAACATCCCGAAGAATTCAATAAAATTCTTAATAGTTGGTTAGAATCTAAGGCGTTTTAATACACACATAATCTTATTGTTTAATAAATAAAGATTTCCGGTTTCACGGAAACTAAAGATGAAAATAAAATCAGCTGAATTTGTAGTCAGTAATTCTGAAGTCGAAAAATGTCCAAAAAACAACTTACCCGAATATGCTTTTATCGGTAGAAGTAATGTTGGTAAATCTTCCTTAATAAATATGCTGACTGACAGAAAAAGTTTAGCAAAAACATCTGGAAGACCTGGAAAAACACAACTAATAAACCACTTTATTATTAATAATAGCTGGCACTTAGTAGATTTACCTGGTTATGGCTATGCTCGTGTTTCAAAATCCTCAAAAAAGAAATTTCAGAAGTTTATTACGAACTACTTTGAACAACGTAAGCAATTAGTTTCTGCTTTTGTCCTTGTAGATATAAGACACAAAACTCAACCTATTGACCTAGAGTTTATGCAGTATTTAGGTGAGAGTGGAATACCATTTAGTATAATTTTTACTAAAGCTGATAAAATGAAACCCTTGGCTATTGAACGTCAAATAAATGAGTATTGTGAAGAATTACTTAAAACATGGGAAGAATTACCGCTCTATTTTGTAACCTCATCTTCAAAAAGTATTGGTAAGGAAGATCTTTTAGAATTTATTGGAAACACAAATACAGAAATCGAGCAACTTAGAGCAGAATAAAACCACTAAGTTTTAACGTCTAAAGCATCTCTTAGTGCATTACCCACCAACATAAACGCCATTACTAAAAGCATAATACAAAGTCCTGGTATTAGCGCTAGATATGGTTTCCCTAAAATGATATAATTGTAATGATCTTTAATCATTGCTCCCCAACTTGCCATAGGTGGCTGAGCTCCGATTCCTAAAAAGCTTAATCCACTTTCTATTAATATAGCTGCAGCAAAGTTAGCAGCCGAAATTACAATAAGTGGTCCAAAAATATTTGGAAGAATATGTTTTGTTATGATCCTATAATCATTATAGCCTAATGCCCTAGCCGCAGTAACATATTGCATTTCTTTGGCGCTTATTATCTGTCCTCTTACTACTCTCGCTACTTCCACCCACATTGTTAAACCAACAGCAATAAAAACTTGCCAAAACCCTTTACCAAGAGCTAAAGTAATGGCAATGACCAATAACAATGTCGGAATAGACCATGTTATATTAATAATCCACATGATAAAAGCATCAACTTTACCACCATAATAACCAGCCAAACTCCCCATTAGAAGGCCTACAACTAAAGAAATAAAAACGGCTACAAAACCAATGAAAAAAGAAATACGAGAACCTATTAAAACTCGGCTTAAATAATCTCTACCATACTTATCAGTTCCGAAAACAAAGTTTCTGCTATCGATATAGCTTTTATAATCCGAATTTGGAAATTGTGTTAATTGGACTTCTTTTTCTAGACCTTTTAAACCATCAGAAGCATATTCTACATATGTTAGGACATTGTCAATCACTTTGTAAGACTGAATAGGAATTTCAGTATCTGTATTCTCTTGTCCAAAGAACAATTTAGAAAGAAAATTTTGATTCGATTCAATTCCAGATGGAATCGTTAATATTTCCACTTCAAATCCAGGGGATTTAGAATGAATGGACAAATGCATCTGATTTGCATTTTTAGAGGCATCTGGAGCAAAGAGATATGCGAAGATTGAAATTAGCCCAATACAAGCAATAAGACCTAAACTAAAAACGCCCCAAAAGTTTTTTTTAAACTTTTGAAGCGCTAATCGTGTAAGTGAATTATTTTGGTTTCCCATTTATCTTTTTAATTCTTCACTGAAGTAGCTACTTTAGCTTTTATAGCATACGTCATTTTTAAATCGTTAAGTACATTTAAAGCTTCTTCAATATATACATCCTTTGCTAAAGCTACGTGCCAACGATTGCGCTTTTGCATTAAAACTGAATCTTGATCCATTAATTTTAGCTCATAAGGCAAAGAATTGAAAGTTAAGTTTGTTTGATATTCAGAAAGCTTAGCGAAACGTTTGGCCTCTTCTTCATTCAACTCCATTTCTTTTTTATATGTATTATAGTTTAAAGAATATATATCTCGGTCTCTTATTTTTTTTACCCATTTCGCATTGGCATCAATAAGCTTTAATTGCTCATTCGCTGCCATTCTTTCTTTACTCTTACTAATCGTAGTTTCGTAATCAAAATAATTTTCCCATACATCATAATCTGCGGCATCAATTTTATCCCATGGTAATGGATTGTCTTGATCTTTTTCACCAATGTCTATATA
>RCND010001116.1_pt1 | contig 15169 bp, 14 predicted proteins | sample 2041351 | NCBI WGS metagenome assembly RCND01 (sample SAMN09708230, study PRJNA481090) | Marine sediment metagenome, whole genome shotgun sequencing project. | biome: marine sediment; feature: ocean; material: sediment; isolation source: Sewage treatment plant 12B marine sediment (STP12B) ...
TAGCTTTAGATATTTACAAGTTTCTTCTTAACCACACTTTTGAGATTACCAAAGAACTTAATGTACATAAACAGGTTTATTACTCCGAAGAAATTTGGGAAGGAGATGTTTGGGATAGTATTATTTTTGACAAACGTTTACAACAAGGTTCAGATTTAGGCGAACGTATGGCGAATGCATTTCACAATGGTTTTGAATTTGGATTTGAAAATATCATCATTATTGGCAGCGATATATATGATTTAACAATGACCGATTTGGAAGAAGCTTTTAAAGCACTAAGGCAAAATGATTTTGTCATAGGCCCTGCCCAGGATGGCGGATATTATCTTCTAGGGATGAAGGCTTATAATGAAACCGTTTTTAAAAATAAAAACTGGGGTAAAGCGGAAGTTTTTCAGGACACCATGGATGACTTAAAGAATAAGAAAGTATATCGGTTGCAAAGTAGAAATGACATTGACCTTTATGATGATATAAAACATATTGAAACTTTTCAACCCTTTTTGAAAAATATATGAGAATCACAGAACAGCAATTACAGGAATCCACAGATTATCTGATAAGTAAAGGATTTAATAACCCAGAAATCGGTATTGTTTTAGGAACTGGTTTAGGCCAATTGGTTGATTCTATTGAGGACCCAATAACAGCACATTACAATCAAATTCCATTTTTTCCTTTAGCAACGGTCGAATTCCATTCAGGCAAATTGATTTATGGTACCATAGCGGGTAAAAAGACCGTTGTCATGGAAGGTCGTTTTCATTTGTATGAAGGTTATGACTATACCGATGTTACTTATCCTATTCGAATCATGCACAAACTAGGAGTTCAGAAGTTATTCGTATCGAATGCAGCAGGAGCCATTAATCTAGACTTTAAAAAAGGGGACATTATGCTGATTGTAGATCACATAAACTTACAAGGCGGTTCTCCATTGACATTTGGCAATGTAGCTGAGTTCGGGGACCGATTTGTGGACATGAGCGAGCCATATGATCTAGATATGCGTAAAAAAATTAGCGCCATTGCCAAACGCGAGAATATCAATCTTCAAAAAGGAGTATATGCTGCTGTAATTGGTCCACAATTAGAGACAAAAGCAGAATACCGAATGTTAAAGATCATTGGTGCAGATGCTGTGGGTATGAGTACAGTGCCCGAAGTAATTGTTGCCAATCATTTACGACTACCCGTTGTAGCTGTTTCTGTATTGACTGATGAATGTGACCCAGATAACCTTGAACCCGTTGATATTCAAGAGATTATAAAAATAGCCGGGGAGACAGAACCTAAAATAATCAAATTATTCAAAGAGCTAATAAAAGAACTATGAGTTATTTAGAAGCAACTAACTATTTATACAAAGAAGCCGCTTTAACTCCCGATGTAGGCCTATGTTGCACCACGAATCCCATTTGGCAGTTTCCTGGATTGTCCATTCCAAAAATCATGCAAGAGATGAACTATGGGTGCGGTAGTACGGTGTCAGCACAGGATTTGGTGAATAATCCCAAAGTACTTTATGTAGGTGTTGGTGGTGGAATGGAGCTTTTGCAATTCTCCTACTTTTCTCGTCAAAATGGTGGAGTTACCGGAGTGGATGTGGTTGATGAAATGTTGGAAGCTTCATTACAAAATTTTAAGATTGCCGAAGTAGAAAACGATTGGTTCAAAAGTGAATTTGTAAATCTTGTAAAAGGCGATGCCTTAAACTTACCTATAGAAGATGAAAGCATTGATGTGGCAGCACAAAATTGTTTGTTTAATATCTTCAAAGCAGAAGATTTAAAAAAAGCCATTTCTGAAATGTACCGCGTATTAAAACCACACGGTCGGTTGGTCATGAGCGATCCTACATGCGAGCAGCCCATGAACGATGCATTGCGAAATGACGATAGACTTCGTGCCCTTTGTTTGAGTGGAAGTATTCCTATCAAAGACTACGTAAAAGCGCTGACCGATGCTGGTTTTGGAACCATCGAAATTAGGGCTAGAAAATCGTACAGGGTTTTGTCGCCAAATCATTATCCTACAGATGAATTGATATTTATAGAATCTATTGAGATTGCCGCCATCAAAGACCCCATGCCAGAGAACGGCCCCTGTGTTTTTACGGGTAAAACAGCAATCTACTTTGGTGACGAGGAATATTTTGATGATAAAGCAGGCCATGTGCTAATGCAAAACCAACCTTTGGCAGTTTGCGATAAAACTGCTGCAGTTTTGGCAAAGACCAGTGACCAAATACATACCAGTGAAAGCACTTGGCATTACAATGGCGGAGGTTGTTGTTGATTTGTTTTGTAAGGTTTGAAGCTATCCGGGAACTAATGAAACATCTTTAATCTTAAAATTGGATAATGATCAAACTAAAATCCGTAGGTATAATTGTACTCTCTTTTTTCTTTTTAATCAGTTGTTTTGGTCAAAAACCATCTGAAGTGCATTATGAAAACAGCGTTGAAACGCTTGACCATACATCATGGGATATGCTGCTAAAAAAATATGTGGATGATAATGGAAATGTAAATTACAAGAATTTTAAGAATGATGCTGACAAACTGAATAACTACCTTGATCATCTAGCTAAAAACCCAATATCGAACGTTGCAAAAAAAGAGGAACGTTTGGCGTACTATATAAATCTTTATAATGCGGGCACGGTACAATTGATATTAGAAAATTATCCGTTAGAAAGTATCAAAGACATAGTTAGACCATGGGGCAAGGATAAGGTGATGATTGGGGATGATAAATATTCACTAGGTGAAATTGAACATGATGTGCTACGAAAAATGAATGAACCTCGAATTCATTTTGCCATTAACTGCGCCTCGTTTTCTTGTCCAAAATTATTGAATGAAGCATTTACGGCTTCCAAAATGGAGGAACAGTTGGAAGAAGCTACTTCTGGTTTTATAAATGACCCAACCAAGAACAAAATAATTGCAAATTCGATCGAGTTATCAAAAATATTCAAGTGGTATAAAGGGGATTTTACTGGAAAGAACGCCTTGATTGATTATATAAATAAATATTCAGATAAAGAAATTTCAAAGGATTCCGAAATAGCTTATTTAACCTACGATTGGCGTTTGAATGAAAAAAGATAATCCATCAATAAGCATTATAATTCCGGTTTTAAATGAGGAGGCCCATATAGGCGAGCTTCTAGATTACCTCGCTTCAAATAGTTCTAGGGATAATATTGCAGAAATTATTGTGGTAGATGGCGGCAGTACAGACAACACCATTTCAGTTGCCGAGAATGTTGGGGCTATTGTTCTACATTCTGAAAAAGGTAGAGCCAAACAAATGAACTTTGGCGCAGAAAAAGCAACAGGGAAGATTCTCTATTTCTTACATGCCGATACCTTTCCGCCCAAAGACTTTGACCGTCATATAATCAATGCTATTTCAAGTAATCAAGAAGCCGGATGCTTTCAAATGAAGTTTGATAGTGATAATTGGGCTCTTCAATTTTTTGCCTGGTTTACCAGATACAACCACAAAATTTGTAGAGGAGGTGACCAATCACTTTTTATTTCAAAAGAACTATTTAAAAAAACAAAAGGTTTCAATGAGGAGTATATTGTTTTTGAGGATAACGAGTTTATTGGTCGTTTATACCAAAAAACGAATTTTAAGATACTCCCTTACCATGTTAAAACCTCTGCCAGAAAATACAGGAAGCTAGGGGTCTTTAAACTGCAATATTATTTCGGGGTAATCCATATAAAGAACTATTTGGGTGCTGGACCTGATAAGTTATATGATTATTATAAGCGAAAAATTGCCCTCTAACGAATAGGTCCAATTTCACCACTCTCGAAATCCAACAGAACACCTTCGGAAATCCATTTGGCCAAGGCTTGCCGATTGTCGGGCTCTAAAATCCTTTTTTGATCTTTCTTGTTTCTGATGTTCCCTATTTCGATAAAGGTCATGGCAGGATGGGTTTTTTTGACCAAATAGAGCGAGGTTCGGTCTTGGAAAGTACCTGTATAGGTACGGTTGGGTTGGTACTTTTTATACTTTTTTTGAAAGGTCTTGTGAATACTTTCTGCCAGTTTCTTTCCGTTTTTACTTTTTGCGTGATGATAGAAGAAAACGTCGATATTCTGGCCTTTACTGCGACTATCTACATGGGTTACAATGAGACGCTGGAATTGGCCTCGATGTTTTCTGTGAAGATCATTTACAATATCAACACGTTGCTTTAAACGAGCCACCTGATTTAATGGTATGGTTTTGTCCGGATAAGCAACCTCATCGCGGTCGATTTTCAAAATTCGATCATCGCGAATTCCATCATTCCCGTCTCTAATAATGATATATACTATAGCATCATGGGCGATAAGTTCCTTTGCCAAACGTAAGGTAATGTCATAGGCATACTCGTCTTCTGAAATTTTCTTGTCCCCATGAACAGCCATCGCGCCCGGATCGGGCCCTCCGTGTCCTGACACCAAGTAATACACAGCACCCTTAAGTTTGTCACTCTTTGGGAGAACGGTCTCATAGCCTTTGCCAAAAATAGGAAAAGACCTTCCTTCGGTATTTTTAATTTCGGACACTGGGTTTTGATTGGAATCTACAAGAGGAACGGTATCAATAGGTATACCAGGGATTTTGTAGTTCCTGCCCTCGTATAGATGGATACTATCACGAAGGTTATTCATATTCACGGCGACAAAATCATCAAATGCCTCATAAGGATTGACCCCTTGCTTTCGCAATAATGAATAGATGCCGTCTCCCTTCTCCGCAGTTACTGAAATATACGAATTTTGCCCGCTAGCAATTATTGCCACGAACAACATAAGTACAAATATTATTTTTTTACTCTTCAACTAAAACCTTTTACTAATTATCCTCAAACACAGTATTGGAATAATCGGACAAAATACCACTGGTAATTAGGTCCGCAATGTTTTTCTTATTTGTGGTCACCTTTAAGGTTTTTTTATTGTTGGCACCTTTTGCACCCATATCAATAAAAGTAATGGTTGGTAAAATATTTTTGGCGAAAGCAATATTTTTGGCATCGATGAAAACTTCGGAATATTCATTCAACGACGTATATTTAATGGAGTTTTTGCCGAACACTTTTAAAATATTATCTGCAAACTCCTTGCCTTCTTTACTTTCTTCATAATGATAAACCGTTACATCGGTTTTTGACTTTGTACTCATGTCATCGGTATTGATTACCAACAACCTTTGATAGTCCCCATTATGTTTTAAATACTTCTTATTTATTACACTCACAAAATCTATTAAACCCAAAGAATCATTAGGGCTACTGTTTAAGAGGTAAACCCTCGCACTACTTTGAATCAATTTTCTTGCCATTCTTACTGAAATCCCATCTTTTGATTTCTTAGCGCCTTCTTCAACACCTTTCCCCCTATTGGTTAGCATATAAAATACCGCATGTTTCAGTGTACTATCCGTAATTCTCAAAGAAGCTAACTCCCCTTCAAATATTGGTGTTTCCTTAGCATCTGGCATTACTATTTTTGTTCCCCTTCTTTTGAATGAATCAGGTGCATCGGGAATTATATATTCTTCCCCAACAATCAAATGGCTCCCATTTTTTATGTTATCCTGATTCAATTCAATAAATTCGGCATAGTATTTAACAATATTTATGCCTTCGTTCCTAAGCATCGAGAAAATACCATCCCCGTTTTTAGCAACAACTGTTTGCAATGAATCTTGGGCAAGGACATTGTTCAAGGAAAGGAAAGTAAATGCGATAAGTAAAAAGTTCTTGGATAGAATCACTACAAACTGTGTTTATACAAAGTTTATCAAAAATACTGACCAATTCCAAATACATTTACGCGATAAGGGTTTTTTGTTATGCCATGACCATAATCGATCCTAAAAATTGCATTGAAAATTCGTTTATGTATAAATCGCGACACCATACCAGGATAGATTCTAAGGTTTTCATCATCTCCAAAATCTCTTAAATCACCGCTAGGTGATCTTCCTTATTACTGGCAGAACAGCAAATACATTATCTAAAATAATTTCCTAAAACCGAGCATGATATTTTAGGTATATTCTTCACTCAATTTATCTGTTGAGCAACTCACAAAAAAGAAAATGATAATGAGGGAATAAACTCGGTATATGTCAGTACATTTTATAAAAATCCCGAATTACTAACTGGGCAGGTTTATTCTGTGGTGTAAACCTATTGTCCTCGCCACCTCCTGCTTTATCATGATGAATAAACCATTTCCAAACATAACCTCCGGCAAACCAATCTTCGTTCCAGAATTCTTCAAAAATCGCTTTCTTGGCATTTACTTGTCCTTCCAGATTCACATTTTCATCATTTCTATCCACTAACCACGGCTTCTTGGCCGTATAGTCCATACTTCGATACCCGTATTCCGTAAAAATAATAGGCTTATTTTTTTCAAAGGACAGGGCACTCATTTTGTCTTTGTGATTTTGCCATCCTTTTCGTAATTGCTCCACAGAGGGCGTTCGTTCATCTGATAAGGGAAAATAAGCATCAATTCCTATGAAGTCAATATCCTCCCAAAAAGTAGTTCTAGGATACTCATCCCAATTCGCGGCATAAGTCAATTTTCCTTTATAAACACTTCTGATTTTTACAATGAGATTTTTCCAGAATACCGGTCTGTTTTTTACAAATTGCTCCAATTCTGTGCCAATACACAAAAGTGCAGTATTGGTTTCTTGTGCCAATCTTGCATAGGACATCAAAAACTTCTCATAGGAAATTTCCAATGCTACCCAATCTTCTTCCGATTGCATTTTTAATGTTCCTGTAAACTCCCCACGCCATATCCAAATTTGTGGTTTGAGCATTACCTCAATACCGTTCTTATGAAGCATTTCAATATATTGCTTGGCGCCAGTTTTGGTTTCGCCAAACCATTGTCTTTCTGTATCAAAAATAATTTCTGGTGAATTTATTTCTCGAATAAAACCAAAAGGCATAACTGCAGCGTGATTGGCATGTATATTCAGAATTTCCTCTACATGATGCTGCCCTACTTTCTCACGTGACGCAACAAAGCTAACGCCATTGATTTTTTCAAATTTCTGGCTCGCGCAGGAAAATTGTAGAAAGCACAAAACTAATAGGCCTAAAGTCCTCATTCATTAGTAATTAAGATTCTAAAAATACGCTATTTAAAATTATTCGCTATACTTTTTATGACCAAGAGATTATACCCTTTGATCTGGAAAGCTGCATAATCCACTGGGATAGCCAAGGAGAAATTTACTTTTTTGGCAATCTCCATTAGCCGATTTAAGGAAGTTGGATTCTTGACAATTGAATCTGTATTTAAATAACACCAAAAGATATCACATAATTATAACAGAATTAAACAAGCTTGAAAATTAAGTTCCTATATTTAGTTGCGACATAAGTTCAGACAATCAATTAAAATCACATGGAACACATTGTTATTATTGGCAACGGCATTTCTGGTGTAACCGCTGCTAGGCATATTCGAAAACTTTCCGATAAAAAAATTACCATCATTTCTGCTGAGACAGAATATTTCTTTTCACGCACTGCACTCATGTATGTGTATATGGGTCATATGAAGTTTGAACATACCCAACCCTATGAAAATTGGTTTTGGAAAAAAAACAGGATAGAACTAGTAAATGCTTATGTCGAAAGGATTAATCATTCAGAAAAAAAACTCCATTTAAAAGGAGACTCAGACATTTCATATGACAAATTGATTATAGCTACAGGTTCTAAGCCCAATAAATTTGGTTGGCCTGGACAGGACTTAAAAGGTGTACAAGGGTTGTATTCCAAACAAGATTTAGAGGGAGTTGAAAAATACGCCCCTGACAATAAGGTTTGTAACAGAGCGGTAATAGTTGGCGGCGGATTAATAGGAATTGAACTTGCCGAGATGCTTCGCAGTAGGGACATACCAGTCACATTTTTAGTTAGGGAAGATAGTTTTTGGGATGTGGTTTTACCTTCAGGAGAATCTGAAATGATCAATGAACATATTTTAGAGCACCATATTGACTTGCAATTAAAGACCAATCTAGTTGAAATCATATCGGATGAGAATGGACGAGCCAAAGCCGTGACAACAGATAAAGGAGACACCATTGAATGCAATTTTGTCGGACTCACAGCAGGAGTTTCACCGAATATTGACTTCCTCAAAGAAAGTGGCATTGACCTGGGTCGCGGGGTGAAGGTTAAAAGGTTCCTTGAAACCAACATTAAAGATATTTATGCTATTGGTGATTGTGCAGAGCAACATGAATCCATTGGCAACCGGAGACCCATTGAAGCTGTTTGGTACACGGGTAGAATGATGGGTGAAACGGTTGCCCAAACTATTTGTGGAAATAAAATTGAATACCAACCAGGTCATTGGTTCAATTCAGCCAAGTTTTTAGATGTAGAATACCAAACTTATGGTTGGGTATTTAGTGAAAAAATCAAAAAAGATTATGAAAAGCATTTTCATTGGAGACATCCCAAGGAAAAAATCTGTATTACGGTGGCCTATCATACTGAAACAAAGCAATTCTTGGGTATCAACACTTTTGGAATACGTATGCGGCATGAAATATTCGATCGTTGGTTGACCGAAAATAGGAATGTTGAATATGTCATGGAATATTTAAAGGATGCGAATTTTGACCCAGAATTTTATGCGCAATACGAGTCTGACATTGTATCAAAGTTCAATTCTGAATTTGGAACCAATATTGTTCCCAAAAAGAAAAGTTGGAAACGAATTTTTAAAACAGCATAAGGCAATATGAAAACAATAAAAAACATTGGCCTTATCATCTTTTTGATTGGCTTGGGAATTTTTACCTCACTCATTTTTATAGGTAAATTTGAGGTTAATCAAGAAACGCTGGATCAGGTTATTTCTGAAAAAGGGATAAAGAGTGAAATCTTCATTGAGGAGTTGAAAAAAAATGTAGTGGGTAAAGAGTTCCATGGCATGCTTTCGTTCTCTCCAAAAATCACTTCAGCCTTAGAAACCACGAACCAACAACATCGAAGTAACAAGGAGTACAAAAAAGTTATTTATACTGCCCCTCATGACATGGCAGCGTTCATAGGAAAGAAAGCTGGTAGCGGATTTATAACGAACAATAAAGGTTTAATGTGGTTTTTAACCTTTGGTCTTGGTATAATCGGAGCCTTAATGTTCATTATCCCAAATGTAATATTGCTCGGCGCAAAGGGGATAAAAAATGACGGCATTTATCATGAAAATGCCACGAATAGGGGTTGGATTGCTTGGTTCGTATTTATCTTCCTTGTCTCCTTTTATTTAATTCTTTATTTCCGTTCAGAATATGCGGTGAATTGGACGTATTTGCTCGACCCGATTAGTGAAAGCCTTAGCAGTAATCCCGCCGGACATTGGTTCGTTTATGGTTTTATGTATTGCGTGGTCATGACCGTCATGGCTGTTCGCATGTATATAAAATATCGCCATAATTTGTACCAAATGGTGCGAACGACTTCGGTTTTGTTCTTTCAGATTGTATTTGCTTTTCTGATTCCCGAAATCATGGTGAGGTTACAAATGCCTTACTACGATTTCAAAAATGCCTTCCCCTTGGATTACGATTTCTTTTTTAGCTGGAACTTAAAGGAACTTATGTCAAGTGGCGGAATTGGTTTATTCATACTCGTTTGGGGAATAGTTTTGACACTTATTATTGTTCCTGTAATGGTATATTTTTTTGGCAAAAGATGGTATTGTTCCTGGGTATGTGGTTGCGGTGGCTTAGCGGAAACTTTGGGCGACCCATATAGACAACACTCGAGTAAGTCCCTTTTTTCTTGGAAAGTTGAACGTTGGCTTGTTCATTTGGTTTTGGTCTTTGCCGTAACGATGACTTTATTGACCTTATATAGCTTTTTTGCTGAAACGAGTACGGTTTTTGGAATTAAAACACAAAGTGTACAGAACACCTACAGCTTGTTAATAGGCTCCTTTTTTGCGGGTGTTATTGGTACAGGATTCTATCCTATTTTCGGTAATAGGGTTTGGTGTAGATTCGGTTGCCCGTTGGCTGCGTATTTAGGATTTGTTCAGCGTTTTAAATCCCGTTTTAGAATTACTACGAACGGTGGACAATGCATTTCTTGCGGAAATTGTTCAACCTATTGCGAGCAAGGAATAGATGTTAGGGCTTATGCCCAAAAAGGAGAAAACATTGTACGTTCAAGTTGTGTAGGCTGCGGTATTTGTTCAGCGGTATGCCCAAGAGGCGTCTTGAAACTGGAAAATGGACCAGAAAAAGGTCGTATCAATCCAACTCAAGTATTATTGGGTAATGATGTTGATTTAATAGAATTAGTTAATAGGAAGTAGACATGCTATATAAAATATTGATATCATTTCTTTTTGTTTTCGTGTTCCCTTTAACAAAAAATAACGAATCCCAGTATTTAAAGGATTTCTATGAATCTGGCAAGCCAAAATCGGAAGGTTGGTTAGTCGATGGAAAGAAAACCGGATATTGGAAATTCTATCATGAGAATGGCAAAACTTCAGAACAGGGGCACTATAAACACAATAGAAGAGAAAAGTATTGGTATTTTTACAGCCCTGACAGAATTCGAATCAAAGAAGGTAATTATTTAGATGGGGAAATGAACAGTTGGTGGTTATTTTATGACACCAAAGGAAGAATTAACCATAAATGCCAGCTCAACAACGGCAAAAAGAACGGGTACTGTCTCAAATATGAAAACGAAGAATTGGTCTCTGCTGAAAAATTTCAAAATGGAAACAAAATCAAGGAATGGTTCAATTTTGTTGATTTTCAACGAGAAAACAAACTATCCGATTTAAAATAATGACAGATATAAAGGTTATTATCCCTGCCTATAATGAAGCAGATTCCATTGCCCAAGTAATTCATAAAATTCCAGAATCGGTTTCCGAGGTAATTGTTGTCAATAATAATTCTTCCGATGAAACAGCTAAAAATGCTGAAAATGCTGGTGCTACCGTGCTATCAGAGAACAAAATGGGTTATGGTTATGCCTGTCTTTGCGGAATGCAATTTGTAGCCCAACAGTCCAAAACACCGGATATCATCGTATTTATTGATGGGGACTATTCTGACTATCCTGAGGATTTGACGAAAGTTGTACAACCCATTATCGACCAAGATATTGATTTTGTAATTGGGGCCCGTGTAAAAGAGAAAAGAGAACAAGGAAGTATGACACCCCAACAAATTTTCGGTAATTGGTTGGCCACTTTTTTGATGAGATTGTTTTTTGGGGCATCATTTACCGACTTAGGGCCCTTTAGAGCAATAAAATACGATAAGTTGTTAACATTGGAAATGGAAGATAAAACCTATGGCTGGACAGTAGAAATGCAGCTAAAGGCATTAAAAAAGAAACTGACATATACCGAAGTACCAGTACGTTACAAAAAAAGAATTGGCATATCAAAAGTGTCAGGTACAGTAAAAGGCAGTATATTTGCGGGCATAAAAATTCTCAGTTGGATTTTTAAATACAGTATCAAATAATATGGGACTTACAATTTCTTATTTAATCATTGCCATTTACAGTATAGCACTGTTATTGATATTCTTTTATAGTCTGGCGCAATTGAACCTTTTAGTCAATTATTTGGGCAACAAAACACAAAACCAAAGTGCGCCCAAATTCAATCTTTTAGATCCTAGGGAAATTCCTTTTGTCACCATACAACTTCCAGTTTACAACGAAGAATATGTAATGGAACGTTTGTTAGCTAATATCGCCAAAATAGAATACCCTAAAAGCAAATTGGAGATTCAAGTATTGGATGACTCCACTGATGATACCGTAGTAGATACTGCGCAAAAGATTAAAGTCTTACAAGAAAGCGGATTGGATATTCAACATATTCGCCGAGAAAATCGTCAAGGTTTTAAAGCAGGTGCCTTAAAAGAAGGGTTAATAACCGCTAAAGGCGACTTCATAGCCATATTCGATGCAGATTTTTTACCTGACCCAGATTGGTTGAAAAAAACCGTTATCTATTTCAAAGATGAGGAAATTGGCGTTGTACAGACCCGTTGGGGCCATATCAATAGAGATTATTCTACATTGACTAAAATACAGGCTTTTGCCTTGGATGCCCATTTTACATTGGAACAAGTAGGTAGAAACGCAAAAGGACATTTCATTAATTTCAACGGTACTGCAGGTATTTGGCGTAAAGAATGTATTCTCGATGCTGGAAACTGGGAAGGTGATACTTTAACCGAAGATCTGGATTTAAGTTATAGGGCTCAATTAAAGAATTGGAAATTCAAATATTTAGAGGATGTTGAAACACCTGCTGAATTACCAGTTGTGATCAGTGCCGCACGTTCACAACAATTCCGCTGGAACAAAGGTGGTGCGGAGAACTTTAAAAAAACGGTTCTGAGTGTGGTTTCAGCGAAAAACATTTCATTCAAAACAAAATTTCATGGGGTTATGCATTTATTGAACAGCTCCATGTTCCTATGTGTTTTCATTGTTTCGGTATTAAGTATCCCAACAATGTACATCAAGGAAATATATCCCCAGTTCGATTGGGTTTTCAGTGTACTTAGTTTCTTTGTCTTAAGTACCATTATTCTCTTTATTTGCTATTGGTTCACGTATAAGAGTATTCAAGGAAGTAGCTTTGACAATTTTGTGGACTATATTAAAATCTTCTTTACCTTTTTCTCTGTCGCCTTAGGATTTTCTTTGCACAATTCGATTGCTGTTTTGGAAGGTCATATGGGAAAAAGAAGTGAGTTTGTAAGAACTCCGAAGTTCAACTTAAATAATATTACTGATAGTTGGAAAGGCAATAAATACTTGACCAAAAAATTGTCTCCGAACATGATACTGGAGTTTGCCCTTATGGTCTATTTCCTATTTGGAATGTACAGTGCCATACCTTTAAACGATTTTGGTCTGTTTCCATTCCACTTTATGTTATTCGCTGGTTTCGGTTTTGTTTTCTTTAAGTCACTTACAGCAAGAGCATAATCAATTGGTTTTATTGTATCTTATACAATAAGGGATAGAACTTTTTTATTGGACTTTTTTTCGATTATTTGTAATAATCCTTTTCACAAATAACAATGCTCAATCAATTTATAACTTATTGGAAATTGCATAAGATTCCAATAGTACTGGCCATATTGAGCGTTGGTTTTTATTACACATTTGCCTACCATCTTGATCGCACCGATTTCATTAAATTAATAACCCTTTTTGGAGCACTCTTTTTCCTTTGTTTTAAGTTAATTCAATTTGAAAAATGGAACTTCAAATTTTTATTGTTTATCGGCATTCTATTCCGTTTGGTATTCTTGTTCACTGAACCCAACCTTTCCCAGGATTATTACCGCTTTATATGGGATGGTGAACTGGTCCATAATTTTATCAATCCGTATTTACAGTTGCCCAACACTTTAATTGAACAACAGGATTTGGTTATCTCCAATGCACATGAACTGCACAAAGGCATGGGAGAATTAAGCGCGCGACATTTTAGCAACTATCCTCCATTAAGTCAATTCATATTCGCTTTGGCAGCAATACTTGGTGGTAAAAGTATTTTAGGAGCTACCATTGTGATGCGGTTGATTATCATTTTATCAGACATTGGCATTTTTTATTTTGGGCGGAAATTACTCAAGAATCTCAACCTTTCTCCATATCTGATTTTTTGGTATTTCCTGAATCCTTTGATAATTATAGAACTTACCGGAAATCTTCATTTTGAAGGGGTTATGCTGAGTTTTTTCATTGTTTCATTGTATCTATTATCTATTAAAAAATGGATGTTGGCAGCAGTCATTTATGCACTATCTATTTCGGTGAAATTAGTACCCTTGATTTTCTTGCCCTTATTTTTGAAACATTTGGGATTTAAGAAAAGTGTACTCTTCTATATTATTATTGGAATCACTTCACTAATACTATTTGCTCCTTTTCTCTCAAACGAATTTGTAAGTAATTATACCGATACCCTTGGACTATGGTTCTCTAACTTTGAGTTCAATTCAGGTTTATATAACGCTATAAAACAAATAGCAGTAAAGCTAGAAGCGAAACCATGGGAATTGATAAAAAGCTACGGTAATATGTCACCTTATGTAATAGTTTCGCTTGTATTGCTCGTAACATTTTTAAGAAAAAATCAGCACTTGCCAGCACTAATTACATCAATGCTTTGGATTCTGACCGCCTATTACTTATTGGCAACAACCGTGCATCCATGGTACATTGTATTTCTAGTTTTACTGACCATTTTCACACAATATAGATTTTCACTGGTTTGGTCTTTGGTTGTTATCTTAAGCTATTATGCGTATTCACAAATAAGTTTTAAAGAGCATTTAGGTCTTCTCTCGATTGAGTATATTGTTGTATATGGATTTATTATTTTCGAATTATTCAGACTTAAGAGCATAAAGCTGCTATTTCGCAAAAATTGATGCCTAATCAATGCTGTTTCAATTTAATTTGTACATTTGAGTGATAATGAGAAACGAACTTCATATTTCTACAACTAATTGGGCAATAGCTCCCAATCGTTCGTTTGTACCAGCACGTCGTCGCCCGTAAGGGTGTCTTCTAGCATGGAAATAGGTGAGTCCATTTCCGCAAAAATCAAAAAAATCATTATTCAATCTTTTTATTAAAACTAGTAACAATGGAAATTGTTATTGCCAACGAATCCCATTTTAAATACGCAGCGATAATTTGCGACACCATTGCCGAATCGGCCAAGGTAAGGGGTACGGGTATTGCCAAAAGAACACCTGAATACATTCTTAAAAAGCTCGAAAAGGGCAATGCCGTAATTGCTTTAGATGGCGGCAAGTTCGTAGGGTTCTGCTATATAGAAATTTGGGGACACAATAAGTACGTAGCAAATTCAGGACTTATCGTTCACCCGGATTATAGAAATCAAGGAATGGCCAAGAAAATCAAAAAGGCAATTTTTGAACTTTCAATTAAAAAATTCCCTTCTGCAAAGATTTTCGGAATTACAACTGGTTTGGCAGTAATGAAAATAAATTACGAGCTGGGTTACCAGCCTGTAACGTTTTCAGAATTGACTGATGATCCCCAATTTTGGAAGGGTTGCCAAAC
>RCND010001118.1_pt1 | contig 15165 bp, 14 predicted proteins | sample 2041351 | NCBI WGS metagenome assembly RCND01 (sample SAMN09708230, study PRJNA481090) | Marine sediment metagenome, whole genome shotgun sequencing project. | biome: marine sediment; feature: ocean; material: sediment; isolation source: Sewage treatment plant 12B marine sediment (STP12B) ...
AATGTTAACGGTACACATTTCGGAATTCCACTCGAACCGGAAGTGAAAAGCATCAGAGCAATTTTTGTTGGATCAAAAATAGATGGTTTGAAATATTCGTCTTGTTTCTCAACATTTTCTAAATTAAAATCTATTATTTCGAAATTAGAGATAGTCTTATTTGAGATTACGCCACAAATATTTATTAAGAAGTTTGAATGAGAAAATTCAACTAAGCTTTTTATTTCGTCAATTGTTGATCTCATATTCAAGGGAACTGGAACAGCACCAATTAACCATAACGCAAAAATTGTAATAATAAATTCTACATTGTTTTTTGAAATAATTGCGACATGATCATTTTGTTTAATGCCACTTTTTTCAAAATAACTTGCAGCTTGCATAGTAAATTCTTGTAATTCTCCGAAAGATATTTTTCTACCGTTAAATATTATTGCCTTATCTTTTTCAGATAATTTCACTCGATCGATAAACCAATGATCTTTATTTGATAATGTTATCACAAAATATTCTCTTCAAATTTTGGTAAGAAAGATATTTTTGAAGTATCTACTATAGGTAAATTGATATTTCGTTCGGTTTTTAAAATTTCTTCACCCAGCAGCTGTGTACTTAAGCCGTGAGCTAAATTATGATTAGTTAATGATGCAAGATAAAGTAGAGTAAGCCTTCCAATTATTGTTTCAAATGCTGAGCTTATAATAATTTTTACATCAGATTTATTTGCAAGCTCAATAATTTTAATAGTATCAAAAATTCCAATTCTTATGGATGGCTTTAATACAAAGTATTTTATCTGTCCACTCTCAAGAATCTTTTCAATTTCCCCATAACTTATTAGAGATTCATCCGCAGCTATATTTATTCGGCTCACTTCTGTAAGTTTTAATAGTTCTTCTGTCTTTCTTACCGGCTGTTCAATATATTCAATATTGTAATTACCTAGTTTACTTAAATTCTCAACTGCTTCATCAAATTGCCAGCTGCCATTGTTATCCAATCTTAACTTTATTGTTTCTCCAAATTCACTATTTATTACATCTAATACTTTTAGGTCATCTTTAATATCCGCTCTTCCAATTTTTAATTTTATTGTATCGTAACCTAATTTTCTTAATTGCTTGATTTCATTAATAGTTGAGTCTGAATCATTTATTCCGACCAAGCCATTTAGCTTAATACTTTTTTTATCATTTTCATGTATCGATTCTTTGTTTAGCGCAACACTTAAAACTAATTGTTCCAACCCAAATAATAGCGAAGGATACTTTACTAAACTTCTAAGATTTTGTTTGAGATTCTCTATTGTATCAGTAAGAATATTAAGTGCAATAAGCTCTATGAGATTTTGCTCACATTCTTCAATATTTTCTTCACTAAATCCAGCTAGTGGAGAAACTTCACCAAAGTGATAATTCCCCATACTATCTTTGGCTTTAAGAATTAGAAAGTCTTTTTGTTTAATTGTTGAAAATGAATTTTTGATTGGCGGGTTTAAAGGGAAAATGAATTTTTTATATTTAATCTCAACAAATTTCATAATAAAATTCCAACCGCAAAAAGCAATCCGTAAAAAGCTGAAAGTTTTGCGGTCAGTTCTAAAGTTTTATTAAGCTCTTCCCCTTTAAATGTAAAAATCATTCTAATCAATCTTAATGCAATCGGTAAAGTTAAAAACGGAAGAAAAACAAAAAAGCTTTGGTTATAAGTAAAATAAACAACAAACAAAATTAAATATGATAACACCATAAATATTAAATACTGGTAACGAGTAAATCTTTTACCCATTTTAACAGCTAATGTCTTTTTACCAACTTCCTTATCTTCATCAATATCGCGGTAATTATTTACTACAAGAATATTTGTAATTAAAGCTCCAACAGGAATTGAAGCCCACAGAACTAATGTAGAAATCTCAACCACTTGAACGTAGTATGTTCCTACTGTACCAACAATTCCAAAGAATAAAAAAACAAAAACATCACCTAGTCCGTTATAGGCAAGCGGATATGGACCAGCTGTGTAGGCAATACCAGCAAAAATGGAAAGTATTCCAATTAGTAAGGTAATCCAAGTGGAGATGTAAACTAAATAAAGTCCCAGAATAAACGTAACCAAGAAAACCAAAATAATTGCTGCTTTCATTTCGCTAACAGAAATAAGGCCGGAGGCCAGTGCCCTTGTTGGACCTTTTCTCGAATCACTGTCTGCACCAGATAAAAAGTCGTAAAGATCATTTACAAAGTTCGTCCCAATTTGGATTAACACAGCACAAATACCAGCAACAATAGCTGCCAGAAAATTTACTTTAGTTTCAAATGAAACGATTGATGTTCCAATTAATACCGGGACAATTGCAGCAAGTAAAGTTTTAGGTCGACTTGCTAAAATCCATGTGTCAAATTTATTTATTGCTTTTATTGCATCAGTCATAACTTACTTTACGGCACCCTTGGAAATTTTGAAAAATCCGGTTTTCTTTTCTCGTTATAAGCTTTTTTCCCCTCTTGTGCTTCTTCGCTCATATAATATAATAAAGTGGCGTTGCCGGCTAACTCTTGAATACCAGATTGGCCATCAAGTTCGGCATTAAAAGCTGATTTAAGTAAGCGAATTGCAAGAGGACTATGATCGAGAATATCTTTTGCCCATCTTATTCCCTCTTCTTCAAGTTGATCAACCGGAACAACTTTATTTACTAATCCCATTTTTTCCGCTTCTTCCGCATTGTATTGTCGGCATAAATACCAAATTTCCCTGGCTTTTTTCTGACCCACAATTCTTGCTAAATAGCTTGAACCAAACCCACCGTCAAAGCTTCCAACTTTAGGACCGGTCTGACCAAAAATTGCATTGTCGGCCGCAATTGTTAAATCGCAGACAACGTGAAGTACATGTCCTCCACCAATGGCATAACCAGCAACTAACGCAATGACAGGCTTTGGAATGCTTCTAATTAATTTTTGCAGATCTAAAACATTTAATCTCGGCACACCATCTTTGCCGACATAACCTTTATCACCTCTAATTGATTGATCTCCACCGGAGCAGAAAGCATATTTGCCGTCTTTTGCTGGGCCGTATCCAGTAAGCAGAACCACACCAATCGATGGATCTTCCCTACAATCGATAAAAGCATCGTACATTTCCAAAACTGTTTCGGGTCGGAATGCATTTCGCTTTTCGGGACGGTTTATAGTAATTTTTGCAATACCGTCTTTTTTCTCGTAAATAATGTCTTTAAAATCTTTTGCTTTTTTCCATCCAAAATTCATTGCTTTCCTTTCACATTAAGTAAAAATCTATTTAGAAATTTAAGAAATTCTTTCGGTTTTTCGAAGTGAACATTATGTCCGCTTTGTTTTATAATTATCAATTCAGATTTTGGTAAAAGTGAATTTGCTTTATTATTAATTTTCACAAACTTTTTATCAAGCTCACCTACAATTAACAAAGTTCTAATTTTAAGATTATTTAATTCCAAAAAGTAATTTTTCATTTTTCCGGTGTTGAACCCAAGTAATGAGTTTTTAATTCCGACTATATTATTATTTTGAATTTTATTTTTAATTAGATCATTTAATTTTTCCATGTCAAGATTTCTTAGCGAATTAAATAAAGGATCTTTTATCCAATTATTTATAAATTCTTCTACTGATGAATTATCAATTTGTTCCGCTAATTTTTTATCTGATTCTATTCTTTGAAGTCGTTCTTTTTCATTTTCAATTCCAAATGAGGTGCTCTCTAAAACTAATGCATCAACGAACTCTTGATATTTCATTGTGAATGATAAAGCTAATCTGCCGCCCATTGAATAGCCAACTAAAATTACTTTCTTAAGCTCGAAATATTCCAAAACATACTTCAAAAGTTCAATTTGGAATTTAGTCTCATAAAATACGACGCTATTGGGAGAGTCGGATTCCCCATGTCCAATCAAATCAATAAAAATTGGTGAGGAATTTCCTGGAAATTGTTCAAGTACAAAATCCCAATCATTTGCAGAGCCTGTAAAACCATGAAGAAAAATTATTGGATTTTTAAATTTAAGTTCATGGGGAGCACAAATTACATTTAAGGAGATATCTTTATAATTAATTTTCATTGGTAAAAATTAATTTGATGTTTAATTTCCGTCCAATATTTCTTTCTTAATTCAACTGACTTTTTAGCATCTGTATTTACTTCAATAACAGAGAATTGCTTATCATATTTTGTTTTAACTAAAGACTTGTTAAAACTACTCCATGATTTTGGATTGTAATAATTCCCTCCAAAAGCTTTAACAATTTTACTAAAATTCAGGTATTGAGGAGTCATAAAATATTTATCAAAATTCTTTTCATCAACAACCGAAAGTGAATTAAAAATTCCCCCGCCATTATTGTTGATAAGAATAATTTTAAGCGGAATATTTAATTCCTTCAAAGTTGAAAGTGCACTAATATTATGATAAAATGCTAGATCGCCAAGAATAAGATAAGTTTTATTCTTACTCTGAGATGCAATACCCGATGCCGTGGAAATTATCCCATCAATTCCACTTGCACCACGATTAGAAAAAATTTTGAAAACACTCTTTTTCTTCGAGGCAAAATAATCAAAATCACGGATGGGCATACTGTTAGAAATAAAAATATTTGATTTGTCCGGAACGAATTTTAATGTCTCTTTTACAATTCTCGGCTCAAGTCCAAATTGAGATTTAGATATAATTTTGTCTTTCTGTTTCTCGCACAGCGCCTCAATTGTTAAAATGTACTTTGACCATTCAGAGTAATTGGCAATTATATCTTCATTCAATTTTTCTAATAGTACAATCGGATCAACTTTCAGAAACTCACCCTTTCTCTTGGATGGATCTTTAATATCACCATATTGATTTATTAGAAATCGCTTAGCATTTGTTTCTTCAATAAATTTAAGCATTTTCTGCGAAGTTGGAGTGTTTCCAAACTGAAGAATCAGATCGGGTTTATTTTTTACATTATCAATAAATCCCGAATGATTTGTAATTATTAAATTATTTTCACCCTTATAAAATCTTAGTTCACTAGTTCCATCAACTAAAATTGGAATTTTATTTTTGTTCGAAAACTTTAACAACTTATTGTAGAAATTAGCATCAAAAATATCCCATGCTAAATGAATGACAGGTTTTTGGGATTTATTGAAAAAGCTAATAAGTTTTCTAATTGATGAGACTTTAATACTGTCAGATTTGTTAATGTTATTAGGTGATTTTAAAAAATCTGAACCAGTAAAAGAAACTTTATCCGTGAAGCTTTTGGGTTCCAAAGGTTTCTTAAAAGGAAAATTAAAATGCACCGGACCTGGATTTATACTAATCGCAATTGAAATGCCATAGCATACTTTTTTTGTAAAAGAATGCAATTTATTTACAGAGAGATCGGGCAATCCAAAATCCGCAAAATATTTTATGTGATTGGAATAAATATTTTCTTGATTTATGGTTTGATTTGCACCGGTATTTCGTAAATATGCAGGTCTATCGGCGGTACAAATGATCAATGGTAGGCGTTGAATTTCTGCTTCGATTATTGCCGGAAAAAGTTCCGCAACTGCAGTCCCTGAAGTCGTTACAAGAACCACCGGCGATTTATTTACTTTGGCTATTCCAAGAGCAAAAAATCCGGAAGATCTTTCATCTACATGAATATATTTTTTAAACTTTTTATTCTGAGCAAAAGCCAAAGTTAACGGGGTGTTTCTAGAACCCGGAGATATGCAGACATGCTTAATCCCAAATTTGCCAAGCTGATTAACAAATAAATCTGCCCAAAAGAAATTACGATTGATAGATTTTTTCATTGGCAAAAAGTGATAGGATAGGTTTTAATTTAATTTCGGATTCCTCAAACTCAGTCTTGGCTTCTGAACCTTCAACAATGCCGCATCCGGCATAAGCATATAAATTATTTGCTTTTATCAAAGCTGATCTAATTGCAACAGCAAACTCACCGCTCCCTTTAAAATTAAACCAACCAATATTTCCTGAATATAATCCTCGATCGTGTGGTTCTTTTTGAAGAATAAAATCTTTAGCAATTTTCCACGGATCACCGCAAATTGCCGGTGTTGGGTGGAGTTTCATCAGAATATCAAAAAGTTTAACATCCTTTTTAAGTTTTGCATGCATCACAGTCCACAAATGCTGAATGTTCGGTAGTTTTCTGATTATTGGTTTGTCACCAAAAATAATTTCGTCAGAAATTTTGTTTAGAAGATTATGAATAAAGTTAACAACTGCTCTTTGTTCAAATAAATTTTTCTCACTATGCAGTAAAAAGTTTTCCATTTCTAAATCTTCCCCTTCAGTTTTCCCTCTTGGGGCAGAACCGGCAAGCGCATCAACTTCAATCCAGCCGTTAGAAATTTTGGCAAGTTTTTCTGGTGAAGCACCTATAAAAACTGACTCTCCTTTTTTGTAAGCAAATGTATAGCATTTGGGGTATCTTTTGCTTAATTGACTTAAAATTGATGGGAGAATTGGTTTTTTATTCAGTTCAACAAAAACTTCCCTGGATAACACCACTTTTGACATTAAACCTTGTGAAATTTTTAATAATGCCTCATCAACTTGATTCTTCCATTCATTAAAGGAGTTTGAACTTATGCTGGTTTCGAATTCAATTTCTTGATCATCAAAATTAGTATCATCATCTATTAGTTCAATCTGATCTAAATGGGATGCAAATTCCTCAAAATTTCTTTCCCCGTTTAGGGAATAGAAAAAATTGTAAATGACTGTGCAGTGCTTTCCTTTGTTAAAAAATAATATCTTGGGTATGAACCAATCAGAATCGCTATAATCTTTCCATATTTCATTTTTGGGGTTCGGAGCAAATTTAATTCCGCCCACAAACAATGGTATGTTTAAAGCCATTTTTTCATCAAAATTTGAAATGTGGTTCTGAGCGATTTCATTAATTTTTGCACTTGTATTCGCAAGCCTTTGATTACCATATTCATTTATTGTAAAAAGAGGTTCAAACGCTAAAAATTCTATATTATCATCATTTATGTTCCAATAAAAGCTATCAGATCGGTCACAGAAATCAGACGACATTATATGTGACATATTAGTGAAAGGAATTTCAAAAGAAAAACTTGTTAAACCTAAAGTCTGATTTGAATTAAACTTATCTTTAATTATTTTTAAAAATTGCTTGAAATCTTGTTCAATTAAATTTTTATTTATTTTCACAATAGAAATTATCCATAATAAATCATTCAGTAAAGCAATATAAATTTAATTTTTGGAGCATTCAACAAATTATTATAATTACATGAAAGTTCACTTTATTGAAAATAATGGTTATAAAATAAAATGTGAATTTATTAAGAGAAGAAATTCAAGAAATATTAGAATGTATCTCGATAATAATGGTACAGTGAAGGTTTCCCTCCCTTATTATACACCTTACTTTGCTGCTAAAGAATTTGTTAATAACAACTTAACTTGGATAGAGAAAAAATTTGATCTTTTCAAATTGCATAAAGACAATTATTATTATTTAGGAAAAAATATTAGATTAGTAAAAAAGTATGATGCTAATATTAAAAACTTTAACTATCTTTTTAATGATAATGTTCTGCTTGTAGAAACTAGTGATTTCAAAGATTTTTCTGATGAAGAAATATTTTTTACTTGGCTCAAGGAAGAAGCCACAAATTATATTCCCCTAAAAATAAAAGAATTTTCAGAGATCTATAATTTTGATTATAATTCAGTTAGAATTAAGAATCTTACCTCTCGTTGGGGAAGCTGTTCTATTAAAAGAAATTTAACTTTTAATTCAAAGTTAATGTACTTTGGTACTGATGTTATTGATTATGTAATTATACATGAACTATGTCATCTTAAAGAGATGAACCATTCAAATAAATTTTGGAATTTAGTTAAAGAAATTATGCCTGACTATAAAAAACATAAAATTAAATTAACTCAACCAATCCACAATCATATAGGGGGTAAAAGTGGCAAAGGGTAAAAAAGAAGGACAAGTACTTGAGCTCTATAACCTAGTTGCAAAAGCTCATGATAGGTTAAAGAAAGTACATGCTAAAAACCTTGGGACAGAAAGACTAACAACGCCGCAGTTTGGTGTTTTGGATGTCCTAATGAAAAAGGGTTCCATTCCATTGAAAAAAATAAGTGACGAGTTAATGGTAACTGGAGCCAACATTACATGTGTAATGGATAACTTAGAAAAAGAAGATTTGGTTAAAAGAGTTCACTCTAAATCAGATCGTAGAGTTATAAATGCTGAATTAACAAATAAAGGCAAACAGAAGCTCGAAAAGATATATCCTGTACATGTAAAAAGCTTGAATGATTTTTCAAAAAAATTAACCGACGCTGAGATAAAACAACTATCGGCATTGTTGGAAAAATTATCTGCTTAATCTTTATTCAGTACAATTCCAATCCATTCATCAATTTGATGGAATTCTAAGGCAGTTAGCCCTAATCCGGTAAACTGCCTTTTGATTTCTTTTAGATCGGAATTCAAAATACCCGATAAAATTAAATTTCCACTTGGTTTTACTTTTTTGAATAAACTTTCTTTGATTTCAATTAAAACGTTTATGTTTATGTTTGCAAGAACAAGATCAAAACCGGATTCAGTCACATCATCAATGGTTCCCATAACAATATCAATATTATCAATTTCATTTCTTTCAGCATTCTCTTTTCCGTTTATATAACACCATTCATCATTATCAACAGCAATAACACTGTTAGCACCAAGCTTTGAAGCTGCAATTCCTAACAAAGCGGTCCCGCTTCCAACATCAAGAACTTTATCGTTTGCCTTAATATATTTTTCTAATAACTGAAGGACAATTTTAGTGGTTTGATGTTCACCTGTTCCAAAAGACATTTTTGGGTCGATAACTAATATAATTTCATCTTTAACTGCTTGATATTTGCGGAAGGATGGTTTGATTACTATTTTATCTGAAACCTTAATTACATTTATTTTCTTTTCCCACTCTTCGTTCCAATTTTTACTTTCTAATAAGGATTCCGAAACTTCAAAAGTTTCAATCAAATTTTCTTTAACCAAGGAGCTCAATAAATTTCTAACTTTATCAAGATCAACATCAGATTCAGTATTTGCTGAGATAATTAAACTATTATCATTCTCATTTATTCCCAGTATATCAAGCTCCCATAGTAATCCGCTTAATAAATCAACATTAAAAGGTGTTGAACTGATTTCGTATTGCTTATAATTTTGCATATTTACTTAATCTTTAATTCAGATAAAAATTTGCAAATTCTATTTTGATATCCTCTTGCAACTCGTGAACTGCCTATATAATTTTGAACGAAAATTGAAAAAGCAATATCATGATTATTTACACTTTTTAAATACCCGGATAAAGTACTAACTCCACTAAGTGTTCCCGTTTTAGCATATACATTTTCAAAAGCTTTACTTTTTCTCATTCTATTTTCCAGAGTCCCATCAATTCCCGCAATTGGGAATGATTCTTTTAGTATTTTGTAGTTCTCCGGTGAATTGAAATACATGTACTTTAATAATTCAACCAATAATTCCGGAGTTACCAAATTATAGTGAGAAACACCGGACCCATCTACCATTTTATAATTTTTGTAATTAAGTTCAGTTTTAGCAATTAAACTATCAATAACTTGCAGACCCTTTTCGGCAGTCGCCGGTTTATCATATCTTTCTAAGCTTAATGCTCTCAATGTCATTTCTGCGCTCAGGTTATCACTATCTTTGTTTAGGTTTACAATTACTTCACCAAAACTTCTTTTTCTCTCATAAATAAGTTTGGAGTATGCAGGTAAAGTTAAAGTGTCTAACCTTCCAAAAAAAATAATTGAATTAGTTTCTATTTTTTCTTTGAGCAAATAAAGAAAATAGTATTCCGGATTTACAATATTAATTTTTACAGTATCCGGTTCAACTCTATAAGATAAATCACCGGAAATTATTATCTCGTTACCTCTATGAAGCCAATCTCTAGTAATTTCAAAATTTGATGTATCCTCTTTGGTCGTTATAGATTCATTAGTAATATCAAAATAATCTGTTTGAGGAATTAAACTGATATTAACCGGATTACCAATCAGTCCGGGCTCATAAGCTATTTCAACAGAAACATCATTAATGATTAGTGGTGTCATATACGGGAAATCATAAGATGGATCATCATCCCACATCCAGCCGTTTCCCCAAAAAAGCGAATCCATATTTGAAACGTCAGCGTATATATTTCCTCTTATTTCGTTTATACCATAATCCTTAAGAGAATAAACTAATGTATCTAGATCTTCACTTTTAAAATCGGGATCAAAACCGCCCACTACTACTAAATCACCATAACAGACCGAATCCATAATTATCCCGGTATGATAAACCGATGTATTAAAAGTGTATTCTGGACCCAAGTATTCAAGTCCGGCAGCTGATGTAATTATCTTCATGTTTGAGGCGGGATGAAGGAGCTGCTTATCATTTTTTTTAAATAGATATTGGTCTGAAGTAAGATCGTAAATACTAACTGCAAGCGTTGTTGATTGAAAATATTCATCTTCAAATATTTCATTGAACTCTTCTTCAATATCAGCATTAAATTCTTGAGGAAAAATTGTCAAATATGTTAGTATGAACAAAAATATGACTTTTGGTAAAAATTTATTATTTCTCATTAAAAATATGCTCTCTCTCTAAATTTAAGCCCCAATTCCTCAACAAATTTTTTGGCTTTATCCTTGTCAACTTCATCAAGTTCTACAATTGACATTACAACAGTAGAATACTTATCTGCCTTTTTAGAAAAATCAATCATTTCATCATGAAGTTCAGGCTCAACTCTCATAAGTTCTGCATATTGATCGCGATTGGTTGAATTTAAACTTACTGAGACAATATCAATCAGTCCTTCAAGCTCCGGTGTAATATCCCGTTTATTTATATAGTTTCCGTGACCATCTGTATTTATTCTGGTATTTCCATTATTATCTTTTACATACTTTGCAATTTTCTTAACTACATCCCATCTTATTGTAGGCTCACCATATCCGCAGAAAACTATTTCTTTATATTTTGAAGGATCCCCAATTTCTTTAATATACACCTCAGCTTCAGGTTCTTCCGATTTTTGCATCTTCAGATTATACCCCTTAATCACTGCTTCACCTTTTCTATCGCAAAAGACACAATCTGCATTGCATCTATTTGTAACATTAATATAAAGTGAGTCTTTAATTTTATAAACGTATCTTAGTTTTCCTTTTTCACCAATCCCAAATAAATTGTAAGCATTATAGTTTGTCATTCTTGCAACATCATCTAAATCAATATTAAAAATCTCGGCAATTTTTTCTGCAACAAGAATTACATAACTTGGCTCATTGCGCTGACCTCTATAAGGAACCGGCGTCATAAATGGCGCATCTGTTTCCAGCAATATTTTTTGAGGTCCCACACTCTTTAACACTTCTCTCAGATCGTTGGATTTTTTAAATGTAATATTTCCGGGGAAAGAAATAAAATGTCCCATTTTTGTTAGTTCATTTGCATCCGCAGCACTACCGGCAAAGCAATGAAATTGGGCTCTTAAGCTTGACTCACAATACTCTCTTATTATCTTCATTAAATCTTCGTTCGATTCCCTATTATGAACGATGATAGGAAGGTTAACCTTAATAGCTAAATCAATCTGCTTTTTAAAAGCTTTAATCTGAATTTCTTTTGGCGAGAAGTCGTAATAATAATCTAATCCAATTTCTCCGATTGCAACTACTTTCGGATGCTTTGAAAATTCTTCTAAAGTATCAATAAAAGAATCCTTCCACTCAGCTGTATCATGCGGATGAACACCTACAGTAGCATAAACTGATTCATACTGCTCAGCTAATTCAATTGCCTTTTTAGAAGTAGCCAAATCAGTACCGGGCACTATAATGTAATTAACTCCGGCATTGTTAGCTCTTTCAATTACTTGATCAATTTCTCCATTAAAATTTGGATAGAATAAATGTGCGTGTGTATCAATAAACATTATAATAATACTCCATAAATCTGATTTAGTAATTTCTATATGATAAATATATTTTGGTAAGAAAATCTAAGATGCAATTCTGCCAATCTCAAACATTTCTTCGCTTAGCTTTTCAGAGATAGATTTTATATTTGGCAAATCATTTTTATCAACAATTGCGATAAGACCAATTCCCATGTTAAATACTCTTCTCATTTCTTCATCGTCAATATTACCGGTTTCTTTTATTAGATTAAAAATTTCCGGAACTTGCCAAGAAGTCCAATCGATTTGAATCTTATAATTTCTTGGGACAACTCTTTTCGTGTTTCCAACAATTCCGCCGCCGGTAATATGTGAAAATGCCTTAACATCCATTTCAGAAATAATTGATTGAATTAAACTTAAGTAAGACTTGTGAACCCTTAACAGCTCGGTTTTTAAGTCAGAATTAAGTGCTTCAATTTCGTCTGCTAAATTAAACTTATTAAGTAAAACTTTTCTAGCAAGGGAGTAACCGTTTGTATGCAATCCGTTTGACTTGAACCCAACTAAAATATTTCCATCTTTAATTTTGCTTCCATCAATAATTTTATCTTTTTCAACAATACCAACTATTGTCCCCGAGAGATCATAATCTAGCTCTTGATAAAGTCCGGGCATTTCAGCAGTTTCACCACCAATTAAGGCAGTATTGTTTTCTTTGCAAGCTTTGGCAAAACCTCTAATAATATCGGTGGCAACTTCCGATTTAAGCTTTCCGAAAGCCATGTAATCCAAAAAATATAAAGGTTTAGCGCCGCAAACAGCAATATCGTTAACACAATGATTTACTAAATCTTGTCCAACTGTATTGTGAATTCCCGAATCAATTGCAACTTTTAACTTAGTCCCTACTCCATCAACGCTTGAAACAAGAACAGGATTTTTATATTCGCCCAATTCAAGTTGATACAAAGCTCCAAAATGTCCAATTCCAGTCAAAACATTCTTATTAAATGTTTCCTTTACAACGCTTTTTATATCATTTACCATTTTTTCGCCGGCTGCAATATCAACACCCGAATCTTTGTAACTATTTTCCAATCTAAATTTAGTCCTTATTCTTTTTAACCAATTCTCAATTGTATAGTTGGAAACAAAACTATAAATAACATGTTAAAGTTATCCAATTTAGATCAAACATAAGAGTCAAATTTAACGTAATTATGTGAAATTCTTATGGATTTTTGATAAATTTGGTAGTTTGTTTAAGAAAATAAGTTTTACATAAATTTAATAAAGAAAATGTTTGCAGCAGAATTGACAGAACGAGAAAAATCGATTTTAAGATATGTGATACACCAGTTTATTTTAACTGCTAATCCGGTAGGATCACGTAATCTTTCAAAAAAATATAATGTTGGTTTTTCTCCGGCAACTGTAAGAAATATTATGTCGGATCTTGAAGAATCAGGCTTTCTAGGTCATCCTCATACATCAGCGGGCAGAGTTCCAACAGACTTAGGTTATAGATTTTATGTAAACTCCTTAATGGAAGAGCCATTTTTAACTCAAGGTGAAGTTGATTATATTGAATCTCACTTTGAACAACTTAATACAGATACCGATGAAATTCTTAAGGTTACCTCAAATATTTTAAGCAAACTAACAAGTCAGTTAGCTTATGTAAGTTACCCTAAATTTGAAAATGCAATACTCGAAAAACTGCAATTGGTTTCAATCTCCAAATCGAGGCTTTTGGTTGTAGTTTCTATAAGATCGGGTATGATCAGAACAATCACTCTAGAAGTTGAAGCCGGTTTGGATAGAACAAATTTATCGACAATTCAAAGATTATTAAACGAGAGGCTGGCCGGATTAACATTTAAGGAAATTAAACAAACAATTTCTGAGCGTGTAAATAGTATTTCAAATAAAGATTTGAAGCCGGTAATAAAAGTATTTTTAGATTCTGTAAGCGAGATTTTTGATGATGTAAAAACCTCTGAAGCTTCAATAATTACAGGAGCCAAAAATTTACTTAATCAGCCGGAATTTACGGAGGCAAAAAATCTTAGCAGTATTATTGAATTAGTAGAAGATAAAGATATAATAATACATGTGGTTGATAAAAAAACAAGTCTTACTAAAGGTGAGGTTTCAGTTTCAATCGGTAGTGAAAGTAATGAAGAAAAATTAAATGATTATAGTATTATTGTAAAAGAATATAGAGTTGGACAGATAATGGGAAGTATTGGTATAATTGGACCAAAGCGAATGAGATACTCCCATGAAATTGCTTCAGTTGTTCAAATGGCTAAAGTACTATCAAAAGTTTTTGAAAAAAAATAAAATAGGAATATAAAATGCGTAAGAAAAAAACAGGAGATTTCGACGAGAGGGAGATCAAAATTGAGGACTCGAAGAAAGAGGAACCGGATTTAGAAGATCCGAAAAACGAAGAAGATAAAGAAATAACAGAAGTAAATTCTGATGAAATTGATAGTGAAGAAAAAATAAAAGAGTTAGAAGAGAAAGTTCATTCTTTAGAAGACACACTTTTAAGAAAGATAGCCGAATTTGAAAACTACAAAAGAAGAACAGAAAATGATCAGATGAATCTATTGAAATATGCAGCTGAATCTTTTATACTTAAAATTCTTCCGGTTTATGATGACTTACAAAGATCAGTAAACCATCTTAATGAAGATAATAATGATTCTGTTAGAGAAGGATTAAAACTAGTTCTCAATAAATTTACAAAAGTTTTTGATGACCAAGGTATAAATAAAATTGAGGCTAAAGGTGAAGAATTTGATGTTGAATACCATGAAGCTTTAATGCAGCAGCCAAATAACGAATTCCCGTCAAATACCGTTCTAGAAGAAATTGAAACCGGTTACGTTTATAAAGACAAGGTTATTAGGCATGCAAAAGTTGTTGTGAGCCACAATACAGAATCAGAAGAAGCAAATGAAGATTCAAAAAAAGAAAATGAAGAATAGGAATTGATAGATGAGTAAAAGAGATTATTACGAAGTTTTAGGTGTTTCAAAAAGTGCTTCTAATTTCTATTTTTATATCTGTTGGTTGTCTTAAAGACGACACTATTATCTATTTTGTTACAACTCT
>RCND010001120.1_pt1 | contig 15154 bp, 12 predicted proteins | sample 2041351 | NCBI WGS metagenome assembly RCND01 (sample SAMN09708230, study PRJNA481090) | Marine sediment metagenome, whole genome shotgun sequencing project. | biome: marine sediment; feature: ocean; material: sediment; isolation source: Sewage treatment plant 12B marine sediment (STP12B) ...
TATCAAAAAGGTGGAGATGCCCAAGCAAAATTAGTCCGTGTGGTCAAAGGCGAGGTGTTGGACGTTGTAGTCGACTTACGAAAAAAGAGTGATACGTTCGGTAAACATTTTAAGACTAAATTGACGGAACACAACTATCGGTCACTTTTTATACCAAAAGGTATGGCACATGGTTTTTTGGCTCTCAAAAATAAAACCATATTTGTTTATAAATGTGATAACTACTATGAGAAAGCCTCTGAAAGCGGTATTATTTATAATGACATTGATTTAGGGGTGGATTGGGAATATCCATTGGAGAAAATTATTCTTTCCGAAAAGGACAAGCGTTTACCAACATTCAAAGACCTTTATTTATGATCAGGGTCTTGGTAACGGGAGCTAGTGGTCAATTGGGAAAATGCATTCAAAAAATTGCTGATATATATCCCATTTTGGAATTTACTTTCATGGATTCCAAAGAGTTGGATATTACCAATAAAGAAGGCGTGAATCAGGTTTTTAGTTCAAGTAATTTTGATTATTGTATTAATTGTGCCGCATATACTAATGTGGAACAAGCTGAACAAACCCCTAAAAGAGCTTTTAAGATAAATGCAGAAGGAGTTAAGAACATTGCCTTGACTTGTGAGGAGCAAGGCGTAATTTTAATCCATATTTCAACTGATTATGTATTTGATGGGGAGAAAATTACCCCGTACGTCGTTGAAGATGAAACAAATCCCATTAATCAATACGGAAAGTCTAAATTAAGAGGGGAGAAATATGTTCAAGAAATTCTGAATAACTATTTCATAATCCGAACCTCATGGCTATATTCAGAATTCGGCAATAATTTCTATAAAACGATAGTGAAAAAGGCCAAAACTAAAAAGATACTCTATATTACGGATGAGCAGATTGGTTGTCCTACCAAAGCCAAGAACTTGGCGGAATATATCATTGAACAAATTATATTAAATGAGCTGGATTATGGCATTCATCATTATACCGACGGAGATGCGATGAGCTGGTACGATTTTGCCAAGACCATCTTGGCAGAAAATCGGTTAGATAGTACTACAAAGATTGTAAAGGATGATAATTATCGTAGTTTTGTCAAAAGACCAAAAAATTCAGTTTTAGAATAAAAATCAAATCCAAATTTTTGCTTAAAAAGTAAGTAAACTTAGAAATAGATGAAAAAGGCTTTAATTACAGGAGTAACAGGTCAAGATGGCGCTTATTTGAGCGAATTTTTACTTAAAAAGGGCTATCAGGTACATGGTTTAAAAAGAAGATCTTCCCTGTTTAATACAGATAGAATAGATCATTTATACCAGGATCCCCACGTTGATCAAAGAAACTTCATTCTGCATTATGGAGACATGACAGATAGCACAAATTTGATGCGACTCATTCAAGAAATTCAGCCAGATGAAATATATAATCTCGCGGCAATGAGCCATGTGCACGTGTCTTTTGAGATTCCTGAATATACAGCTAATGCTGATGGAATTGGTACGCTAAGAATTTTAGATGCCGTTCGTTTGTTAGGGTTAGAAAAAAAGACAAGAATATATCAGGCTTCTACGTCAGAATTGTATGGTAAAGTTCAGGAAGTGCCACAAAGCGAAACCACTCCATTCTATCCAAGAAGTCCCTATGCAGTGGCAAAAATGTATGCCTATTGGATAACCGTTAATTATAGAGAAGCATATGGAATGTTCGCATGCAACGGTATTTTATTCAATCACGAATCACCCATTAGGGGAGAAACTTTTGTTACAAGGAAAATTACTAGGGCAACTTCAAAAATAACACTTGGTCTTCAAGATAAGTTTTACCTAGGAAACTTAGATGCCCAACGTGATTGGGGTCATGCCAAGGACTATGTTCGTATGATGTGGATGATCTTACAGGCTGATGAGCCCGAAGATTGGGTCATAGCGACCGGGAAAACTACCACTGTTCGGGATTTTGTAAGTATGAGTTTCGCCCATGTAGGAATTGTGCTAGAGTTCAAAGGAGAGGGGGTTAATGAAAAAGCATATGTTAAAGCATGCCATAACCAAGAATATCAACTTCCAATTGGAAAGGAAATACTGAGCGTAGATCCCAAATACTATAGACCAACCGAAGTAGATTTGTTGGTCGGTGATGCTTCTAAAGCAAATAATAAACTTGGGTGGATACCAGAATATGATTTACAGGAATTAGTAACGGACATGATGCGGAGCGATATTAAATTAATGAAGAAAGAAATTTTTTTGAAGGATGGCGGTTATAAAATCATGAATTATTTTGAGTGATAAAATGCACGAGAATTCAAAGATTTATATAGCAGGACATCGTGGATTGGTTGGGAGTGCCATCCTTAAAAACTTGGAGCAGAAGGGCTATAATAATTTTGTATTACGCACACATAAAGAGCTAGACTTAAACAATCAAAAAGCAGTATTTGAATTTTTTGAAGCAGAGAAACCAGAATATGTTTTTTTGGCAGCTGCCAAAGTGGGAGGGATAGTTGCAAACAACACCTATCGTGCAGATTTTATATATGAGAATTTGATGATACAAAATAATGTGATTCATCAAAGTTATGTACATGGTATAAAAAAATTACTATTTCTTGGCAGCACATGTATCTATCCAAAGAATTGCCCTCAACCAATGAAAGAGAAATATTTGCTAACCGACACTTTGGAATATACCAACGAACCATATGCTATTGCTAAGATTGCAGGCATAAAAATGTGCGAGAGCTATAATTTACAATATGGCACCAACTTCATATCGGTTATGCCAACCAATTTGTATGGTCCTAATGATAATTTTGATTTGGAGAAATCCCATGTACTTCCGGCACTCATAAGAAAAATGCATTTGGCTAAATTGCTATCCGAGTCAAAACATGAAGAAATACTTAATGATTTGGCTTTAACTAATATTAGCGATGCAATACATTATTTAAAAAGATTTGGCGTATCTGACCAAAGTGTAGAAATATGGGGGAGTGGGAAACCCATGCGCGAGTTTTTATGGTCGGAAGACATGGCGGATGCCTGTGTGTTTTTAATGGAGAACCGGGACTTTTCAGATTGCAGGCCAAATACAGTAGAAGTACGTAATACCCATATCAACATTGGTACAGGGGAGGATATTTCAATTAAAGATCTGGCATTTCTTATTAAAAAAATAGTTGGTTTTAAAGGTGAATTGGCATTTAATTCCAATAAGCCGGATGGGACAATGAAAAAATTGACTGATGTTTCCAAACTCACTGCCTTAGGGTGGAAAAGTAATGTTGAGTTGAGGAAAGGAATTAAACAGGTATATAATTGGTATTTAGACAACAACCGAAAACCTTAATGATTGAAATTATATTAAAGGATTTGAAATACATTTCATTATGCTAAAAAAAATAGCCATTTGTTTTTTAGTTATTCTTTTTGCTATTTCTTGTAAAAAAGGTAAAGATTACTACCATTTATCTGTATACTCTTCAAATAATAATATAAATGCGGTAATTGAAATTCCTGCTGGCACAAATGTAAAGTTTGAATATAATGAAAGCACCAAGTCCTTTGAAATAGACAAAAAAAACGGGAAGAACAGGATTATTCAATATTTGCCATATTTAGGAAATTATGGTTTCATACCTTCTACATATTCCGATTTAGAAAAAGGAGGAGATGGAGATGCGCTGGATGTTTTAGTGCTTTCGGAAAGTCTTGCTACAGGAACCGTTGAAGAGATTATTCCGATTGCTGTTTTAAAGTTAATAGATGATGGAGAAATAGATTATAAGATTATTGCAATTCCAGTTAATAAAAGCAAACAAATAATAAAAGTAAATTCATACAATGAATTCTCTAAAAAATTCCCTGAAATCAAATATATTATTGAATTATGGTTTTTAAATTACAATAAAGATGATGCGGCTCAAATAAATGGTTGGGGAGATGAAAAGGAAGCAATTAAGGAGGTTATTAAAAACAAAAGATAAATGAGACTCTCATTAAATGTTATATTATTTGTTTTTTTGTTAGTTGGATGTACAACATCTAGAAAACTAGATTATTCATTCTTTGTTGCTGGGCATACTTATGGTAGTTCAAAGGAAAAAGGAATTCCAAAGGGATTATACCGTCCCTTTAAGCAGAAATTTAATTACATCAAAGACCAGGACAAGATGAAATTGGGGTTTTTGTTGGGAGATGTTGTTTGGAGGCCAAAAGCATGGCCCGAAGCAGAGGAAGATATTTCGAAATTACAAATGCCAATTTATGTCGTAAGAGGAAATCATGACGGGCCATTGAAGAAATTTGAAGATAGGTTTGGCAAATCATATAAAAAGTTTATTCAAGATGATGACCTTTTTATTATTCTTGATCCAAATCTTGATAAGTGGAACATATCCGGTGATCAGTTGGTTTTTTTAATGAATTCACTTAGAAATGACAGTAAGAAAGTTAATAATATATTTATTTTTTCACACCAAGTCTTATGGTATGCCAAGGATAAATTTTCAAGACCTAGACCAAATAGTACACAAAACAGATCTACTGAAACAAATTTTTGGTCTAAAATTGAACCACTATTAAGAGTTCAAAAGAAGCCAGTTTATTTATTTGTTGGTGATATTGGGAATTATTCAAAGAGAGACTGTGTATTTTATCATAGTTATGATAACATAACTTTTGTTGCAACGGGGATGGGTGGGGGAGTACAGGACAATTTTGTAATAACTGATGTTTTAAAAGATGGATCCGTAGAATTTAGATTGATTCATTTAAACGGAGATGACATAAATAGTTTAGGAAAACTAGAAAATTATAATATACATAATTAGATTGTACCTGAGTTTAAAAGGGGATTAAGTAAAAGAATTATGACAGCCAGTATTTATGACAAGCATTCGGTATATTTTTTAATTGGAATACCTACGCTATTGTTGGCATTAAGCTTTTTGTTTCCAACAACCTCAAATGATGTCCAGCAAGAAAAATCGGCGACGGATTATAATTCTTATTTAGAACAAATGCCGGAAAAGTATGCGAATTTATTCAATACGATGAAAGAAAATGATTCCACTTTTTTTTGTTCGATTGTTGAAGAAAATGCAATTAGGGAAATCGTTGTTTTTAAATTATATCCTAATAATATAGAAGCTGCTGCAGATTTTATTGTTAAAGTATTTCCGTTTAATAGCAAACTAAATGAAATGGAAAAAAATATAGTAACATTAGAATTAGTAAATAATGCAACATTATTTAACCATAATGGAAAAACATATGGTGTTTATAAAAAAACACTCCCCTTTATAAAAATCGAAAAACTTGGTATTGAAAGAATACGTACAAGTAGAATACAGAGCCCTTGGAACAGTGTAATTGAAAAGCCATTTTTGACACCAAACAAAGACTTTAAAATTGCACGATTAGGGGCCAATACTTTTCAAACAAATCCAAATCCATATGTATTTGTTTTAACAGAAGCTCTAAAAACGAGCGACATTTCTTATTTGCCATATTCCTATACAATTATAAATGATTCTCTTTTTCAAGTAAACACAACTATTGGCGATTATATCTCTAAAGAGAAAAGGACTATAGGAAAGGTTGAAAACCCAAACCAATTTTGGGACATGGTCAATAAAAAAAACAACTTATTAAGTGGGCAAATAAAGTTTATTGGGGAAAATAGTGAAGACGCAGGAAAACTAATAGAAGGGTATCTGCACAAAAATTTCGAATTGGAATCTGTGTTTGACTTAAAAAAGCTGGCAAAAATTGCCGCAATAAAAAATGTTTTTTCAAATAGTTGTAATGAGAATATATATTTTTTGTACAATGAAAACAGTAATTTAATAGAGCCATTTTTCACAAGTTCAGAGTGCCTTGGTCAAAGGTCAAAGTATGTTCGCAAATCGGACATCGATAATGTCGGTTACCTCCATATTTACATTAAAGAATTAGATAAAATTTCCGAAATAAATTTTTATGAAGATTTGATTAAAAACAACCATTCATTTCAAAAGGAATTAAGTTTTATAAACAACTATTATCCTGAAAATATTTTCGATTTGGACTTAATTAGTATTAATCAAAATGTTATTAAGAAGAGTTTGGATATTTCAGCTTTAATTAAAACCGAAGTAATAAATGTTAGCAATGAAAAAATGACTGTTTCAATATTAAATTTTAGCAGTTACCCTATTGATATTAATAATCTTAGATATAAAAAGAATAAAAATATTACGACACTGAATCCCAAGATAAAAATTCTAAGTGGCATGAGGGATACTATTATAATAGATTTGCCAAGGAGTTTTGAAAATCTTTTTGTTAGTAAGAAAAAGAGAGCGACAGGATTTTTACTGCATAAACACATTTATGATCTCTACCTTGGTTATTCTATGTCAGGAATTGACAAAACATATTTTTCAACAATTATTCCCTACCAAGCTAAACAAAAAATTGAAGAAGACCTGTTCAGAACTAAATCTTCGATTGAAAACCGTGAAGATATAGTTGTAAATTTAAAAGAAAAGATAATATCATTTGACAAACAAAAGATTATAATATCTTCACCTTTGATAATACCAAGTGGTTTTGAATTTAAAGTTAAGGCGGGCACAATAATAGATATTGTTAATGGAGGTAAAATTATTTCATATGCACCATTAAATTTTATTGGAACCAAGCAAGATCCGATTAAAATATTTTCATCAGATGAAAAAGGCCAGGGTGTTTTGGTGTTAAGTGGAGGTATGCAATCAGAACTAAAGCATGTTTTTTTTAATCATCTTACCAATCCAAAACATGGATATTGGGGTATTACAGGTGCAGTAACTTTTTATGAGTCCCCGGTAAACCTTAAAAATGTGAGCATAAAAAATAATAGATGTGAAGATGCATTAAATATAGTTAGAACTACTTTCACGATGAAAAATTGCACAATTTCCGATACACAATCCGATGCTTTTGATGGTGATTTTGTGACTGGGATTATAAGCACATCAACTTTTGATAATCTTGGTAATGATGCAATTGATGTTTCGGGGTCGGACCTCAAAATTAGTAATGTACAGATTTCAAATGCCGGTGATAAAGGTTTAAGTGCTGGGGAAGATAGTCAAATAACCGTGAGTAACGTTAATATTTCATCAAGTGAAATAGGAGTGGCGGGAAAAGATTTATCGAATGTTACCATCAAAGATTTGAAAATTATTGATACGAAACTTGGTTTTACTGCTTTCCAAAAAAAACCAGAATTTGGTCCTTCGAATATAACAGTAACGGGATTAATAATGGAGGGTGTTGAAACTAAATATTTAGTTGAAAGCAGTTCATCCCTCTTTATTGATGGAGGAAAAATTAAAACATCTAAAAATGTTAAAGATAGGATGTATGGAGTCGAGTTTGGCAGAAGTAGCGAGGAAACAAGAAATAGTCAATAAATGATGGACTTAAAATTGTCAAAAGAGGTTCAAGAATTGGTGAATAGTGACGAATTGCATTTTATAAAAGCTAAAAATAATTATCGTTATGAACGTAAATTTACTGTTCCAACTACCCATTCAATTAGAACTGTCGAACAGTTTGTTAAAGGAAATAGCGCGTTATTTCGGGAAGTATTTTATCAAAGACAGGTAAACAATATATATTTTGACACTGAGGGTTATAATGACTATTTTGATAATGTTTTGGGAGTTTCTGATCGAAAAAAAATTAGAATTCGTTGGTATGATGATACTCTAGGAGAAATTTTAAAACCCGTATTGGAAATTAAAATTAAAAAAGGGCTTGTGGGAGATAAATGGTCTTATAAATTAAAATCGTTTTTATTGGATAATTCATTCACCAATGAATATATTCAACGAATTTTTAAAGAATCCGATTTACCATTACCCATTTTAGAATCGGTGAAAATGATTAAACCAACACTTTTAAATTCATATAATAGAAGATACTTTTTATCAGCCGACAATAGGTTTAGGGTAACGCTGGATTTTGATTTATTATATTTTAAGATAGATAGAATGGGTAATAATTTCAATTTAAGACCAACGCCTGATGAAAATAATATTGTTGAATTAAAATATGGGTTAAACGACGATAATAAGGCTAATGCCATTACAACAGAATTCCCATTTAGATTAAATAAAAATTCAAAATACGTTAACGGAGTAAATACAATTAAACATTTTCCACAATAACATTAATGATCATGCAAGAAAATACAATTTTAAATGATATCGCAAATCAATTTGGTTCAGGAGAATCATCCTTGTTAGATTTTGTCATCAATATCTTTATAACAATAGTTTTAGCTTACATTATTGGTTTGGTATATTCTAAATATGGTAATTCGTTATCGAACAGGAAAAAATTAACACAGACTTTTGTTTTAATAGCCATAACCGTAATGCTGGTAATTTCAATAGTAAAATCATCTTTGGCATTGTCTTTAGGTTTGGTAGGCGCATTATCTATTGTAAGATTTAGAACCGCTATCAAAGAACCAGAAGAATTGGTTTACTTTTTTGTTGCCATAGCCATAGGACTGGGAATGGGAGCTAACCAGCGCATTGTCACTCTAATTGGGGCAACAATTATTATAATTTATATTGTAATTCAAAACATGAATACAATAAAAAGTGTAGTTCAACAAAATTTGATAGTAACAATTTCCAATAATTCTAATAAAAACTTAGATGAGAAAAAGGTACTGGATTTACTTCAAAAGCATTGTTCAAAAATTGATATAAGACGGTTGGACGAAATAAATAATATTACAGAACTTTCTCTTAATGTAGAATTTAATGATTTTGATAGCATATTAAATGCCAAAAGTGATTTAAAATCACTAGGAGACATTCAATTTAGTTTTATTGAAAATTATTAATTAGCATGAAGCTCAAATCATCTTCAAATAAAAAAACTTACATATTTTTAGTTGTTTTGGCAATAATGATAGTTTTGCTTTTATCATTTAAGAATGCTATAACAAAAAAGGCATTTATTAATTATCCCGAAACACCTTATTTTGAGCAGAAAACCACATTGAATGTCATACAGCTTTCAATCAATGAGAAACAGTATAATAAATTAAGGAAAAAAAGAGATAAAGCTTTAAGTGTAGGGATATTAGAAACAAAAGAATCCGATTATGTTCCGGCAACAGTAACTTTTAATGGGGTGTCATATAAGGCTGAAGTGAGACTAAAAGGAGATTGGACAGACCATTTAAGAGGAGATAAATGGTCATTTAGAGTTAAATTAAAGGGAGACAATACTATTCTAGGAATGCGTAAATTTTCTATTCATCACCCCAAAACAAGGGGTTATGTCAATGAGTGGCTTTATCATAAAGCCATAAAAAAAGAAAAAATCATGGGTCTGCGATATAGTTTTTTGGAAGGAGCAATTCATATTAAAAAAGAACACCCGTCTAGCTATTTTAAAAAATCAGACTCGTTAGATTACATAAATAAAGAAGTTGGGTTATACGCATTAGAAGAATCCTTTGATAAAAGAACCATAGAGAGCAATAAAGGAAAAGAGAGTATAATTTTAAAATTCTCTGAAGATTATTGGTGGCAAGAAGTTAAGAAAGCTACCGGAGCAGGAATGCCTTATGGATTAAAGAGCGGAAATTTCATGAACTCTCAACTTGGACTATTGAGTAAATACCCAATAACTGTTTTTTCTGAAGAAAAAGTATTGTCCGATTCAACACTGCTAAATTACTTTAAACTAAGTAAAAACCTTTTGGAAGATTTAAGATTGGGCAAAACAACCATAGACAAAGTTTTTGATGTCAAAAAATTGGCAATGCAAAATGCAATTTTAAACCTTTTTGGCGCAGTGCATGGAACATATAGCATCAATCTAAGATTTTATTACAATCCCATAACTTCAAAATTAGAACCGATAGCATTTGATGGCAACTCAGGATTAAAACTAAAAAAATACAATCATTTTATTTTTTTAGATCATAAAAGGGACTCCGTTTATTTAAAAGAATTGGCTTGTGCAATTGATAAAGTTTCACAGCCGAAATATCTGAATAAATTAGTAAAAACGCACAAAAAAGATTTGGATTACTATCAAAAAGTACTTTATACGGAATTCAAAAGAAGATTGTTTGACGAGGAGAACTTGAGATATAATCAAGGTATATTGAGGAAAGAACTCATTAGACTCCAAGAAAATTTGAATCTTTCAGAAAATGCAGTTGAAAATTTCAATAATGCAATAAAGAAAATAATTATTTTACCTAGTCTGGGCTCTTGGGAAAAAATAAGAACAAACGTTAAAGAAGATGTAAAGTATAAAAATTACAATACTTTTAATATATCAAGAAATAGCATTGTAAAACCATCATATATTTCAATTAAAAATATTGATGTTAATTATGGAAGTAATTATAGGACAAGTATTATTGTTAAGAAAGGAAAAACATGCAATATATTTGGTCTGAGAATACAGGGAAGATACCCAAATAGAGTGGACGCAATATTTGATTTGGAAAAGGGAATTGTGATAGATGAGGCAAGTTCAAGCGATTTTAAGAATGAAGATGCGTCAATTGTAAACCTAGGTGATGGCTGGTACAAATGCTCATTATCAGGAGAAATATATTCAGAAAAAATCAGAGTTTCTTTAGGTTCAACTACGGATAAACGAAATGTTAACAACTGGGAAGGAACAACAAAAAATAAGTGTGATATAAATATTGTTCCCTCTAGTTTAAAGCTTGAAGAAATTACCCGATAGGTTTAACTTTGTTTTCGTTAGTGCATCACTATGACCACAATTTCATGGAAATTAAATACTATAAATGATATGGAAATAAAAGTCAGTGTATATTATATATTCAAATAACTGTAAATATTTTTGAAACATCCCGTTTTGATGTAAAACTGGAAATGGAGAATGAAATTATTAAGATTATATTTACTTTTCGAATAAGAAAAATCCATTTAAATTATACAGATACTTGTTTCGAAAATGATTTAAATCAAAGATTTTTTTAGATGATAACAAAATTAAATATATATTATATTTAAAAACAATAATTAAACGAATAAATTTTAAATTATGAGTAAAGTATATGTTGGAATGAGTGCGGATTTAATCCATCCTGGGCATCTGAATATATTGAATGAAGCCGCAAAATTAGGTGAAGTAACGGTGGGTCTATTGACCGATAAGGCTATTGGCAGCTATAAGAGATTGCCATATTTGGAGTACGAGCAGCGAAAAATTATTCTTGAAAATTTAAAAGCGGTTAAAGAAGTCATTCCGCAGGAAACTTTAGATTACCGCCCTAACTTAAACAGGGTAAAGCCTGATTTTGTAGTACATGGTGACGATTGGAAAGATGGGGTTCAGAAAGAAACAAGACAACAAGTCATAGACACACTTAACCAATGGGGGGGTAAATTAGTAGAGGTGCCTTATACAAAAGGTATTTCAAGCACAAAACTTAATAATGCCCTAAAAGAAATCGGAACCACTCCTGATATTAGAAGGGCAAGATTACGCAGACTTATAGACTCTAAAAGTATAGTAAGGATTATTGAAGCACATAACGGGCTTACCGGTTTAATTGCAGAAAAAATCAATGTAAATGTCAATGGTCAACTTAGGGAGTTCGACGGCATGTGGGCAAGTAGCCTTACAGATTCAACGTCTATGGGAAAACCTGATATTGAAGCTGTAGATATTACATCTAGAGTCAACAACATAAACAATCTAGTAGAGGTAACCACAAAACCAATAATATTTGATGGGGACACTGGTGGTAAAATAGAACATTTTGTTTTTACCGTGAGAACGTTGGAAAGATTAGGCGTTTCTGCGGTTATAATAGAGGATAAGATTGGATTAAAGAAAAACTCACTGTTCGGTACTGACGTACCACAACAACAGGACACCATAGAAGACTTCTCAAAGAAAATAAAGGCAGGAAGGGAAGCAAGGATTACTAAGGACTTTATGGTTGTTGCCCGAATAGAAAGTTTGATTTTAAAAGCGGGCATGGATGATGCTTTGGCTCGTGCAAAGGCGTATATTGAAGCAGGTGCCGATGCAATTATGATTCACTCTAAGGAAAAATCACCTGATGAGATTCTAGAATTTTGCCGTAAATACAGTGAATTTGAAAGAAAAGCCCCATTGATTGCGGTCCCATCAAGTTATAATACCATTTATGAGGACGAATTGGCCGAAGCAGGGGTCAATATAGTGATTTACGCAAATCAATTATTAAGAAGTGCATATCCGGCCATGTTGGATACAGCAAAATCAATTTTGACCAATAAACGATCTTATGAATCCAATGGAAATTGTATGTCAATAAAAGAAATATTGGAACTGATTCCTGGAACTAAATAATATAAAAAGTGATCAATACATCAAGATTTTACGAAGCCCTAACAAGTAGGGGCATTGATTTTTTTACGGGAGTCCCAGACTCATTATTAAAGGATATTTGTGCTTTCATATCAGACAATGCGCCTAATGAGCGTCATATCATAGCAGCCAACGAAGGTGCTTCAGTGGGATTGGCTGTAGGCAGTTATTTGGCGAGTGGAAAATTACCCTTAGTTTATATGCAGAATTCAGGATTTGGGAATACAGTGAACCCACTTCTTTCAATTGCTGATGATGATGTATATGGTATTCCAATGTTATTATTGATCGGTTGGCGCGGGGAACCGGGGGTTAAAGATGAACCCCAACATGTTAAACAAGGGAAAGTAAGTGAAGAACTACTCATCGCTATGCAAATCCCTTATCAGATTATTGATGCATCAAGCAACATAGATAGAGCCTTGGATAAAGCTGTTGAAACAGCTATGATTAATAATAAGCCATATGCACTGCTCGTTCGAAAGAATACGTTTGAAAAGTATAAATTGCAGAATGATTCATCTACCTCTTTTCCTCTGAACCGAGAAGGGGCGGTGAAGTTGATAATCGACAAGTTAAAAGATAATGATATTGTGGTTTCGACCACAGGTAAAACCTCTCGTGAGGTTTTTGAGCATAGGGTAGCTTTAGGCCAATCACATGAGAAGGACTTTCTTACCGTAGGTGCAATGGGCCACACATCGGCCATCGCGATGGGGATAGCCATAGAGAAAAAGAACAGGAGTGTTTTTTGTCTTGATGGGGATGGTTCTGTTATAATGCATATGGGAAGTTTAGCAATTAATGGAACGATAGGTAACTTGAACAACTTTAAACATATTGTGTTTAATAATGGGGCCCATGATTCTGTTGGAGGTCAACCAACAGTTGGTTTTGAGGTTGATTTTCCAAAAATTGCTGAAGCATGCGGGTATTCCCTTGTGGCCACTGCTTCTAATGTTGAAGAAATAAAAGAAAAGTTGAATACAATGATTAACCATCATGGCAGGGCTTTTTTGGAATTAAAAGTAAACAAAGGTGCTAGGGAAAATTTGGGAAGGCCTACAAAAACACCAAAAGAGAATAAAACCGCTTTTCAGCAATTTCTTAAATGACACAAGTATTTATAGAAGATATTTCTATTGGTTATCTCAAGGATACAATAAATGAAAGTAATTGCAAAAGAGTTTTTGTTGTAACAGGCAAGAATAACGGATTTGTAAACTCAGGAGCTAAGACATTTATTGAATCTGCGCTAGTGGGAGTTGAATTTGTCCGATTTTTCGAGTTTGAACAGAATCCTAAATTTGAAGATGCGATTAGAGGGGTCAAATTATTCCAGCAATCAACATTCGATATGATTATTGCCATAGGCGGAGGAAGCGTAATGGATATGGCAAAGTTAATCAATGTTTTTTCCGCAAATACCCATGTCAACAGTTTAGACATTGTTCACAATTCTAAATTAGTAACTAGGGCGGGGAAGACAATGATTGCAATTCCAACAACTGCTGGAACAGGGAGTGAAGCCACACACTTTGCAGTAGTATACCACAAAAGCAAGAAATATTCCGTTGCGAATGATTCAATGCTTCCGAATATCGTAGGGTTAAATTACAAATTCACTACATCCAAGTCTCCATATTTAACCGCTACTACTGGACTTGATGCTCTTGCACAAGCTATTGAATCTTATTGGAGTGTATGTGCCAATAAAGAATCAAAAAAGTATGCAGAGGAAGCTATAAGACTTTTACTGCCAAACTTGAAACCCGCCGTATTGGCCCCAGAAATTAATAATAGAAAAGCCGTGATGCGGGGCGCATATTTAGCAGGCAAGGCAATTAATAGCACCAAAACTACTGCTGCACATGCCATATCATATGCATTTACTACTTTTTTTGACATACCCCATGGGCACGCTGTGTTTTTGACTCTTCCTTATTTTTTTATACTTAATTCAGAGATTTCAAGTTCAAATATAAATGACACTAGGGGCATGGTCTATTTAAAGGAAACAATGAAAAGCTTGTACAAACTTTTGGGAGTTGATACGCCTCTTCAGGCATTTGAATTTTTGAAATCTTATACAGAAGCGATAGGTGTAGAAACCTCGTTAAATCGGTTAGGTATAAACAAAAAGTCTGATATTGAATTGATTATCGAGAATGTAAATTTAGAAAGATTGAAGAACAATCCTATTAAAATAGGCAGGACAGAATTGTATAGACTCTGGACATAGAACATTTCACAGATTTAGAATAAATGAAGGGATTTTTAAGTGGTTTTTTTTCATCCCAAGACAAGAACAAAAAGAAGTTTTTCTTTTTGTTCTTGACCCTTTTTTTTAAAACTGTAATTAACTTCTTTCTGATTTTTTATGTAGCTAAAGTCAGTAGTATATCGGATTTTGGCAGTTTTACCTTATCATTTGTTGTTATGACCATTGGAGTATTATTCATCGACTATGGTTATAATTTGCAAGCATTAGTATTAAACTATACTAATAAAAATAACTTCTCAACTAGTATTTCTTCTATCCTCTCTGGAAAAGTATTAATTACGACGACATTGGTCTTATTATCAATACTTTTTGTAATGTTCTCATCATTAGAGAAAAAGGACATGTATGTCATTACGATCTTGTCCGTATCGGCAATACCAAACTCCTTTGGTAATTTCTTCTTCGCATTGTTCAAGGCAAAAAACGAATATAAGCAAGAAACAATAGGGTTTTTGATACAGGG
>RCND010001123.1_pt1 | contig 15134 bp, 19 predicted proteins | sample 2041351 | NCBI WGS metagenome assembly RCND01 (sample SAMN09708230, study PRJNA481090) | Marine sediment metagenome, whole genome shotgun sequencing project. | biome: marine sediment; feature: ocean; material: sediment; isolation source: Sewage treatment plant 12B marine sediment (STP12B) ...
CGCGCGGCGTCGCCGCCGATGAGCTGCGTCGCCATAACCTTGCTGCCGTTTTGGAGCATCTGCATCTGGCTGGGCCCGCCACCAGATCTCAGCTGACCGCCTTCAGCGGTCTCAACCGCTCAACTGTTGCCGATCTCATCGGTGAGCTCTCGATCCTTGGTTTGGTCAGCGAGAAGCCAGGAACAACGGTTTCGGGCCCAGGGCGACCCTCGCCGGTAGTTGAGGTGCAGCCGGCCGGAGCTGTTGTACTGGCGGTGGAGATTTCAGTCGACTCGATGGCGGTTGCCACGGTCGGTCTAGGGGGCCACGTCTACAACCAAATCCGTATTGCGAGACCCCGCGGCCAGTTCCCGCCAGAGAACACTGTTGGCGATATCACAGAGATGGCGCGGCCCCTGCTCGGGGCGTTACCGCCGCAAAATCGACTTGTCGGGATTGGAGCGGCGATTGTTGGCATCGTGCGCCGCGAGGATGGTCTTGTGCACCTAGCCCTGAGCTTGGGATGGAGAGACCTGCCGTTGCGGGCGATGCTGGAAGCCGAACTAGACCTCGGAGTGCCAGTCCACGTGGCAAACGATGCCGACCTCGGTGCACTCGGCGAACACCGACGTGGTGGTTTGGCGGGTGTGAACGACCTCGTATATGTCGGAGGTGGGATTGGCATCGGATGCGGTCTGATCGTCGATGGGATGCCGCTGCTGGGGTCGGCTGGATATGCCGGGGAGGCTGGTCACACGTTCGTCAACCCCGACGGGCGCAAGTGTCGTTGCGGGGCCACCGGTTGTTGGGAAACCGAGGCGGGGGAGAAGGCACTGTTGCGTCGCGTTAGGTCGCTGGCGGCGGTTACCGGCCTTGAAGCGGTCGATGCTGTCGCCAAGTTGGCGGCAGATGGAGATGCCGAGACGCTGCAGGCGCTCAGTGAAACAGGTTGGTGGCTGGGGATCGGCATCTCGAATCTCGTGAATCTTTTCAACCCCGAGGTCGTGGTCCTAGGAGGCCTCTATCACCGCCTCTTTGAGTACATGGAGAAATCAGTTGGTGAGGGTGCGGCCCGCGCCATCGCGGCGTCGCTAGACATGGTTGATATTCGACAGAGTGCCGTCGGTCAGAATGCTGCGCTAGTCGGTGCATCCGAGCTGGCGCTAGCTGAACTGATCGATGACCCCGCCCGTGTCGCCGGTCGCTGAGTCCGCGGGCGCACACAAAGCAGTCTGGCGTCCGTCGCCGCCGTATACGGCGCTGACGGACGCCAGACTGAACAGACCCTACGGCCACAGCCGCCCGTCGGGGAAGAAGGTGAAGTAGTCCTCGGGGAATGAGGTGAATGCAGGGAGTCTGTCAAGCGTTTGGTCCCCGAGTGGGCCGGACTTGCCTACCCCCAGGAACGGATCGAAGACACTCCCGGTTGCCTTGTCGACGAGGCCCGCATCAGTCAGTTCAAGCTCAACGGCGGTGTCATCGAGGAGCCGACTGAAGACAACCCAGCGGGCGTCATCGTCAGGATCGATCACCACCGCGATATCGACACCTGCGACCGTGTCGTTCACGACACCGGCTGTTCGCAGTGCCGTTACCGCATAGGCAGCTGATTCGGTTCCGAGATCGATGACTATCGCCATGTCGGCCAAGTCGAATGCAGTCCGCCACCCATCGATGTCGAGAGCACGAGTCTCGGGGTGGGCGGTTCGCCAGGCTTCCCATGTGGTGAGCGTTGATGGCAGCAGTTCGAGTTGCTGCCCTTTGAGGGGACCAGCGATGGCCTCACCAATCGGTTGGCTCCAGATCGAGCCGGTCTCGTGGTCCCACCATGTCATTGCCGAGCCCCACAAGGCCCCCTGATTGCCGAGGACGATCTCCTCTCCGTTCAGTTCGCGGCGATGGACCATCGCCGTTGCACACAGTGGTCACCAAGTGACCAGGATCGGAATGCCCTGGAGGGAGTCGATCACCATCTCACGTTGGTTGAGCGGGGTGACGGGATAGGCCTTGGCGGCATCGTCGATGGCCACCCCGATCACGAGCATCTGGTCGGGCCAGTCGACCTTGGTTGGCGTCGTGAACGTGGGGTTGTAGATCGGAGCGATCTGATCACGATCAAGGAGCTGCCGGAATCCGCTGGGCAGAGTCTCGCCGGCATCGATCGGGTTGTAAGTCAGTTGCGGGTTGGCAATCAACACGGCTGGGGGAGGATTGTCTTGCGGTGCACTCGTCAGCAGGACGCCAACAAAAAGAGCAAAAATCGAGGCGCTGGCTGCTGCCAGCGAAAGCAGTGTTCCGTGTCGTTTCACACAGTGCCCAACGTCACCATCGCTTGCAGTGTTCCGTCATGTGTCGGAACCGTCTGTTGCTGGCTGGTGCCGGCTAGTCGACGACGGGTTCCTCAGCACTGTCGGCTTCTTCAGCTGCGTCGGATGTTTTGGCGACTCGTGCCATCAGCCAGTCATGGAGCCCAGTGCCGAGCAGGATTGCGACTCCGACGAAAACCACCGTGCCGACAATGACTGTGGCCGCGGATATGACTGTCGTCATGAGGGAGCCAGTGGCGGCGAAGTCGACCAGGCTCTCGACCCCGTAGGCGATGCCGAATGCAGCAAACCCACCGATTACCGCCAGCGGGACTGCCCGTCCCGTCTGTCCAAGAATCGTGCTGGCGCGTCGTGGGCCGTCGGTCTCTCCGTACCAGACCGACGCCAGAATGCCGGTATAGATGGCCAGGGCCAGGGTTGAAGCCAGCGCCACCCCGCGTAGTCCGAACGTGTTCTGCAGGATCACGTACAGCGGGATGGCGGCGACGGTGGCGGCAGTGCCCACCACGACCGGGGTCCACATTTCGCGTCGCGCATAGAAGGCTCGGTTGAGGATCTGCAGACCACCCCAGACCGGAATAGCGAAGGCATAGAAGAACAACGCCTCTGCGGTCCCGATCGTGTCGGCGGCGGTGAACTCTCCCCGCTCGAAGAGCGTCCGCACAATGGGGATGGTCATAGAGGCAACGAGGGCAGTTGCTGCCATGGAAAGAACAAGGACGTAACGCAGTGCCTTGTCAACGGTGTCCTTCATCTCAGCCACCCGTCCCTCAGCGAAAAGTCGGGCAAGGAATGGGTAGGCGGCGACCGCGGCCGCCTGGGCGATAACGCCAGCCGGGACCAGCATCGTGCGGCGAGCGTAGTTCAGGAGCGTGGGCGCCCCTTCGCCGACAAACTGGCCGAAGACCTTCATGAATTGCTCATCGAGCACAACAATCGACTGGCCGACCATCAACGGAAACGCGATTAGAAGGTACTCCTTGAGCACCGGGTGGCGCCACGGTATGCGCATGGACAGACGCATCCCCAGTCGGTGGGCTCCCCACCATTGCAGCGCAAAATTACCGATGAACGCTCCGATCAGGGCTCCCCAAATGAACCCCTCGGCGGTTGGCTCATCGCTTCTGATGGCGTAGGCAACGCCACCGATAATGATCCCTAGGTTGTAGATGATTGGTGCCAGGGTGGGGATGGTGAAGACGCCCTTGGTGTACTGAACTGCGCTGAACAGCGCCCCTAACACGAAGAACACCTGGGCGGGAAGAATGATGCGGGTGAAGCGGATCGTGTTTTCGATCTGCTCGGGGCTGAAGCTGGGCCAGAGCAGATCGATGACCCGCGGTGTCGCCACCCACCCGATAGCGACCAGGCCGACGATGGCCAGGGCGACCGGTCGAATGATTGCGCTGAGCGCTTCCCATCCGCCCTCTTCGTCGTCAGCGGCGAGATACCGAGACATGATCGGGATGAACGTGATCGAGAGGAAGCCACCGGCGAGTAGATAATTGAGGAAATCGGGTATCGCGAACGCGGCGACATACTCATCGGTTGAGCCGGTTGCCCCTAGCAGCGAGGCGAAGATGACCTCTCGCAGTTGCCCGAGAATCCTGGAGATCAAGACGCCGCCTGAGACAATCAGCGCCGCGGTCCCCATACGTTTTCCGAGTGAAGATTCCTTGGCCACCCCGGCAAGCTAGCCGCGATGTCGACGAATCGGCGGATCAGGTGGCTAAGTCGCGCCGCCGGAGGATGCTCGCCATGAACCCGGCGGACAGCGCCATGAGGATGACCGCCTTGACTACGGCACCCCCTGCGCCCGGAGACAGAGAACCGAGAGCGAAGTCGGCTGGGACCAGTTCAAAGAAGTCGCTGGGGGCCATCCCAGCCATTGCGCTGACCCCGATTCGCCAGGGGGAGAGGCTGGCGACCGCAGGTACGGCAGCCGCGATTCCGTTTTCCCAGATGAAGACGTACGTGAGTCCTATGAGGGTTGCTCTCTTCAACAGGTACCCCAGCGGGACGAAGACGGCTGCGTAGGCCGCTGTCCCAATGGCCGTGCCGACGACCAACGGCAGCACATAGGCAAAGCTATCGATTTTGATTCCGACGAGGATCCCGAAAGCCAAAGCTCCGGTACCGGTGAGGGCGAACGCTTCCATGAACGCTGCAAACACCTTGGCCGCCCCAATCGTGAACCGGCTTATCGGCCTAAGAACGAGGAACGACATGGTGTTGTCCCGACGTTCGTCACCCATCACCGACGTGGCAATGATGAGGGTGACAACGGGTACGACGATGTTCATGAATACGCCAACCGTCATTCCGATGAATGCCTCGAAGGCTTCTTCGCGTTGAGTCGCGATCTCGCTAAAGCCCGAGCGCGTCCCGATCATGAACAGCAGATACATCCCCGCTACGGATCCAGCGAGTAGTAGGAGTCCAATTGCTCGGCGGGGACGTAATGTCTGCCGGAAGGTCACTCTTGCGATAGCGAGAAAGGCGGTCATCGGCGACCTACCAGATAGCGGAAGACGCTCTCAAGTGATTCGTCTTCGGGTGCAAATTTGGACAGTCGGACGCCTTTATCGCGGGCCTGCCTGCTGACAGCCGCTCCGAGTGCGGCGAGATCGGTCGTCTCGAGATGAATCCGATCTTGATCGACTTTGACACTCGACACGGCTCGGTTCTCCAGCAGCGTTGCCGCGAAATCGCGCGTCTTATTGCACTCGACAAGAACTCGATACGGGATGTCCGACATTGCACGGCGGATAGCAGCAATATCGCCGGCAGCAGCGAGCTTGCCGTCCACGATCGCGATGACGCGAGCGGTCATTCGCTCGACCTCTTGCAGCACATGTGACGAGACGATTACCGTCCTGCCGTCATCGGCGAATTGACCGAGGAGACGAATCAGATGTGCTCGTTGGACCGGGTCGGTTCCGTTTAGCGGTTCGTCGAGGATCAGGATCTCTGGATCGTGGACCAGCGCAGCGGCAACCTTGGTCCGTTGGCGCATGCCTTTCGAGAAGCCGCCAACGGTTCGGTCGGCGTCCCCGGTCAGGTCGACGGTGGCCAACGCCTGGTCCGCAGCTGCTCCCGCGTTGCTGAGCCCGGTGAGAGTGGCGGCGTAGGCAACGTACTGGTGCGCGGTCAACGTGTTGTAGAGCGCGCTTTCTTCTGGAACGAAACCAATTTCGCGATATCGATCGACGTTAGAACGAGGTAGGGCGCCCTTAACGAGAACCTCGCCCTGCGACGGTAACGTGAGCCCGGTGAGCATCCGAAGCAGCGTTGTCTTGCCTGCGCCGTTGGGTCCGAGCAGACCGGTGAGGCCGGGGCCGAAGGAACATGTCACATCTGAGACGGCGACCTTCTGACCGAACCACTTCGATACGGCGGTCACCTCGATGGTCGGGTTGTTGACTAGGGCGGGGTTCGTGGTCATAGTTCCCGCCTGTATCTGCGGGCCATCAGGTACATCGTGGCGAAACCCACAACTGCAATAAACAGCACCGAAACCCAGGGTTCGAAGCCAACCGCAATCATCGGCATTCCGCTCTGGGAATCACCAAACACCCAATTGCGGATGATCTCGGGGTGCTGCAGTACCGAGATAAGGGTCCCGAAACGAGCACCAGTGAAGTCCAGATTCTTGAACATCTCTGCGAATGCGGGCGAAATCAGAACAACCGCAAGATAAGTACCGGCTGCCGGGCCGACTCGTTTTGCATATGTGGAGATGAGCAACGCTGGTGCGCCGTAACCGACCACGTAAGCCACCATCGTCACGGCCACCTTCGCCAACTCGTCCAGGTTGTCGATGAGCGCCGAGCCAAATCCGGCATCGTCCAGCGCGGCCAATCCAACATACAGGATGAGGTTCGGGATTAGGAAGAACGCGGAGGCAACTCCAGCTAGTGCACCGACCCTGCCCAGGATGTAGTCCCAGGCGGTCATCGGTCGAGAGCTGTAGACCGACAGAACACCATCCTCCCGGTCCGGGATGAGCAGGTTCGGTGCTGCGGATGCAACAAAGAGGACGATGACCGTGCCTACAAGACTGATGTATTGAGCGTGTCCGCCAAATGGGCTCTCGGCGTCAGGAGAAAAGGTTCCCCACGCAAACGCAAGACCTACGAAGACGACGGCGGGTAGGAAGGCCACCACCGCCAGGAACCAGGGGTAGACTTTCTTGCGAGCTTTTCTGCGAATGCCAAAAGAGCGACGGAGTCCGTCCTTCAGCATTGCCTTGATGGCACCCGCTCGACCTAGCCGCGGGCCTTCGTACGGCTTGTAGCCCAGGTCGTAGACCACACCCGTCCGGTCACTCATGGTCGGGCACCTCTCCGAGGAAGATGTCTTCGAGCGTCGTCGAGCGCGCCCCCAGACGGCGCAGCGCGACACCGGTGGTCGCCAACGCGTCACGAGCCGCCAGGAAGGGGTCGCCGGGAATGGATCTGATGGTCAGCACTTCGCCGATGGTGTCGACTTCGGCACCCATTCGACGTAGCTCAGTGGCGACGTCCTCGATGCTGTCCACGACCTCGAGCTCTACAACACCAGTCTCAGTCAGTCCGGTCAACGGTCCGCTGCGTAGCACCTGCCCGCCGTCGAGCATCACAACCCAGTCACAGGTCTGCTCGATGTCCGGAAGAACATGCGACGACACAAGAACGTTGATTCCAAAGCCGCCCAAGCGGCCGATGAGGTCGAGCATCTCCTCGCGACCGGCTGGGTCCAGTCCTGCTGTCGGTTCGTCGAGGAACACCATTTCGGGGTCGTGCACGATCGCTTGGGCGAGCATCGCCCGCTGCTTCATGCCGGTTGAAAAATCTCCGAAGTACCGGAATCGTTCCTCATGGAGACCGACCATGGTGAGGATGTCGGAGGCGCGTTGCCGGGATTCATTTGGAGGAACCCCGGCGAGTTCCGCGGCGTACGAGATGAAGTCTGCTGCCGTTTGGTCCTTGGGAAGGCATTCTCCCTCGGGCATGTAGCCGATTCGCGACCGGACTGCGATCACGTCTACCTCAGGATCGACGCCGAGCACCGCAACGTTGCCAACTGTCGGGTGCAGAATCCCGAGGAGGATCTTGATGAGGGTGGTCTTGCCGGCTCCATTGGCACCGACGAGACCAATGCGCCCGCTGGGCACTTCGAGGTCGAGGTGATGTAGAGCCACGAAGTCGCCGTAGGCGTGGCCAAGGTTATGTGCGGAGATCGCGGGTGCGGTCATGGGGGCGAGGCTAATACCAGTACACCCTGAGTGGGAATCAGGTATTACCCCGGTCCCGGACGCGACGCATGAGGTAGCGCCAGACTTTCTCGGGTGCATCGACCGGGAGATTCGCCGCTGCTGGGGGCGCAGGGGTTGCCTCGACAGGTGGAGATGGCGTCGGTGCCGGCCCTTGGCGTAGCTCGGCAAGACGTTCCCTGAGGAACTTGGCTTCGGTCTCGGCCTTGGCCGCACGTTCCCGTGCTTCGGCAAGGCTCTGGCCTGCCTCGTGGAGATTGCCCAGCTGATTCAACATCTTGTTCCATGCGTCAACCGGAACAATCATCGTTCCCGGTTGTGGCTGCGGTGCCGCGGTCGGTGGCGCTGGTGCGGGCACCGCGGCGGCGGCCGGCGCAGCCGCTTCCGGCTGTGGCGCAACAGGCGTGGGCTCGATCGGTCTTCCCAGGTCTGCAGCCCGTCGCTTAACACCTTCGAGATCGACCAGCCGAATATTGGTTCCGCTTTGAGCTGCCGCGAGATAGGTCGGGACCGTGGCACGACGGGCCCATTTCCTAAGCGTCTCGACTGGGATACCGGTGGCACGGGAGGCTTCGCGCAAGGTCACCCACTGACCGTTTGGGGGCGGTTCTTGCGCATTGTCGAGATCCGCCTCAGTTGTCCGTTGTGGATTGGAGCGGAGTGCTTCAGTTTCCCAGAGGAATGCAGGATCGTTGTCGGTCATGGATTCATAATACGGCTGCCGGAGTCGAGATCGGATACCACCAATACCTTCTCTCTGGCTCGTCTCTCTGGCTGAGGGTTCTAGGATGGCCTTCGTTCGTAGAAAGCGGTTGATGACGCCCCCACCTCAAAGTCGCATCCCAGGTCGTCCTGGCAGCGAAGACGTGCGCGAGATGGTCACGCGAATCGTCGACGGAGTCCTCAGCGACCAGTCTGGCGAACCAGCGCCTGCCCCGGCCCCGCCTCACGCAACCCCGGCCATGGACTCTGCGGGCACAATCGCCATCGGCGCCGATCATGGTGGCTTCCCACTGAAGGAAAGACTGGCGTTCCGCTTACGCGAGCAAGGCCACGAGGTGCTGGACTGCGGCACCGACTCGACCGCATCGGTTGACTATCCCGACTTTGCACACACCGTTGCCAAGGCGGTCTCATTGGGGAGCGCCCGATGGGGGATAGTTGTCGATGGAGCAGGTATCGGGTCATGTATGGTCGCCAACAAGGTTCCTGGAGTACGTGCTGCGCTTTGCTATGACCTCTCAAGCGCCCGCAACAGTCGGGAGCACAATCACGCCAATGTCCTCACGTTGGGTGCGGGACTGATCGGGGAAGGGTTGGCCTGGCAGATCGTTCAAGAGTGGCTTGCCACGGATTGGGGCGGCGATCGTCACGCCCGCCGGGTCGGCATGATCACTGAAGTTGAACAACGCTATCTGAGCTCTTAGGAGACGCATGGATCGGGAAAAGCTAATCGACGCGGTAACGCAGGAAGTGCTCACCGCGCTGACAATGCGTTACGACGTTTGCCAATCACCGGAAGCGGTACGCAACGTTGTTGCCAACGGTGCTGATCGGGTCAGTTTCCATGGCGATGGCGCCGATGTGCCGATAGACCTGGCGCGTTACATCGACCATACGCTGCTCAAGCCCGAGGCCACTGCGGCGGATATCGATGAACTCTGTGCCGAGGCGCGGGAGTACAAGTTTGCTTCTGTGTGCATCAATCCGACTTGGGTCAAGCGGTCTGCCGAGGCCTTGCGTGGTTCTGGCGTTGTCACTTGCACTGTTATTGGGTTCCCGCTGGGTGCGACGACCACCGCGATCAAGGCAATGGAGGCTCGTCGGGCGCTGCGCGAAGGAGCCCGCGAAGTTGACATGGTCATCAATGTCGGCGCCCTCAAGTCGGGCAACTACGACCAGGTGCGAGAAGATATTGCCCAAGTCGCAGAAGCGGCCCACGAGGTCGGCGGGCTATGCAAGGTGATCCTGGAGACCGCGCTGCTTACTGACGAAGAGAAAGTCATTGCCTCCTCGCTGTCGAAAGAGGCGAAGGCCGACTTCGTCAAGACCTCCACCGGTTTCGCTTCTGGTGGCGCCACGGTTTACGACGTGGCTTTGATGCGGGAGACCGTCGGACCGGACATGGGAGTGAAAGCCTCTGGCGGGGTGCGCACTCTCGAAGATGTTGAGGACATGATTGCTGCAGGAGCGACCCGGATTGGCGCCTCTGCTGGTGTACAGATTGTTGGCGGACATGAAGGAGACACAAATGGCGACCGGTATTGAGCTCAGGTCATATGCTTTTCTAGACAGCTTGCAGCCGCAGTATGCGGCGTTTCTGGGCACCGTCGCCAAGGGCTTCCTGCCACTCGCCTACGACGCATCGCTATGGGTAGAGGTCGCCCCCGGAATCGAGATCAACCGTCTCACGGACATCGCCCTCAAGGCGACGAAGGTGTGGCCGGGTATGCAGATCATCGAGCGCTACTTCGGTGTCTTGGAGTTGCACTCTCCCGACCAGGCTGAGACTCGCGCCGCCGGCGAGGCCATCCTCGACGCCATCGGATTGACCGAAGAGGACCGGATCAAGCCCCGGCTGCTGTCGAGCCAGATCATCCGCCGTATTGATGATCACCATGCTCAGCTGGTCAACCGAGACCGCCACGGCCACATGATCATCCCCGGCCAAACGCTCTACCTTCTTGAATGCGAGCCTGCGGTCTATTCGGCGCTTGCCGCCAACGAGGCAGAGAAGGCAGCAGATATCAACATTCTCGAAGTCCGGTCATACGGCTCAATGGGCCGCATGTATCTGGCAGGGGAAGAGGCGGACATCGATGTCGGTTGGCGGGCGGCCGCGGCGGCAATCGAGGGCGTCACCGGACGCGAGAAGACTTAATACACGTAACGAAAGGAGATGCTTCCTATGGCTGAAGCTCTTGGAATGATTGAAGCTCGGGGTTTTGCGGCAATGGTCGAGGCCTCAGATGCGATGGTTAAGGCGGCGAAGGTCGAACTCGTCGGGTACGAAAAGACCGGCGGCGGCTATGTAACCGCAGTGGTCCGTGGCGATGTCGCAGCCGTGAAGGCCGCCATCGACGCCGGCGTCCGTGGTGCTGAGAAAGTCGGCGAGGTTATCGCCACACACGTTATCGCTCGTCCTCACCTCAACGTTGATTTGGTCCTACCTCTGGGACGCAATGATGAGGCTGAGCAGGAGATCCGTTAGCCACCCATAGCTGAGATGTGGCGAGACAGACATCTGTCTACAGAAATCTTGGTCAAGGAGGTAATCCATGCATCTGGGAAGGGTGGCAGGGACGCTTGTGGCTAGCCGCAAGGAAGAGCTGCTCGAAGGTTTGAAGTTCCTCGTTGTACGCCAGTTGGGCGTCGACAACGAGGAAACGGGAAGCTACGTCATTGCTGCCGACGCGGTCGGTGCAGGCGTAGATGAAGTCGTTTTGTACGCCTCAGGCAGCTCGGCTCGGCAGACGGTGATGACCAAAGACAAGCCTTGCGATGCGGTGATCATGGCGATCGTCGACACCTGGGAAGTCAATGGCGACACCAAGTACCAGAAGTGAGCTCTGAGTCATGCTGAATGACCATGATGTCAAGGCCATTATCGAGAGGGTCAAAGGCCGCGTAGCTGCCGTCGACTCGGCAGGCAGGACCGGGCCGGCTCTGGCCGCAAGCGATGAGCTTGCTGCCTATGAGGAGCAGCTTGGTGAGGGCATCTACCCGACGATCGATGCAGCTGTGGCTGCGGCCCGTCGTGCGTTCACCCAGTTCCGTGACATGGGTCTCGACGGTCGACGCAAAATCGTGGAGGCAATGCGGGCCTCGATGCTGCGTGAAGGCGAACGTCTTGCGTATATGGCTCGTGAGGAAACGGGCCTAGGACGCGCCGACGACAAGATCATCAAGAATCGAATTGTCACCATGGGAACGCCAGGACCTGAGGATCTTGAGCCCCATGCCGTGACCGGTGACGACGGAATGATGGTGACCGAGTGGGCGCCGTACGGTGTGATCGGCTCGATCTCTCCAACGACCAACCCCACTTCAACGATCATCAACAACTCCATTGCGATGATCGCTGCCGGCAATGCTGTCGTCTTCAACGTCCATCCGAGCGCCAAGCGCGTCTCGGTAGAGAACATCAAACTGCTCAACCGGGCCATTGTGTCGGCGGGCGGTCCGCAAGATCTGATCACGGCGATCCCGAATCCGACTCTGGAAAGCGCCAGAGCGGTGATGTATCACCCGGACGTGCGGGTCCTGCTGGTTACCGGTGGGCCAGGAGTGGTCAAAGAGGCTCTCAAGACCCAGAAGAAGGCCATCGCTGCGGGTCCGGGTAATCCACCCGCGGTTGTCGACCAGACGGCGGATATCAGCAAGGCCGGACGCGACATCGTGAACGGTGCCTCTTTCGATAACAACATCATCTGTATCGACGAGAAGACAACGATCGTTGTGGACACCGTCGCCGACCGCCTTATCCAGGCGATGACCGCAGCTGGGGCTTATCGGCTGAAAGAGCACGAGTTCAAGAGGCTGGAGCGGGTCATCTTTACGGAGTTGGGTGAGCCATCGAAGCCCGGTCACATCAACGGGGAGTGGATCGGCAAAGACGCCCACACCATCCTTGGAGCAATTGGGGTCAGCGTTGATCCGTCGATTCGGCTGCTTATAGCTGAGGTGCCGATCGAGCACTCTCTGGTGTGGACCGAGCAGATGATGCCGGTGATGCCCGTTGTCCGGGTCCGTGATGTCGATGTCGCTATCGATCTTGCCGTTCGTTCCGAACACGGCTTCCGGCATACCGCCTCAATTCACTCAACCAACGTGGCGACCATCACCAAGATGGCGCGGGCAATGAACTGCAGCATCTTTGTGGCCAACGGGCCAAATTATGCAGGGCTCGGCGAGGGAGGAGAGGGCTTCACCTCGTTCTCGATTGCCTCGCCAACAGGCGAAGGCCTGACTCGTCCGCGGACGTTCTCCAGGGTGCGCCGGGTGACAGTGGTCGGTGCGTTGAACTATGTCTGACGATGACCTGACCAGCGAAATACCCGCGGTGGATCCGGCAGTAGCCATGATCGAGTTTGCCTCGATCGCTGTTGGTATCACCGCAGGCGATGCCATGGTCAAGTCATCGCCGCTTGGTTCGATCTATGCGGGAACAGTTCACCCTGGGAAGTACTTGGTGCTTGTCAGCGGAGACACCGCCAGCGTCGATGAAGCGCTCGGCGTCGGTCTCGAGATTGCCGGGGATTCCGTTCTCGATTCCGTCTTTCTTCCTGATATTCATCCAGCAGTTACTGCGGCGATTGCCGGTGGAGATGAAGCCGCTTGGATAAGCGGAGAATCGCTCGGAATCATTGAAACGGATCGCATCGCCACTGTGTTGCAGGCCGCCGACGCCGGAATCAAGGCAGCATATGTGGAGCTCAGCGCGGTCCGGATGGCCGATGGACTCGGTGGCAAGGGATACGTCCTGTTCTCGGGTGTTGTTGCTGACGTCGAGGCTGCTGTGGAGGCGGCCGAGCAATGGAGCCGAGAGGCGGGGCATCTCCTCGAAGTGAGAGTCATCGCCCAGCTCCACGATGAGATGGCGTTCAACCTACGTTCGGATCTTCGCTTCCGCCATCGTATTGTGCTGCGATCCCTCGAACGGAGACAGTGACATGCAGCTAGCCCGTGTCCAAGGGACCGTCGTTGCCACGGTGAAGTCCGCAGGCCTCGAAGGCATCAAGTTTATGATTGTGCAGCCACTCGACAAACACCAAAATCCTGTCGGCGGCACCGTGGTGGCTGCCGACGCCGTGCAGATGGCGGGTCCAGGGGAGTTGGTATACATGGTCAGTTCCCGGGAGGCCGCCGAGGCCATGCCGGTCCGCTTTGTTCCTGTGGATCACGCCATCGTTGGCATTGTCGATCAGGTGGATGTCGTCAAATGAAGGTCGCCACTGTCTCGGGAACTGTCGTGTCGACGATCAACTCGCCCTTCTTTGACTCGAAGAAGCTCATGATCTGCGATCTGATCGATGCCGAAGGCAATATCGACGGCTACACGATCGCAGTTGATGTCGTCGGTGCCGGGGTCGGCGAGACGGTGCTGATCCTCGACGAGGGGAATTCCGCACGTCAGATTTTCGGGCTGGAGACCGGCCCGATCCGGGCGGTGATCGTCGGAATTGTCGACGACGTTGACCTTAACTATCCACCAGATCCGGCCGACAAGCATTAGGGTTCCGGCTGCCGCTCGGGCCCTACAAGCTACAGAGGGAAAAGACCCACAATGCGAAAACTGTTTGTCCTTATTGCCGCTCTTGGCCTTATCACCGCCTCCTGCGGTGGTGGCGATGACGCAGGCGCAGGCTCCTGTGACGCCGTCGCCGATGATGCCATCTCAGCGTTCCAGACCGTTATTACCGAGCTGGACTCGATGACACTCGACGAGTTGTCTGCCCTTGGTGACGAGGATCCACAGGTGATCGTCGACATGGAACAAAAGATAGAGAGTCTGCAGACTCAGGCAGATGACCTTGGCTGTAGCGAGTCCGAGATGCAAGAGCTTCTCAACGCCCGGGTTGGCGATCTGACCTCCGAAGGTATGTTCGGTGAACTTATGATCGATGAGCTCGAGGCCGGCGACTTCTTCGAGTAGACCCGTCTTCTAGGCATTGCGCAGCAACCGCCTAGTCTTCGAATTATGAATAGCAGCGGTAGAACACTCTGGTTGGGCGTTCTGCCGCTGTTACTTATTGTGAGCTCGTGCACCGATCCGGTTGTCAACCTCGAGCGGCCTGAGCTAGTCGATAGCTGCGACCGGCTCATCCCTGTTGGGATCGAATTGGTCAACGATTATGTGTATACGTTGTTGGAAACCGATCTGGGGGAGACCGGCGGGGATCCTGAGTCACTCCCCGGTTCTTTGGTTGCGCTCAACGCAAGGGGCCGGGAACTTGATGCAAGGGCCGATGAGCTCGAATGCGACCTCGAGGTCTTGAATCGATCGATAGCCGACGCCACCGCGGGGATAGAGATCGATGATCCTGTTGTTCAGGCCTTGTTGGAGACGGTGCGTGGCGGTGTCACTGCCTCGTTGCACCCGGCGTACGGGTCGTGGGTCCTCGAAACTGGGGTCGCCTCGATTCCCGACCACCCGATCACACTGATTCTGGATGATGAAGCAGCCAGCGGTTACGCCGGGTGCAACGGCTACTACTACCCGGCGGTGCTGTCAGATGGGCTGTGGGCATGGGATGACGGCGCAGCCACTGTTACCGAAGTTCTCTGTGGCGACGATGCAGGCAACCCGTTGACCGAGGTCATGGCCGCCGAGGCAACATTCCTGCAGGCCTTCGAGTCGGTAACTGGCTACACGCTTGCCGGCGACACGTTGGTGCTGACCGGGGAAACGATCGAACTGCGCTTTGTGCGGACGGATGAATCGTCAGCGGGGTAGTGAGCGCAGCCCGGCGGCTGCCGCTTCGTCGACAAACCAACGCACATTGTCGGCACCAGATGCCACCCTTTGGGCAGGGTACGGGTGTAGGTCGTCGATGATTTGCCCCAGGATCCCA
>RCND010001124.1_pt1 | contig 15128 bp, 10 predicted proteins | sample 2041351 | NCBI WGS metagenome assembly RCND01 (sample SAMN09708230, study PRJNA481090) | Marine sediment metagenome, whole genome shotgun sequencing project. | biome: marine sediment; feature: ocean; material: sediment; isolation source: Sewage treatment plant 12B marine sediment (STP12B) ...
AAATAGAAAATGAAGAACAGCTTTTATCGGAAATTGAATCTTTAGTTGATGCTCACAAAGGGAATGTTGAAAATATTTGGTTTGCATTGAACGAAAATGAGAGAAATAAATTAAAAGTTTTCAGACATACATTACCGTTAAAGGTAAATGATATAATCTCCGCTAGGGGATTGGTAAAAGTAGGAACAGATACTGCAGTCCCGGATGAAAACTTTGAACAGTATTATCAATTTACAGTAGAGTTAATTGAAGAAAATAATTTAGATTATGTTGTTTATGGGCATATTGGTAATTCGCATCTTCATTTTAATATATTACCAAAGGATGAACGTGAACTAAAATTGAGCCGAGAATTATATGGTGAAATATGCAAAAAATCAGTTCAACTTAATGGAACTATTTCGGCCGAACATGGTATTGGTAAGTTGAAAACAAAATATTTATTAGAAATGTTCGGAGAAGAAAATATACTAAAAATGGCAAAACTTAAAAAAAGTTTAGATCCTAATATGATACTAAACGTAGGTAATATGTTTGAAGAAAAATATTTGAAGATGGTAAAAAGTTGAAATCATTTTCAAAGGAAATATTTTTTTTGCTATTGATAATTGCATCTTTCTCAACATTAATTATTGCTCAAAATAATCCGTTGGCAAATCAAATAAGATTGGCAAAAACATTTGAAGCAAAAGGGGACTTTGAAGAGGCAGAAAAAATTTACGCTAAAATTTATGATGAGCAGCCAAAGAATTATCAATTTTATAATTTTTATTACAATGTATTAATCAACCAAAAAAAGTATGAGGATGCTCTTCAATTAATTCAAACCCAACTTTCAATAAATAAAAATAATATCAATGTTCGTGGAGATTTGGGTACTGTTTATTTCCTTTTGGGTAATGAAAAAAAGGCAAACGAAATCTGGAACGAGGCGTTAACGATAAATCCGGAAAATGCATTTGCTTACAGAACAATTGCAGATTATATGATTGATAATAGAATTATTGAACGTGCAATTGAAGTATTGGAAAAAGGGAATTCAGTTTCTGATGATAATACAATCTTTTCATACGATATTGCAAACTTGTACTCAATTACAATGAAGTATGAAGAAGCTACACGGGAGTATTGTAAAATATTGGCTAGTAAGCCTAAGCAGTTAAATATGATAAAGAATAAAATTATCGGGTACATTAATGCAAATCAAGCTGAAGAACCAACATTAAAGACCGTAGAAGAAATTTATGATGAAAACAATGAAATTTACTATTTACAACTTTTAGCAGATCTCTACTCAAGAACCGGTAAAGATGAAAAAGCATTCGATGCAATAATTCAGATTGAAAGTGAAACAACTAATAATGGTTCTTCAATATTCGCTTTTGCTCAGAAAGAAACCAGATTTGGAAATTTTAATTCTGCCGCTAATGCTTATAAGTATATTATTGAGAACTATACTGAATCGGCTTTATTTTCTGAATCGGAAATAGGTTATACAAGGTCATTAGAAGAAGAATTGAATAATAACTCAATATCTTTTAATAATTGGAAGCCGATTAATATTGATCCGCCGAAAAATTTGAGCGATTATGAAAACTTGACTGAAGCATATTCAAATTTGGTTACTAAATATCCTGATAATAAAATTGGTTGGGAAGCTGAATTTAGAATGGCAAAAATTTATTCGGATAAATTAAATATTTATGAAAAAGCTGATAGTATTTTCAGAAAAATTACTGGCGAAGTTAGATCGATTTTTTATGTTGGTGAATCTAATTTTGAGCTTGCAAAGATTGCAATAAAGAAAGATGATTTGCCTGAAACTCAAAAATATTTAAAAAAAGTAATTGAAAGCCGAATGACAAAACCGTCCTTGCTGAATAGTGCAAACTATCTACTTGCCAAGACTAATATGTGGAAAGGTCATTTTTCTGAGTCAATTGAGCTATTTAATAAAGTTATTGAGGACCCCAAAGAAGAAAATGTGAACGATGCGCTTCAATATTCATTATTGCTGAACACATTTAAAAATGATTCAACCAATTTATTTTTATTTTTTAATGCCGATTATCTATTAGAAAGAAGAAAATTTAATGAAGCTGCGGCTGAGTTTAAAAAGTTAGCAGAAAATAAAAATTTGTTCTTGTTAAAAGATTTTGCTTCTTTAAAATATGCTCAATTACTAATAGCTTTAGATAATTACGAGCAAATCCGTGATTTTTTAGAAAAATCGGGAAATTGTGATGAAGCTAACATCTATCAGGATAGATTTTTATATTTATTGGGTACAAATTATTATTATGGTTTAAATGAACAGAATAAAGCATTAGAACCATTGACAAAAGTCTTAGATGAGTTTCCTAATTCAATTTATTATAATAAGGCTAGGAAAATTATTGGCGAAATTAGTTTAGGGGTAGGGAAATCAATATGAGTAAAACGGAAGATCATAAAACTGTAAAATGTTCTTTTTGCGGAAGAGACGGAAATGAAGTAGCAAGTATGGTTGCAGGACCTGAAGTGTACATTTGTGATATTTGTGTAAAAACAAGTGTAGATATTCTTAAAAACAATCTTGCAGCATATAACAATAAAGATGCTTCAGCTGTTTCATTAATTCCGGATATGATCAAAAAAAGTTTAGATGAACATGTTATTGGTCAAGAAAGGGCAAAAAAAGTAATTGCTGTCGCAGTTTATAATCATTATAAAAGAATAAATGCAAGCGCATCATTGTTTGAATATGATGAAGTTGAGATTGATAAAAGTAATATTTTGTTAATCGGCTCAACGGGAGTTGGTAAAACATTAATCGGTAAAACATTATCCAGCATTTTGGATGTACCTTTTGCCATTGCGGATGCAACAACTTTAACTGAAGCGGGTTATGTCGGTGACGATGTTGAAACAATACTTGTAAGGCTTCTTCAAGCTGCTGATTATAATTTAGAGAAAGCACAAAAAGGTATTATCTATGTTGATGAAATAGATAAAATTGCCAGAAAGAGTGAAAGCGCATCAATAACAAGAGATGTCTCCGGTGAAGGTGTTCAGCAGGCGCTTCTTAAAATTTTAGAGGGAACTGTTGCCGGTGTTCCACCGCGTGGTGGTAGAAAGCACCCGGAACAAAGTTTAATAAATATTAATACAAAAAATATCCTTTTCATTCTGGGCGGTGCATTTGATGGCATTGAACAAATTGTATCTTCGAGAATGAATAAAAATACTATTGGTTTTTCAACTGGCAAAGATAAAGATAAGGAAGTAATTAAAGATGAGCTTTATGCTAATGTTCAGCCTGAAGATTTATTAAAGTTTGGGTTAATCCCTGAGCTTATAGGTAGAATTCCAATTATTGCGCCTATGCACTCATTAAATGAAGAAGCGCTTAAAAGTATTCTAACCGAACCTAAGAATGCAATTCTTAAACAATTCAAGAAATTATTTTTACTTGAAGGTGTTGAACTTGAATTTGATAAACATTCAATTGATTTAATTGTTAAGCAAGCCATGGAGAAAAAAACCGGAGCGAGAGCTTTAAGATCAATTGTTGAAAATACTCTATTAGATATTATGTATGATCTACCGAATATGGATAATGTAGACAAGTGCTTAATTACAAAAGATACTGTTGAAACGGGAGCAGAACCAATTTACTACGAGGCTGATAGGAAGTCTGCATAATCTAAATTTTATTTAGTTAATGTAAAGCCTGACTCTTAAAGTTAGGCTTTTTTATTTGATTAAACTTTTTATTAAAATGATTGTATAAATCCTTATGAATAATTCTTAACGAGTTCGAAAATAAACAATGAAAAAAATATTCATAATCTATTTTATAATAGCAACAATAGCACTAGGTCAATCCAAAATATTCATACCAATGGATCTTACCCAAACCGATCATTTGAAAGCTTATGGAGTTACATTTAATTCTTTAAAAAGAGGATTAAAAGCCGATTGGTTAATCAATTACAAGGGTGGATCTTTCATGCTGGATTATTCCGAACGGGTTGTTATGGATTGTAGAATAAGAAATGTGGTTTATAAGTTAGTCGATAATGTCGAACTTGTTGACATTTATTCTTTTGTTCAGAGTGATGAACAAAATATGGATGTTGTCCGTTTAGAAAAAGCACCGGAAATTGCAGTATACGTTCCACCCGGTTTTCAGCCCTGGGATGATGCAGTAACTTTAGCATTGGAATATGCCGAAGTTGAATATGATAAAATTTGGATTGAAGCAATTCTTACCGGTGGATTAAGCAAATATGATTGGCTCCATCTTCATCATGAAGATTTTACTGGACAGTTTGGTAAGTTCTATTCAAGTTATAGAGGCGCCCGCTGGTATCAAGAAAATCAGCTGCTTTATGAAAATGAAGCGAAGAAAATGAGTTATAAAAAAGTATCTGAAATGGAAAAGGATGTTGTAAAGACTATTAAGAATTATATAGGTCAAGGCGGTTTTCTATTTGCAATGTGTTCTGCGACAGATAGTTACGATATTGCACTGGCTGCGGAAAATGTAGATATAGTAGATAAAATGTATGATGGCGATGCTCCTGATCCCAACGCACAAAGTAAATTAGATTTCCCCAACACTTTAGCATTTGAAAATTTCAAACTGGAAATGAACCCAATGGTTTATGAATACAGCGATATTGACATTCAATTGTTGGAAGTTGGCTCTGAACAAAATGATTATTTTACTTTATTTGATTTTTCCGCTAAATTCGATCCGGTCCCAACAATGCTGACCCAAAACCATGTTAATGTAATCAAAGGATTCATGGGTCAGACTACGATGTTTAGGAAAAGTAAAATTAAAAACTCAGTTATAATTATGGGTGAGCGGTCCGGTTCAGATCAAGTAAAATATATTCATGGAAAATTTGGAAGGGGAACTTTTACATTTTACGGTGGACACGATCCTGAAGATTATCGTCACGCAGTTAATGATCTGCCGACTGAATTAAACTTATATAAAAACTCTCCCGGCTATAGATTAATATTGAATAATATTCTTTTCCCAGCAGCAAAAAAGAAGAAACAAAAGACTTAAAACCTTTCGGACACATTACTTTTTCATTCCCATGAAAAGGAGAATCCGGTTAGTCAATTCTGGATTTCCGATAAAAACATTCGGTAATGACATCCATAGGTTTTATTCGTCCATTAGCGGCTCAATTTTCTTTTTTACAAATTTGTCATTATAAAATCAGTAATATTCTCATATAAATGTCTTGTTGTACCTTTCCCTTCATAAATACCATGTGAACGGTTTGGATACGGTAGAAATGTAAATTTCTTATTATGCTTAATCAATTCATTTACTAATAATTCACTATTTTGAAAATGAACATTATCATCCGCGGTTCCATGTACTAATAAAAGCTTTCCTTCCAGCTGATGCGCAAAAGTTATTGGTGAACCAAGTTTATAAGCTTCAGCATTTTCTGAAGGTAATCCCATATACCTTTCTTCATATATTGTATCGTAAAGTTTTAAGTTGGTAACAGGTGCAACAGCAACACCAAGTTTATAAATTTCAGGATATCTAAAAAGCATATTAAGTGTCATTGAGCCGCCGCCGCTCCAACCCCAAATTCCAACTCTGTTTTCATCAATATAATCCCAACTCATTATTTGCTTTGCTGCTTCAGCCTGATCGTATGAAGAGATAATACCCTTTTTCCCATAAACACACTTTCTAAAATATCTTCCTTTGGGTGCCGGAGTTCCTCTGTTATCAACACTTATAACTATGTAGCCATTTTGTGCTAACATCTGATGCCAAAGATAACTTCTGCTCCATCTATCTGTCACGGTTTGTCCTGCGGGCTCTCCATAAACATAAAATAGAACAGGGTGCTTTTCGTCCTTAGTAAAATTTGGCGGAAGAATTTTATATCCATCTAAAGAAATAGAATCGTCGACAGTTACACTGAAGAACTCAGCATCTTTGATATTTAAATCATTTATAGTATTTCTTAATTTTTCATTAGTTGCTAGTATTCTTTTAGTTTTATGGTCGGGAAGACTAACAATTTCAACTATACCTGGATCATTAATTGTTGAAAGACGGTGAACAGCCCATTCAAAATTGGGAGAAATGCTATAAGTATTAAATCCTTGATTATCAAAAGGGGTTACCATTTCGTATGGTTCATTTCCAAAGATTGATTTTCTAAATAAATATTTTTGTGTCGCATTTTCTGGAGATGCAGTGAAGTAGACATATTGATTCTCTTGATCGATGCTCGCAATTTCGATGACTTCAAATTCACCATTTGTGATATTTTTTACTTCTTTGCCATCCCGGGAAATAAGATAAATATGGTTCCACCCACTTTGATCGCTTATCCAAGTAAAATATTTACCATTATCAAACCACTTAACATCATCAACGACTTCAAGCCAAGCATCCTCGCTTACTTCAGTGTAGATATTGTTAGCTTTTCCCGTTTTGGAATCGGCAATGTAAATACTATTATTATTTTGTAGCCTATTTAATTGCTGAATTATTAACTCGCTAGATGATTCCGCCCATTCCATTCTAGCTATATAATTATTCCTAGGATCTCCTGGAATCTCAATCCATTCAGTTTTTTGTGTCTCGATATCAACTACACCAACTTTGCAAGCAGAGTTTTGTGTCCCTGATTTTGGATACTGTACTGGAATTAGCTTGGAGTAAATTGAATCAGTATTATTTATCATATTGAAAACTCCAACTCCCGAAGCATCAAGCTGCCAATATGCAATTTGTGTGCCGTCCGGACTCCACCTAAAGCCATTTCGCAGACCAAGTTCTTCTTCATAGACCCAATCGAAAGTCCCATTTATTAATGTTTCAGAACCGTCGTATGTTAATTGTATAATTGAATGATCTAGCAAAGATTCAACGTAAAGATTGTTTTCTCTAACGTAAGCAGCAGAATTATTATCGGGCGACAAAGTTGCAAACATTAATGTTGAGGGATCTGCATCACCGCCAAGTTTTTGTAATTTCCAATTTTCTAAATTTAGTATCCAATAATCACCGCGTGTATTTCTGCGCCAAACTCTTTTTGTATTGGTAAAAATTTGAAGCAATTTCATGTCAGCGGAAAATGAATAACCGGAAATAATTATATTTGATGAATCAATTGGCGAAATTAAGTTTGATCCATCAACAAGAATAGTTGTGTCACCTAACTCAACATTATACTTTACAATTTGCTGTTTCCCATTGCTCCATTCTAAACTTGTATATTCATTACCGCTATTCAGCCAATTGATTTGCCCAACTCTCTCAGCCGCAAAATCACGAGAGTTATAAAGTCGTTCAATAGTAATTTTTGAGCTGTCTGTTTCTTGAGAAAATAAAATTGAATTTGCTAGTGTGAGCAAAATTAATAATTGAGAAATTCGAAAAAACATTTTATCTCCGGTTACTTTTAAGTTTATAATTACGTTTGAAATTAACAAATATCTATAATTATTTACAATAATTTACTAATATAGCATTGTAACTAGAAAAGAATTTAAGTGATAAATAAATTTTCTTAATCTTTGATAAATTTGATGAAAAAAGTGAACGGATATATTTTTGATATTAAAAAATTTGCTCTGCACGATGGACCTGGGATTCGAACCACTCTATTTCTTACTGGTTGTCCTCTTAATTGTTGGTGGTGTCATAATCCAGAAAGTTTGAGGATAAATCCAGAGAATAAAAATTATTCGTGTGAAAATAATCAGGATAAAATATCAAAAAAATATAGTCTGGACGAAGTTATTGGTATCATAAAAAAAGATTTAGTCTTCTATGATGAATCTGGAGGAGGAGTAACATTTTCCGGAGGAGAACCTCTAATCCAAATTGATTTCCTTGAATCAATCTTAGAATTGTGTACACAAAATTCTATTTCCACTACCATTGATACTTCTGGATATGCTCAGCAAAAATCATTTGAAAGAATTTACAAGAACACAGATCTATTTCTGTACGACTTCAAATTGTTTGATGATGGGTTTCACCAAAAATTTACAGGTGTATCTAATAAGCTAATTAAGGAAAATCTTGAATTTTTAAATGATCTAAATGCAAATTTAATTATTCGTATTCCACTCATACCAAATATTACCGATACGGCTGAGAACCTAAGTTCAATTGCTAATTATTTAATTACGCTTAATAACTTTAATAGAATTGACTTATTGCCTTATAATAAATTAGCTGAAGATAAATATAGACGACTCCAGCAAAAGCCGCAGTTGGGAAATTTAGAAACTCAATCAGAAGATAAACTTGAAGAACTCAAAAATTTAGTTGAGTCATTTGGTTTTAAAACAAAATTAAATGGATAATAAAATGAATGAGAGAATTAAAAAATTAAGAGAAGAAACATTAAATATTCATCCATCAATTTCATTGGAAAGAGCAAGGCTTGTAACAGAGTTTTACAAAAGTGGAAAAGCTGAGAGATCCAGTATACCCGTTACGCGCGCATTGGCATTTAAGTATATTTTAGAAAATAAAAAACTATGCGTAAATGAGGGAGAACTAATTGTCGGTGAACGAGGACCGGCTCCGCATGCAACCCCCACTTACCCTGAAATTTGTACTCATACAATTGAAGATTTTGAAATTCTGGATTCTAGAGAGAAAATTTCTTTTTCCGTTGATGAAGAAACTAAGAATACTCAAGTAAATGTAATAGCCCCATTCTGGAGCGGAAGATCGTTAAGAGATAGACTATTTGAAGAACTAGATGAAGAATGGAAAGAAGCTTACAGTGCTGGCATTTTTACTGAGTTTATGGAACAGCGAGCTCCGGGTCACACAGTGCTTGATGATAAAATTTATAAAAAGGGATTTAAAGATTTTATCACTGATATAGAGAAAAGTATTGCCGGACTTGATTTTTTTATTGATCCGGAAGCATTTGACAAGCGAGAAGAACTCAAAGCAATGAAAATTTCCGCTGAATCAATTATTCTATTTGCTAAAAGATACAGTAAATACTTATATGAGTTAGCGAAATCAGAAAAAGAGACAAAACGAAAAGATGAGTTGGAAACTATGGCCGGCATTTGCGATAGAGTACCGGAGAATAAACCAAAAACCTTTTGGGAAGCTCTGCAATACTATTGGTTTGTACATCTTGGTGTAATAACTGAACTTAATACTTGGGACTCATTCAACCCGGGAAGACTGGATCAGCATTTGTATGTTTTTTATAAACAAGATTTAGAAAGTGGATTAATAAGTAAAGATCAGATTTACGAATTGCTTCAATCCTTTTGGATAAAGTTTCATAACCAACCTGCTCCTCCAAAAGTTGGAGTAACTGCGCAGGAAAGTAATACTTATACTGACTTTTGTTTAATTAATGTCGGCGGATTAACGGAAACCGGTGAGGATGCAACGAATGCTTTAACATATGTAATTCTGGATGTAATTGAAGAGATGCGTTTGCTTCAGCCAAGTTCAATGGTGCAAGTAAGTAAGAAAAATCCCGATAGATTATTGAAGCGAACTCTCGAGATTACAAAGACCGGATTTGGACAACCCTCAATCTTTAATACTGATGCAATTATTCAGGAAATGTTAAGACAAGGGAAAGATATAATTGATGCTAGAAACGGCGGTGCCAGTGGTTGTGTTGAGACCGGAGCTTTTGGAAAAGAGAGTTACATTTTAACCGGTTATTTTAACATCCCTAAAATTTTGGAAATTACTTTAAATAATGGAATTGATCCAAGAACAAATAAATTAATCGGGCTTAAAACCGGAGACGTAGAGAGTTATAAATCATTTAATGAATTGCTTCAAGCATTTAAGAAACAACTCAAACATTTCCTTGATATAAAAATTAAAGGAAACCTAATAATAGAAAGACTATGGGCTAAATATTTACCTGCTCCTTTCATGTCAATTTTAGTTGATGACTGTATTAAGAAAGGTAAAGATTATAACAACGGCGGGGCAAGATATAATTCATCTTACATTCAAGGTGTTGGAATGGGGACAATTACTGATTGTCTTTCATCAATAAAGCATAATGTTTTTGAAAGCAAAAAAATAACCATGGTAGATATGCTCGACTCAATGGAAAATAATTTTGAGGGCCAAGAAAAAATCCGAAAAATATTATTGGATGAAACTCCTAAATATGGAAATGATGATGATAGAGCTGATGAAATATTGAGAGAAGTTTTCGAAATGTATTTTTCTTCTATTGACGGAAGACCAAATACAAAAGGCGGGCACTATCGCATTAATTTGCTGCCTACAACCTGCCACGTTTATTTTGGGAGTGTAATTGGAGCAACACCGGATGGAAGATTAGCATACAAACCGGTTTCGGAAGGAATTTCTCCTGTTCAAGGCGCTGATAGAAACGGACCGACAGCAGTAATAAAGTCTGCAGCAAAGATTGATCATCTAAGAACAGGCGGAACTTTACTAAATCAAAAGTTCACTCCAAAAATTTTAGAAGATGAGTCGGGAAGAGAAAAAGTTCTTCATTTAATTCGTTCATATTTTAAGATGGATGGGCATCATATTCAGTTTAATGTTGTTAATGCTGAAACATTGAAGAAGGCACAAAAGGAACCGGAAAATTATAGAGATTTAATTGTTAGGGTAGCGGGCTACAGCGATTACTTTGTTAATCTTGGCGAAGATCTTCAGAATGAAATAATTTTTAGAACAGAGCAAAAAGGTTTTTAGTCTTAGAAAGAAATACAAATAAATATTTTTCCAAATTAAGACATTTTGTTGGTAAATTAGAAAGCGAATCTGTTTAACAAACCGAATGCACAATAGTAATAGCTAACCTAATTTTTGAACTGCAGAAAAAGGAATAAGTATGCTTAAAGATCACCCTAAAGGTATTATGATAATGTTTACGACTGAAATGTGGGAGCGTTTTGGCTTTTATATAATGATGGCCATTTTAGTTCTTTACATGGATAATGAGTTTGGGTGGAGCGATTCTATTAAAGGGGATCATTACGGAGCTTTTCTTGGATTAGTATATTTTATTCCGCTGCTTGGCGGTTATTTAGGAGATAAAATATTTGGACAGATTAATACTGTAATTGCCGGCGCAATAGCAATGTTCTTTGGTTATGTTGCTCTTGCTTTATCTTCTGCAGATCAACTTGCACCATTTTATGTTGGCTTATTTTTAGTTGCTTTCGGTACAGGAATATTCAAAGTAAATATGGCTGTACTTGTTGGAAATTTATACATTGATAAAACACATCTTAAAGACGCTGGATTTAATATATTCTATATGGGTGTTAATGTTGGGGCTACTATTGCCCCGCTTGCTGCAACCTTGCTCGGTTATTTGTTTAATGATTATAGAATGTCTTTTTGGGCTGCGGCTATTGGAATGCTAATTTGTATAGTCACATTTTATACCGGTAAAAGTAAACTCATGAAAGCAGATGTAAAACAATCGAATAAATCTGAAAAGGAGATAGTGTTTCAAGACATATCTGCAAAGGAATCTAAACAAAGAATTATTGCTTTAGGCATGCTTTTTACAATTGTAATATTTTTCTGGATGGCTTTTTATCAGAATGGATTTGCCCTTACGCTTTTTGCTGAAAGATCGACAAAGGTTTACGATCTCTTGCGTCCAGAAACCTATCAATTTTTTAATCCCTTTTTTATTCTTCTGTTAACACCTTTACTTTTATCTGTTTTTTCTAAACTAAATAAAAGAGGGAAGGAACCAAGCACACCGCTTAAAATTTTTATTGGTATGGTGATAATGGGATTTTCAATGCTGATAATGGTTTGGGCATCTTTAGAAGGCGGGAATAGTGATTCAAATAATATGTCGCCAAACTGGCTGATTTCAACGTATCTTGTTGTTACACTGGCAGAAATTCTTATTTCACCTATGGGACAATCATATGTTTCAAAAGTAGCACCGCCAAAAATTCAAGGCTTAATGATGGGTGGATGGTTTCTTGCAACTTCAATAGGAAGTTATGGCTCCGGATTGCTTGGCAAATATTATAGTGATTTTGCTCATCACGAATATTTTTTAATTTTAACCGGGATATTAATTTTCTCAGCAACACTTGCTTTACTTGCAATGAAAAGATTAAATAAATTTGCAAATTAGATTGATTAGTTTGTAACTCAGACATTCCAGTCTGAGGGAAAATATATAATAGCTTAAATAAAAACCTCCGAGGTTTGACAAACCTCGGAGGTTTAAAAGATTGAATCTCAGTTTCAAATATTGCATCAAATTTATACGGAACCAATATGAAAAAAGTGATAATTAGAAATAGCAAAAAAGAATTTGCGGTTGGTAAAATTGTATGCGTTGGTAAAAATTATGCTGAGCATGCAAAAGAAATGAATAGTGAAGTTCCGGAATTTCCCATAATATTCCTTAAGCCTACTTCAACATTAATATATTCAGGTGATTCAATAGTTCATCCAAGTTATTCAAATGAAATGCACCATGAAGTGGAGTTGGTTCTGTTAATAGGCAAAGAAATTAAAGATGCGACCGAAAAAGAAGCAGAAGATGCAATTATTGCATATGGTGTTGGTTTAGATATGACTTTAAGAGATTTACAAAGTAAATATAAAAAAGAAGGTCATCCTTGGACTTTAGCAAAAGGATTTGATACTTGTGCAGTTGTTTCAGATTTTATTTCAAAAGATGAGGTGATTCTTATAGGCGAAGAACGAATTGTGTTAGAAAAAAATGGGAACATTCAACAAAATTCTAGTGTAAATAAGATGATTTTTTCACCTAGCGAAATAGTAAAATATTTATCTGAGCGAATGACACTTGAGCCGGGAGATTTAATTTATACCGGAACTCCGGAAGGTGTTAGCAAAGTTGAAAGAGGAGATGTCTTAAAATCGTCTATTACGAACATTGCTGAAATGAAAAATGATATTAAATAAACTAAAAGGATAAAATTATGTACAAAATTAGATCACTGCTTCTGCTATTGTTCATAATTACAGTAACCACGGTTAGCTGTCAAGGTGCTAATGAAGGGAAAGATGATTTTAATATATCAGCATCAGAATTAAAGCAAGTAATGGTCGAGGACTCTAACTTAGTTATTTTAGATGTTAGGACTCCGCAAGAACTTGTTGGCCAACATGGACAGATTGATGGAGTGATTAACATTCCTGTTCAAGTTTTGAATCAACGAATAAATGAAATGGATAAATACAAAGATAAAAATATTGCTGTAATCTGTCGATCCGGAAATAGATCAGTGATGGCAACAAAAATGATGCAGGCTAAAGGATTTAAAGCAAAAAATGTACTAGGCGGAATGAAAGCTTACAATAAGCTTTAGTTGTCAAAAATCAAAAATTATGAACTCTTAAAGCCGGTCCTTAGCAGACCGGCATTATTGAATAAATTGATTAAAAATTACAAGTTAATCTTTCTCAAGTTCGGTTTTATATAAATCTAAATTCTTCAGTTGTTCCTCATCCAATTTCGGGTATTTCATATCAAGATTTTCTAGTTTGTTATTAATTATTTCAGAAATTGCCAATCTAGCATACCATTTATTATCTGCAGGAATTATATGCCAAGGCGCAAAATCGGTTGAAGTTGTATTAATTGCATCTTGGTAACAGCGCTGATATTCGCCCCAAAGTTTTCTCTCTTCTAAATCACCTGCAGAAAATTTCCAATTTTTGGATGGAGTTTCGAGTCTTCGCAAAAATCTATTTTTTTGTTCATCCTTTGAAACATTTAAGAAAAATTTAAGAACAATAGTACCGTTTTGATAAATATGCTTTTCAAAATTCTTTATTTGTTCATAACGTTCGTTCCAAATTTGTGGAGTTACAAATTCAGATGGAATATTTTGATATTTTATCAAATTATGGACCCTTACTACCAAAACTTCTTCATAATAAGATCTATTGAATATTCCAATTCTTCCTCTTTCGGGTAATGATTTGGTAGTTCGCCAAAGATAATCATGGTCCAATTCTTCGTTGGAAGGCTTCTTAAAGCTAAAAACTTGAGTTCCCTGAGGATTTAATCCGCTCATCACATGCTTTATTGCACTGTCTTTTCCTGCTGCATCCATTGCTTGAAAAATGATAAGCAGACTGTATTTATTATGAGCATAAAATTTATTCTGTAGTTCCTGCATTTTTTTACGATTCGATTTTAATAATTTTTCACCTTTTTTCTTTGATTCAATTTCCCCTGTAAAATTGGGTTTAAAATCTGTTAAACTAATTTTTTTACTTCCATTAATTCTAAAATCTTCCAAATTCATATTAACTCCAACTTTTACCTGTCATTTTTACTGCTAAAATAGTTTTGATTTAAATAAAAAACAAATATAAGGCTAAACTAGTGAAAGAATATTAACATATGGTTAATAATGAACTTTAAATTCAAAAAAGGACAACAATATACGATAATAATGTCAATAAATGATCTGGTCCAATTTTTGCATTTAATCATGATATTTTATTGGAGTGACTTTGGAAAATTTAAATTTAAACACCTTTATTAAAGCTGCAGACGATGCAGAATTAAGTAAATATAAAGTTTTAGCCATTCTAAATAAATATTCCGAAGCTCTTCATAAAAATAAATTGTATCCCGCACTTGCAGAATTAATCTCAATTAAAGGCGAATTGGAATTATTGGTTGAACAAATGTCGATATTTGATGCTGAGTTTGTTCTTAATCTAAATTTTGCCGATTTTTCGGATGATTTACTTGAAGATAGCCAAGTAGATTATGATGAAGATTCGCTTAAAACTGTATCCGATTTTATACATTGGGCTCTACCTGAAATTCGATCGGGTATAAATGAGGGGAAAGCAATTTTTGATTTTGTTGATCAAAATATGCAGATAAATGAAGTTGGTATAATGCCAATTTACAAGAATGACGGCTACTTTTTCATTCCTGATCTTTTAAATGATTTGATGAAAATTTACAGATTTGAAATGACACTTTTTTCTACAGAAGAAAACCCACTAAGAACATTAAAAAGTAAGCTTGTTGATTTGATTAGTTTACAGGCTCCAGAATGTTTATCTCCTTATGAATTAAAACAAAATATGATCAAAAAATTTCTGGACATACCTAATCCCGCTT
>RCND010001126.1_pt1 | contig 15105 bp, 1 predicted proteins | sample 2041351 | NCBI WGS metagenome assembly RCND01 (sample SAMN09708230, study PRJNA481090) | Marine sediment metagenome, whole genome shotgun sequencing project. | biome: marine sediment; feature: ocean; material: sediment; isolation source: Sewage treatment plant 12B marine sediment (STP12B) ...
GGCGGCAGAAGCCTATAAAAGTAGTATGAATGGCAGCTATACAGATGATTTGTGGATTATGAACATCGACAATAAATATACCAATGAGGCTTATGCTAGCAATGTAGATAAGCTTCAAAAGAAATCCTCAAAATACAAAACGGATGTTTTAGAAAAAGCGCCCGTGAAAAAAGATAAGGTCGCAGCCAATGAGCTACGTTCAAGAACGTATCGCTTAGATGGTATAGGACAGGGCTATTACATTATTGCCAATGTATTTGCTAACCCCGAGAATGCCAATCGTTTTGTCAAATTATTGAATTCTTATGGTCTTAGTGCAAGTTATTTTGTCAATCCTGAGAATAACTGGAGATATGTATACCTGAAAAGACATGAGTCTTGGAACAATGCGCTTATTTCTTACTACTCCAAAATCAACGACGCCTATGACGAAAAGATGTGGATTATGCGTGTAAACTCCAGTATCGTAGCCTAGTAGATTCTTTTTCAAAGTCGAGCTTACTAAAGCCTATACCATAAACAAAAATTTAAAGTTTATCAGTTCCATCAACGGAACTTTTCAGTTCGTGTATACGACGGCCTTTTCAAGAACAAGACCTACAAAGAGTACTTCTTTTTTCATTAAATGTCTTGAAACTCCAGATGAGGTAACCAATGCTACCGCCTTCTTAATATTACGCGTAGTTATAGCCTACTTAGGTCTCCTATTAGGAGCTGAATCAAATCTTTGTTTCCTATTATTAGCCAAGATAAATTATGCATTGTTTCAAAACAAGGCACTAAATAAAACGCTTGTATTCTTTGAAGAACACAGTCCGATGTAATAAAAGAATCAAGCTTTGTTTAATTTCCTCCCGAGTAAGGATCAAAAGCTAAAAGCATGTTCAGCATGAATGTTCGACAAACTCAAAAAGCTAGTTTATAAGAAACACATTTCTTGTAATCACGTGGTACTTTCAATTCCAAAATTCACTTTTTTGACCACTTCACCTTTCAAAAAAATAGGCTTATTATTTTCCAATCCGGAAAACCTAAAAAAGGCAGGCAGCATTTTGTCGTTAAAAGGTATTTTAATTCGTTTTCTTGGACCCTTTTCCTACTCATGAATTCATCAAAAGCAGCCTTGCATCTGGTTGGAATTTTCTGATGTCTATTCTTATTTTGAGCAGAATTTGTCACTATTAACAGTGTCAATATATGCTGAAATATACATTATTTCTGGACCCTTATACCCTATATATTAGGCCTTTCACAACATAATAAGACCATACTACAACAATAAATTCACGACCTCGGTATTAAGATCAATATTTGTTAGTGATACCATCTCGTTTTTGGCCTTAAAATAACCCTCATGGGTCGTAGGCGTAAATCACTAGATGAACCAACAAATTATTGCCAGTAATCCTAACCTTGCTGACCAAATGAAAATCAACCTTGCCAAAATATACCCGTTAGTCTGCCTGGTTTTCCTGGGTAGTAATATCGCTTTTTCACAAGTGAAAAATGACTTTGATGTTCGCTATGAGGCAGATATTCGAGGTGAACTCACTTTTATCGCCAACAATATCGTCAATAGGCAACAAGATGCTTATTCTGAAACCGTATGGCGATGGAATAGAAGACGTAGAAGGTGGGAACAAACAACCACCAATTACCCCGCCGTGTCGGCAGAAGACCCCTACAATGATACAGGCGGTTCATCTGATTACAATGATAACCTCAATATGCAATACATTGATGTGGATGCCGATAGCGGCACCTTCAGCTCTAGTAGTGCCACCTTAGATGTGCCCGATGAGGGTTGCTCTTTGGTGCGTTATGCCGGCCTATATTGGTCAGCAGTATATGTGAATGCAGACAGGAGCACTATCGATGACATCCTATTTCAAGTTCCTGGAATGCCCTATGAACCCATCACGGCAGATGAAATTCTTTTTGATGGAGATGGAGATGTTGACTTTGGTTATTATAGTCCCTATGCCTGCTACAAAGACGTCACTTCTATAGTAACAGGATTACCAAACCCCGATGGTGATTATACCGTAGCCAACGTAAGAGCTAGTACAGGAAGTGGAATCTCTGGGGGAATCTCTGGGGGTTGGACCATGGTGGTCGTATACGAAAACCCCAATCTGCCCGGAAGTAAATACATTACCACTTTTGATGGTTATGCTGGAATAAAATCAGGGGAAACAACCGATATCCCCATAAGTGGTTTTACCACCCTTCCAGCGCCTTTCGATGTAAATGCAAATATCGCAGTGGCGACCCTGGAAGGGGATAATAGAATTTCCGGAGATGGACTAGCAATCAATGCCACCGGTTCTTTTACGCCGTTAAACAGCACACAAAATACAGCTACGAATTTCTTCAATTCGAACATTACCATAGACCCAAATATTGTTACCACGAGAAACCCAAATAGCATAAATACATTGGGTTGGGATGTAGATTTATTCCCGGTCGCCAATCAGTTCAACAATGTAATACCCAATGACGCGAACAGTGCGGTTTTAAGGGCAAGTTCATCCCAAGACAAATACGACATATTCTTCACCTCTTTTGATGTCGAAATCATTGCCCCAAATATTGTGTTGGAAAAACGAGTAGAAGACATTGGAGGAAACGATATTACCGGTTTGGGCGTAAATCTGGCACAAGAATTAGACTACGTACTGTCATTCCAAAATATTGGCAATGATGATGCCACAAATTATACTATACGAGACGTTCTACCACTAAACACATCGCCCCCGGGCGGAAGAACTAATTTTATTCCTTCCGATTTTGTTTTGCCTGCAGGCATGGCACAGCCTACCTATAATTCAGGGACGCAAACCTTAGTTTTTACCATTCCCGACAACCTTGTAAATCAAAATGACCCCGTATACAGCATACGAATGAGGGTGCAAGTAGCCGAAAACTGTTTTGACTTCATTAATGCCTGTTCAGATCTCATTCAGAATTTAGCCTATTCTTCCTATCAAGGTGTAGAAAATTCTGCGCTTGTAACTGATGATCCCAGTGTTACAGATTTTGATGCTTGCGGTTTTGTTATCCCAGGTGCGACCAACTTCTTACTAGATGATTTGGCCGATTGTAATTTTGAACGAACCGTAGAGCTTTGTGGTGCCAGTGTTATTCTTGATGCCGGAGATAATTTTGACGAATATGTGTGGAAATTAGATGCCAATGAAAATGGCGTGTTCGATGCCTCGGACCCCCTAGTTGCAGATGACGGCGACCCAGATAATGACCCCAGCACCATTTCGGTTACCGCCGTAGGCACCTATATTGTAGATAAAATTGTAGCAGACCCTTGCAAGGGTTTTAAAGAGTTTATTGAAGTGGTGCCCTATGGGGCAGGGCTTATTCCAAATCCCGTTATCGAGTATTTCAATGCTGTTAACAGCGATGCTGACCTGACCAATGACTTGGCTGGTGAAATCGTTCAGTGCAGTATTGACAATGCATTATTGCCGAAACTCTTCCTCTGTGGTATTGCCGACACCCGGCTTTTACAAGTAAACATCTTAGACGCCCAAAACATTATTTGGGAGCAACTTGATGAGGGCAGTTGTACTTCTGCAGGTGATGATTGTGCCAACAGAAACCTTTCCTGTACATGGAACGAAGTCGGTACTGGAAATAATTATACTGTTGATAGTGCAGGAAAATTCCGATTACAAGTTACCTATCAAAATGGATGTACGAGCCGTTTCTATTTCAATGTGTTTCAAAATACTTTAGACGTACAGGAAAGTCATAATGATATTCTTTGTAATACACCTGGAAATATAACAGTTACAAACCCGGTTAGCGGCTATGTATATCGTTTGGTTGATGCGGTTACGGGTGCCGAATTGCAAGGTGGTTTTAGCACCGCTCGCAGCTTTGACTTTGGTCCTGGAGAAAATGGAGGATACAGAGTTGAAATGACCCAGGTAGATGCCTTGGGCCAGCCCATTCCAAATGCGTGTATCTTCAGTACTTCTGCTATTGGAATACTGGAGCGAACGGTAACCTATGACGTCAGCACCACTCCTGCCAACTGCATTGCGGGAGGGACCATTGGCTTTCAGGTTTCTGATGCAGACCCCAATTATGCATACGAAATATGGCTTGCCGATGGAACGCCAGCTCCACCCCCGCCTGCCAACGACACCTATTATGGGCAGCACCCTGGGGGAACATTGTTAGATAGCGAAACCGCACAGCCAGATAATAATTTTACGTTTAGCGGCTTGAACCCTGGCAACTATTTCGCCATCGCGAAAACTGATGCGGGATGTATTCATGTAGAAGCCATTACCGTAATTGATAATGATGACCTTGAGTTAACAGCTAGGCTTACACAGCCCATTACCTGTGGCAACGGAATCATAACTATGGAGCCTTCCGGAGGAGTACCCAATTATTCATATGCCATTTTGACCTATGTAAACCAGGGAGGTGTTACGGTGACATCATATCCTACCGCTCAAGATATTCCACCTGCAGAATATCAATCGAACCTTGATTTCGACATTTTAACTCCAGGAGATTATACCTTTGTCGTCGTAGACGATAACAATTGTACCTACACATCGAATACGGTGACCATTGAAGAACTTTCGATAAGCTATACTACCTCTGTCGTGGATGAAAGTTGCTTTGGTCTTGAAGACGGATCATACACGATAAACATTACAAATAATAACGGATATAGTCTTGGATATCTTTTGACCTATCCTGACGCGTCTACAGACACTAATACTTCAGGAAATTTTACAAATTTACCTCAAGGTAATTATACCTTAGCCATTGTTCAATCTAATGCCTCTATTGCCTGTGAAATCGAGGAGACGTTCACCATTAGTGGGCCAGTGGACAGCGTTATAGGAACAGCGGCGATTATACTTAATTATACTTGTATTCAAAATGGTAGTATTCAAGCTCAAAATGTAACAGGCGGAACACCTCCGTATGCCTATAGTATAGACGGAATCACCTTTGTACCCGATACCACTCTCGGCGCCGATACCTTTACCAATCTAACTGAAGGTACCTACACGATTACCATTCGCGATGCCAACAATTGCCTTGTAACTACGAATTCGGTTACCTTAGACCCCTTGGATCCGCCGACCGATTTGACTTTTACATCGACGGTTCCGAATTGTCCTGGGTTAACCTCAGATGTTGTGGTAACCGTTGTAGATGGCAACACACCCTTTGTGTTCGATATCATTGCACCTGCCGCCATCGCAGCAACCAGCAGCACAGGAAACACAGCAGATTTTAACACACTAGTGCCCGGAACCTATACCTTTAGGGTCACCGATGACAAGGGCTGTTTCTACACCGAAGACTTTACCATAACCCCCATCAACCGAATCACTGTCAGCCGCCAGCTCGACAATAATATCAGTTGTTTTAACCTGACCGATGGCGCAGCCACCTTCAATGTTGGTGATTTCAATACCTCTTATGATTATGCCGTTACAGGTCCTACTTCCTTTTCAGGAACTTCAGAAATCGCTCCTACCATACCATTGACCGGCTTGGCTGCAGGCACCTATGCCATAACCGTAACCGATACCGATACGAATTGCACGGCCACATCCGATGTCACCATCGCAGTACCCCTAGCAGCATTGGTAATTACTAATTTGGACGTGACCGATTTGAGCTGTTCGACCCTAGGGACCGTTCCTGGTTCGGTGACCATAACCGCAACCGATGGTTGGGGCAGCTACGAATACGAACTAGAAGATCCAGTAGGGGCAAGCGTCGGTCCACAATCGACGACTTCCTTTACCGGACTTACCGATACCTCGGGAGCCTACACCGTAACCGTAAGGGACGCCGGAGGATGCGAGGTCACAGGAACCTTTACCCTTACACCAACAATAGCACCGGTATTGCAGGTAACCGCGAACAGCCTGTGCTATGACAGCACTAACGGGTTGACCTTGACTGCAAACGTCACCTCCGGTGGTGAGGCGCCGTTCCAATACCGATTGAGCGGGGGAGGGGCCTACCAGTCCAATACCGATTTTACAGGATTGACCCCGGGAAGCTATACCGTCGAGGTTATCGACAGCAAGAACTGTACGGCTACCGCCAGCATCGATGTCTTCCCGACCCTAGCCGCTACCGCGAACCTGGTCAAAGACCTTGATTGTACCGCAACACCCGATGCCGAAATTAGCATCAATATAACAGGAGGGAACCCTACATTTACCTATGAGGTCTTTAGGGGTGCCGCCTCGGTACAGGCCAGTACGGCCGTGCCCGCCGCCATACCCTTCTCCTATTTTACTACAACGGCAGGTACCTATGAATTCGTCATTACCGATATCGAAAGCTGTACCATAACCACCAATCAAGTCGTGGTTTCACCCAACACACCGCCCGTTGCCGTAGAGGTGTTGACCGCCCCGCTTTGCGCGACAAGCGCCGATGGAATCGTAGAACTACAAATTACGGGAGGACTAGCTCCTTATCAAATCGTTTTCGACGGCAGTGCGCCCTCGGCACAAACCACATACCCCGGACTCACGGCCGGAACATACAACTATTCCGTGACCGATGCCAAAGGATGCGTCTTGAACGATAGTGCAACCTTAACGGCACCTACCGCAATCGTACCCGGAACGATAGACCTTGTTACCGACTACCGTTGCGATAACGCCTCGGCGACCATACAGGCAATAAACTATTCAGGGGGTACCCCCGGGTACACGTTCAGTATCGATGGAGTCAACTTCCAAGGCTCTGATATTTTCAATACCGGAATAACGGCAGGAACATACACTATTACTATTAGAGATACCAATGGTTGTATCGAACAGACACCACCCATCGTAATCGATGCGCTGGATCAGCCAACCGATATCTCCTTTGTGCAGACAGCACCAACATGTCCCGCCATAACCGCAGATGTTACCCTTACCGTAACCGACGGAACGGCTCCTTTTACCTATGAAATTACCGCACCTGCACTAAGCGTAGCAAATAACGGGAACTCGAATGTGTTCAACGCACTCGCGCCCGGAACATATACCTTCCAGGTTACAGATGACAGGGGGTGTACCCTACAAAGAGACTATACCGTGACCGACGTAGACCGTGTCGCCGTAATCTCCCAATTGACCAATAACGTAAGCTGCCTCGGTTCCGCTGATGGGGCCTTCACCTTTACCGTAAGCGATTTTATAGCAACATATAGCTATACAGTAGTGAACAGCTCGGCAGCAGCCATACAATCACAAATCAATATCAATACCATCACACCCGTCGCAGTTACAGCCCTGGCAGCCGATACCTACACCGTGACGGTAACAGACGACACCACAAACTGTACAGATACCACAACAATCACCATCGCAGCACCCCTAGCAGCATTAGATTTTGCCTCTGCCAATACAGACGTCACCTGTGCTGCCAATTCAACCATAACCGTTACTCCTATAGGAGGATGGGGCAGTTACGAATACCAATTGGAAAATACCGTGGGGCCTGCAATCGTCTATCCCTATCAAATTGATGCCAATTTTGCTAATGTAGCTTCTGGTTCCTATAACATCTATATCAGGGATGCCGGCAATTGTATCGTCAGCAAACCCATAATTATTGACCCAGCCGAAACCCCGAGTATTGTGGTAGATCCTTCATCGGACTATTGTTTTGATGGTGCCAACCAAGCTTCTTTGGCCATTACAATTGCCGATGGTGTTGGGCCTTTTACATACAGCATAAACGGTGGTGGACAAATTGCAGCAGCAGGAAATCCATTTACGATATCCAATCTTATTCCAGATAGTTATCATATTCAGGTAATGGATGCCTATGGTTGTGTTTCAAATGTGTTAAATGAAACCATTGCCTTTCCACTTATGGCATCGACTGTGGTAACGAAACCTTTGGATTGTACTATTTCACCAGATGCCGTAATTGATATAAGCATTTCAAACGGATATCCGCCGTATGCAACTTATGAAGTAAGTACCGATGGGGGTGGAATATGGGGTGCTCCGGTCGCCATTGTGGGTAATCCTTTCAGTTATGCAGCAGCCACAGCAGGCACCTACGATTTTAGAATTACCGATGGTCTAGGCTGCCCTGTAATCATACAGGCTGTAATTGCTCCAATTGTCAATCCACAAGCAACCGCTGCCGTAACCGATGTAGCTTGTTTTGGAGCTTCAGATGGTTCTGTTGTAATCAATGTGGACGCCACCTTTGGGGCTTCCCCATTCTTAATAAGTTTTAACGGAAGTGCGTTTACAGCCACTACTTCATATTCTGGCTTAGCCGCTGGTATTTATCCGTTTATTGTACGCGATATTAAAAATTGCGAGTTTATTGGAAATACAACAGTCAACGAGCCCTTACAAATTTTGTCAAGCATGGTAGCCAGAGATGTAACCTGTAACAATATAGCGGGTGGCGGCAATATCTTAGGCGGGGTCGATGTGACCATAACCCAAGGAGGTGTAGCCAATTTTACATATGCGTTATATGATACTTCCAATACATTAGTCGTATTGGGAAGTGGTGATCCAAATCCCTCAGTTTCAGCAAGTACAATACATTCTTTCAATGGTGTAGACTTTGGTGACTACTATGTTCGAATTGTAGATGCAAACGGTTGTGAAAGCGATCTTGGTTCTGTACGTGTGCGATCTAACCCTTACTTGAGTCTAACAGCGAATATTCCTCCTCCGGATTGTCCTACGGGAGGAACGGCGGTAATTACGGCAACCGGTGGGTCAGGTGATTACACCTTCGAAATATATGATCTAGGGATCCCCCCAACTTCCGAAGTGTTGACAGCGCCAGATACGGAAGAAGCGACCTTTAGTGGCCTAAATCCCGGACAAACCTATATCATTCAAGCTGTAGATAATGTAAACTTGTGTTATAGTTATCAAGAAGTGATTATTCCTTCCTTGTCAGGAATAACACTAGTTGTAGATAGTACTGCGGATATTACATGTGCAAATGACGATGACGGAACGATGACTTTTACCGTAGATAATTATGATGCGGGGGTTACCAGTATTGATTATGAAATCTTAGATGCTTTAACAAATGTGCCCCTAGCAGGGCCGGGAACCTATAGTGGAACCATCGGACCAGGACCGGCCGGCGGACCTCAAAGTTTAACGATAACCCAAATTCCTCCTGGAGATTATGTATTGCTAGTAGACGAAGCCACCGCGCCGTCTTGCAGCAACACGACGACCTTCAGAATTACCGAGCCTACCCCTGTCGCGCTTGCTTTGATAAGTCAGAGTGCGTCAAACTGTACTATAGATGCACAAGTAACCGTTCGCGCAAGTGGAGGAACTGGCCCTTACACCTATGCCTATGTAACCGATGGGGCAGCCGCTCCTGGGGCATTCCCTGAAAACGCCACCTTTACATTGAATCCAGCAGTCAGCTTGGCATGGGATATTTACGCTCGAGATTCCAATGGATGTATTTCTCCGCTATTGGATGTAACCATAACTCAAGATCCATCACCAGAAATCAGCCTTGCCGCTACCAATCAGTGTACTGCTGATGAGGGAGGATATTCCATAGCCATTACTTTGGACCTCGCTGGTATCTCGCCGAATACTATCCGCATTGATGGTGGAGCTGCTCAATCAGCAGCTGGTTTGATTGTGGCGACAGATATTATGACGCTAACAAACTTGAACTCGGGAGCACATACAATTGAAATCTTAGATGTCAATGGTTGCGGTGAAACTGAGAATATCACAATATATCCTCCAGTGAACATTTCAGCCAATATCACGGCAGAAGAAAGTTGTGTGCCGGCTAATTCTGGAGAAGTAACCGTAACCGCAAATGGTGGCTCAGGAACTTATACTTATACTCAAATTACCCCCGCAGGACCAACAAACGCTCTCGGTATTTTTACAGGATTAACCCATTCTATAGCCTATACTTTTGAAGTTGAAGACACAAGCACAAATTGTACGGAAACCGTTTCTATTAGCCTTCCTATTCCTACTGTTCCCACCTTCATATTATCCAAATCAGACGTAAGTTGTTTTGGTGGCAGTGATGGTTCGATAACGGTAACTTTAATTGCGGGCAATACCGACATACCATACTTGTATAGTCTTGATGGCGGAACAACAACGCAAACTTCCAATGTATTCTTAAGTCAACCTCAGGGATTACATAGCGTAACAGTAATCTCGGATAAAGGATGTTTGGACACGAGAAACATTACCATTAATGAACCAACACAGCTTGATATCAGCGCTATCGCATCGTTATTCAGTTGTGATGATTCTGCTAGTACGATTACGGTAACGATCAACGATGCCACACCAGGCAACCCATCCGGAACCGGACCCTATGTCTATAGTTTCGATGGTGGTGCCAACTACCAAACAGGCAATACCTATCAAGTGCCTTTCGGGTCACCAGATGTTACTGTTGTGGTCGAGGATGACAACGGATGTCCAGATACCATAGTGGTAACCATTCCCGCAAGGCAGGACGTAACGGCCCTCATCAACAGGATATCGGCCGCAATCGATTGCAACAACGGACAAGAGACCATTGAAATCGTGGCCTCCAACGGTTCGGGAACCTACACCTATACAGAACTGCCAAGCGGCAACCTAGTGGCTGATCCCACAAATATTGTCTTGACAGCACCAGGGACATATACCTATGAAGTGCTCGACACTACCACCAACTGTAGCATCACGGTAGCGCACGTCATAGTGCCCTTTGATTTCATCGATGTTACCGCCGCCGTTACAAGCGATGCCAACTGTAGCGATAGCGCCGATGGCGTCATCCAGGTGACCATCACAGGATATACCGGAACATTCGACTACGAGGTACTAGACAGTACTGGTACCGTAATCGGAGGGACCCTTGATTCTGACAATGCAATCAGCGACCCTTACCTGTTCAACGTATCGACCACTTTGCCAGCAGGAACCTATTCCGTAAGAATCTCAGAAACAGCATTCCCAGAATGTGCAGGCACATCAAACAACGTGACCATCGATGCTCCAGAACCTCTTGCGCTGCAATTGGTAAGTAATGTCAATGCGAACTGTAACGTATCCGATGCCATCGTTACCGTACAGGCTACTGGAGGAATTGGACCTTACAACTATGGTGCTTCTCAAAGTGGAGCGGGCGTGCCCGCGACATTCGCCTTCGACAATACCATTGAACTCGATCCAACTACGAACTTGAACTGGGACATCTATGTGCGTGATAGCAACAATTGTATCATCGCAGTTCCATTAGCAGTGAGCGTCGACACGGACACCGTTCCTGATATCGCATTGGTCCTTGACGACGAATGTGCAGCGGAAGGAAGCTTCGGTATTACCGTTTCACTGGATGCCGTCAACTTCGGAGTAGCACCGTATACCATGAGTTTAGACGGTAATGCCTTCGAGAGCATTGCGAGTTTCCCGCATACCTATACCAGCCTAATCGCCGGTGCGCATTCCGTGGAGATACGTGATGCCAACGCTTGTGGGGAAATAGAGAATATTACTATAGACGCGGAACTATCGATTAGTGCTGTCGTACTGACCCAACCGACCTGTACCGCCAATGACGGAATCATTGAGTTTACCGTTACAGGAGGCGATGCCAGCAACTCGGTAACCCTCTTAAACGCAGGCGCCTTGACCGATACCGGCCTTGTCCCTGTAGGGAACCAATTTACCGGTGTGGCCTTCGGAGACTATATCGTAAGGGTAACCGATATCCCATTGACAGCAGCATCGTGTATCGCGGATGCGCCCGTTTCATTGGAGGAACCGACTCCGGTGACCCTATTGGCGCCGACCCCGGTCGATGTTAGCTGTAACGGAGCCGCAGACGGATCAATCACAATAAACCTAGTGCCCAACGGACCTGGTGTGAACGATAACCCACCATATATCTTTGAGATTACAGATGGCGTGTCCACTTTTAACCAGAACACTAACCTGTTCACAGGCCTTACTTCAGGAATTTGGGACATTACCGTAACCTCAAACAGAAACTGCATCGCTACACAACAAACAACCATTAATGAACCAACAGCCTTGGTGGCAGCCATTACGAACGTTGTTCCTTTTGCATGTGATATTAATAATACACAACAATTGGCCATTATAGAGGTGACCATCACAGCGGGCACTGGAACGCCCGATTATTTTTATAGTGTAAATGGAAGCGCATTCCAGCCCACTAGCGGAATGGTCTTTACGCATAGTGTCAACACCCCTGGAAACTACGATATCGAGATCCGAGATGCTAATGGTTGTCCATTTGCCTTACCGACTCAGGTAATCGATCCAGTCAACAGCTTTACGGCCATAGTTGCTCTATCTGACGCAATTACGTGTGCTAATAATCGTGAGGAAATTGTGATTACCGTCACCGATGATGGAAACCCACATACCTATACCTATGAGCTATTACCTCTAGGAAACCCCAATGGTGCGCAAACGGCAACTACTGGCAATACGGCTACCTTCGACCTTACTGATGTTGGAAGCTACACGTTCCGAATTACGGATACGGCAACTGGTTGTTATGTTGATACTGTTCCTTATGAAATTGCTCCTTATGATCTCATCGAAGTTACGGCCACGGCGGTAGACCCGGTAATCTGTATGGGTGATGACAATGGTACGCTTGAAATTCTCATTTCCGGATATTCCGGAGGGTATTCTTACGCTGTTTTTAATGCGGACGGTACACCTACTTTAGTCACAGGAAATGCCAATACAAGTACAAATCCGTTCCTAATCCCAACAGGATTATCTGGCGGAAACTATTATGTTACTGTTTCAGAAACCGACCCTACAAGTACTTTGTGTTCTGATAATTCGAATGTGATAACCATCATATCTCCTGATATGCCGCTTGTCGCGCCAGTAACACCCTTGGCCAATGTGACTTGTAGCGATGATCTAGGTGAAATTTTAGTAGACCCCAGTGGTGGCTACCCTCCTTATGATATTACCTTGACCAATACCACCACTGGGCAGGTATATAATGAAACTGGTGTGCTAAGCCATATATTCACAGCACTATCTGCAGGAAACTTTACCATTGTCGTTACAGACAGTGCGCGAGCCCCTGGTTGTGTAATAAATGCCGTTGAAGTGCTACCTGCTGCAACCCAAATCGTTGCCAATGCAACACCAATAAACACTGATTTGGCCTGCTACGGAGATACGACCGGCACGGTGACGGCAAATGTTATTGGCGGAGGAAATGGAACCTATCAGTATGAATTAAACTATTATGATGCGGCTGGAGCGGTAATTGATTTTACTTCCGGCGCACAATCAGGGCTTACATTTACTGGTCTTGGCGGTGGAATTTATAGTGTCACAGTGTCCGATGCTTGGAATTGCCCAGTAGAGACCAATCAGGTTACCATCGATGAGCCGAGTCAAATAGTTGCCTCGCTGATAAGAACAAATCCGCTAACCTGCGAAGATGGAGTGGAATTTGAACTTACCGCTATTGGAGGCAGAAGCGGCACCTATGATTATAGCATAGATAACATCACCTGGTTACCCATGACGCTCAATCCGATGCCCTTACCCGAAACCGGTACTTTGGGGTCAGGAACACATCAATACTATGTGCGTGATGCCGTTCATTTATGTGAACCCTCTATTTCTAATGCTATTACCGAGTATCCTATAATTCCTTTGGAATTAACTATCGATAATTCTGCTGCCTTTGTCAACTGTAATGGTGACAGTACAGCTGTAATCTATGCAAATGCTGATTATGGCGTTGGTAGCTATATGTTCGAGCTTTATGATAATTATGCCGGTCCTTTAACGGATTTGAACAATCTTGACCCTACGCTGTTAAATGTTGCAAACCGCATTGTAGGCCCAGTCTCAAACGGGACCTTTAGTAATCTGGCCGCAGGCACTTACTATGTAAATGTGATTAGTGGCGACTGTCGTGCTAATCCACAGCAAGTGGTAATCGCTGAGCCAGCGCCTTTGGATTTCGATGCCGTTGTAACCGATGCACTTTGCTTCGGTGAAGAAAATGGAATCATCACCATAAACACTATTCCTGGTTCAGAGGGTGCGGGAGACTATATATATGCTATCTCTCCGAACCTAGCACAATTTGATACCGACAACGTTTTTGACGAGTTGGCGCCTGGTGATTATACAATTATTGCACAAGATCGAAATGGTTGTTTCGAGTATATTGAAGTTACCATTAATGCTCCAGAACCATTATCAGTCACAGGGGTCTCCACTCCTGAGATTTGCGCCGGCGAAGAAAACGGTACAATTGATTTAACTATTCAAGGCGGTACAGCGCCATATAGTAGTCGACTTAGCAGTGAATCCAACTTTGTACAAGACCGCATTTTATTTACCGATATGGCTGCAGGCGGTTATATCGTATTTGTGAGGGATGCCAATGGTTGTGAAACTTCGCTAGGCATTACCATTGATGCCGGTGTCAACTTGAATGCCACAGTAGAACCAGTGTACGAATGTACAGGAAACATACCTGATAATTATGTGAATCTTATATTCGAAGACTCTAGCGTTTTGGAAGACGTTCTTTACGCCTTGGATTCAACAGATCCATCAGATATGCAATTAAATCCTGATTTTAGAAACTCATCACCAGGATCCCATTTCATAACAATTGCCCATGCAAATGGTTGTGTAACCACTGTCGATTTTGAAATTGACGCTATTGACCCATTAACCTTGGTTTTGGAACAAAACAATATCAATGAAATCACAGCGGTTGCAGAAGGAGGTGTCCTAGACTATACATTCTATTTTGATGATATCAATAATGGTACTGATAATACGTATCAAATAAATAGAAGTGCAACCTATGTGGTTCGTGTAGTTGACGAAAATGGCTGTGAGGCAATCGCAAGCATTGAAATGGAGTTCATTGACATTGAAATACCGAACTTCTTTACCCCAGATGGTGACGGTCTCAATGACCGATGGTTGCCTCAAAACATTGAAGGCTGGCCCGAAATACTAATTAAAATTTATGATCGTTATGGTAGAGTAGTTGAAGACAATGTAGTCGATCGCAACGGATGGGATGGACTTT
>RCND010001182.1_pt1 | contig 15095 bp, 11 predicted proteins | sample 2041351 | NCBI WGS metagenome assembly RCND01 (sample SAMN09708230, study PRJNA481090) | Marine sediment metagenome, whole genome shotgun sequencing project. | biome: marine sediment; feature: ocean; material: sediment; isolation source: Sewage treatment plant 12B marine sediment (STP12B) ...
ACCTATACATTAGAAAACGAAAAGCAAGAAGAAATTACGGATGGCTATCTTAGGGACGCATATTTACCTGCGCTTAAAAGAATGGGCATTCACAACGTGGGTGTTTTTAAAATGCATCCTAATAATTACATCGTATCGAATAAAATTTTTGTTTTGATTCCGTTTTCCTCGTTGGATAAATTGTATTCAATAGGGGCCAAACTAGCCAAAGATGAGGCTTATCAACAAGCTGGTAAAGAATATATTGAGGCATCTTACGAATTTCCCCCGTACATACGTGTAAATACAACTTTGATGCTGGCCTTTGAGGATATGCCAATGATGCGACCTTCTGCAGTGGAAGGACCTCGTGAAGAGCGAATTTATGAATTGAGGAGTTATGAATCACCAACAGAAGATATTCAGAAACAAAGTAGATATGTTCAATGCTGGGGGTGAAGTTGTTCTTTTTGATGAATTGGGCTTCAATGCCGTTTTTTATGCCGAGGTACTTTCTGGGAACAAAATGCCCAATCTTATGTATATGACAACATTTAAAAATCAAGAAATTAGAGACGATCTTTGGAAATCTTTTGGTGATGCACCCAAGTGGAAGGAAATATCATCTATGCCAAAGTATCAGAACAATGTATCCCATATAGATAGAATATTTTTATATCCTACGGAATACTCAGATTATTAAGGGATAGTCACTCTTTTTTGGAAATTGTAAATTCAACCCTTCTATTTTGCATTCTTCCTTCTTCTGAAGCATTACTGGCAATTGGATTTAAACCACCTTGTCCTTGCCATACAATTCGATTATCCAATAGTCCCAATTGTATCAAATAATTGGCAACTGCTTGGGCCCTTTTGTTAGAAAGTGACAGATTGTATGCCTCTGAACCTATAGAATCAGTATGCCCATTTATCGCTATATGCAGTGAACTGTCTTCCTTTAGATAATCATAGATTCTTTGCATTTCTTTTTTAGCAGTTTCAAGCAATTTAAATTCATCAAAATCGAATAAAACATTTTCAAAAACATGGGTTTTGTCCAATTCAAATGCTTCAATTCCGGAATTCGTTGTGATTGCAAGAGGTTTTTCCACAAAATCAGATGGTTCTGCTGACTCAAGCAAAACCATGTCTACATAATAATAAGCACCTTGTTTGGCATTCCGCTTGGTCTTGAAGAGACGGGTGCGCTTGTTATTTTTAAAATTACCAATGCTTATAAAATTTTCAGTGCCATTGGCTTTGAACTCCGTATGCACCAAAATCCAGTCTTGCGTATCTGAATAGAAGTTGGAATAGCCTATTTCAATAAGGTTGTATTTATTTTCACGGTCTTTGTACAAATGCATTTTTGATAGCTCTTTTCGTATTGGAAAATGCAATAAGTTCTTTGAAAACAATACCCCGAATTCCTTAATGGCAAAATCGGATCTTTCCGCCAAACTTATATAGAATGAAATTTTATATTTTTTTCCTTTTTTCAGGGTTTCGGTTAGTTCGGCTTGAAGGTATTCGCGATAATCGTCAGGTGCATATAGATATAACCCTGCATAACCCACTCCAAAATCGGCAGGCTGAGATCCATTGAAGTTTTTTGGTGTGCCCATGGCTGTACTACAACCGTTAAAATAATCTGTTGAACCTATGGTGGGTGTTGACCAATATTGCACATCTTCATCAAAATTTCCTAACTGTTCAGGGCAATTTTCAAAAACCTCAAAACTTGGATTTTTTATCAGGTTTTGGGATATGACAATATGGGTACAAAGCATGCACAAAAGTAGAGCGATATGTTTTTCAAGGGTAAGCAAAATAATTTTATACTATAAACCATTTCTAAAATAGTAAATTCAAATTGAGCTTTGGGTTATGCTAATGATTCCTTCGTTAAACGGTATTTTATGCAGGTTATAAGAATCTAAAAATCAAACTTATAGGTTACACCACCAAGTACTTGTAATCCCTGAACAGGATAATTTGCCCATTTTTGATAGTTGTTATTGGCAATATTTGCAGCCTTTATAAAAATCGAGAGTTGATTGTTTACGCGATAACCCACATGTGCGTTGGCATCAAAATAGCTTTCTAGTGTTATTGCGGTTGCGTCAATACCTCCCGGTGGTGGGTTTTGGACCACAATGGTTGAAAAATCCTCACGCTCTCCAACGTAAAATAAGTTGGCGCCCATATACCAATTTTCATCGATTTGGTAATCCATGAACAATGACCCTTTTATATTTGGTAAGTTCCAAGCCGGATTATCGGTCTCGGTATCATATTCATATACCTCAGCATTGATGCCTAGCGTAAAATTACGGTTCACATCTACATTCAATTCACCGAATAATCCCAAAGTTTTGATATCATCATAAAACACCTCGAAAGAATTGCCATAATAATAACCCTTTTCATCATTCCTGAAACTGTTCTGAGGGTTTAACTTGAATAACGGTCTACGATTTTCTGCTGTATAGGACCCTTTAATGTTGTAACTTAAATTAGGCAATAATTGACCTTTTAAACCTACATAAGCATCATATTGTGAATCTGTTGGTTGAATATCCAGCGTTGGGGAAACAAATGGATTTTCCTCCACCAAATCGTAATATGAATTTTGCCTTAATTCCCCTTCAATTCCTCCATAGACGATTACATTATCATCCAATAATCGGTATGAAGCCGTTACCGCAGGGTAGATATAAAAATTACTTTCGCTTTTCTCCATATCCATCCCATAAACAATATTGACGCCCAAGTTCAATGTAAGGTCATCTCTCAACATACTCAAAGTTGGGTTTATCCCTACTTGAATATTACTATATTTAATCTCACCATCATTTGTAATACTATTCACATTGGCATTGGCAAAACTGCCACCAACATAATCCATATTTATATTGATCCCGAAAGATTCCTCACCAACAGGAAATTCTAATCCCGTACCAAAAACTAATCTATTCTCCCCTGATTCAACAGCATCCCAAAATCTTCTATATTTTACTTTGGCATTCTTAAAATAAGCATCCTCGACATTTATATAACCACCTACTTCACCCATGAAATAATTCTGCCTTTCATCAATGGAATTTATGGTCGCTAAATCGAAAACACCCGGTGGAAGACCATACCAATTGTACAACTGATGTTGTAATCCAATATTTGCGCCCCAATTTATATCCCTTTCTCTTTTAGAGTATGATGCATCAACTTCGGTATTCGCATATTTACTCTCTAGTTCTACCCCATCAATCGTTGCACGGGAAGAATTATGATTAAAACCCAAATCTAAACGTTCATCCCTATTAATGGTCCTACTCGTGTAAAACTTGGCCATCGCATTACTTGGATTTCCTGCACCCCCAGATGCATATGAATTGTACAATTCTGGAGGTGGCATTTTTTTGACAGCAGAGGCCTTTCCCTTAGTTGGAATAAAAGTTGAAGCTACCGGAACCGAGAAAATACTGTATTCTATCTTCTTTTTTTGAAGTACGATTGAATCATTCAGGTTCGGAACTGACTTGATCTTGAAAGCATCAGAAATTGTTGGCGAATATGCTTTGGTTACAGTAACTGTCTCGGTACCAATATTGTCTTGTTCTTCATCCTGTGCTTGTGAAAGCTGCGATAATCCGAAAATTGCAATTAGAATATATAGGTGCTTAGGCATAATGTGTTCTTTATTGGGCGTTAATTTTCATTTGGATTAACAGATGAATTGCTCTGGGCTTCTTTTGATTTAATAATCGCCAATTCTCCTTGGGCTTCAGCAACTATCTCCGGATATTGGCTAAAATTGGCAATAACGCTTTCCAAAATATAGGTGGCTTGGTAAGCGTCGTCTAAAACATAGAAGTTCTTGGCCATAAGCAGGAGACCCTTGCCACCCCATTCTTTATAACTTGAATAATCTTTTGCGAGTTTTTGGACTGAAGCATTGGATGTCTCATTTTGTCCTGCTTTATTTTTGAAATAAGCATCATAATAAAGTGCCTCAGCGGCAGTTTCGCCTGTTGCGATTTTCAATACTTCGGCATAGGCCGATTCAGCCCTATTTTCATCGTTCGTCTGTATGGCCGAGCGCGCGATCATTATTTGAGCATCACTCTTGATGCGATTATCTATGGATGGCGTTGCCAGAACCTTTTCGGCGTAAACAATAGTCTGTCCATAATTACGCTGCCCATAATACCCTTTCATTAAGTTAGATTGAGCAAAGGTTCTATTTTGCTGAATATCGGCCTGTTCCTCCAACCGTTCTAAATATGGGAGGGCTGCGTTGTAATCTTTATTGCCGATATAAATCTCACAAACCCTTGTAAGAGCCTGTTCGGTATACTCGCTAGCCCTTAAATCTGCAACATATTTATAATAAGGCAATGCATTTTCTTTTTGATTTTTACCAAAATATAATTGTGCTAAATTAAAATTAGCTTTTACCGCATGTAAACCGCTTGGAAACTGTTTTATATAGCTTTCATATCCCTTGATGGCCGAATTCGTATTTCCTTCTAAATATTGTTTGTCGGCGGACTCAAAACTGGCATTGTCGAGTTCAGTATCGGTAACTTCGACAAAGTCCAGATTGCGTACCCAGGTAGCATATTCATCGACACGACCCAAATCTACATATACCAACTTGGCAGTTGCAACAGCTTGTATCGCTTCCTGTGTATTGGGAAAATCCCTCACTACTGTTTTGAATTTGGCCAGTGCCTTTTCATTCCTGTTGGAGTTGTAATGAACAAGACCTTGACGCATTATGGTTTGTGGAACTAATGAACTTCCTCTATAACCTTCAATAAGACGATCATAGGTAATCAACCCTTTGTTTTCCTGTCCGGCAGCGATATACGAATTACCAAGTTCAAAAAGCGCATCATCTTTTAATGTTGACTTAGGATAACGCGAAACAAACTTATCAAGCTCATCAATCTTCGAAGCACTTTTTCCAACAAAGCCATAACTCAAGGCTTTTTGAAAAGCGGCATAGTCTTTTTCAGGACCTGAAAGCGCCAAAGCCTTATTATACGTTTCTATTGCGGGCCAATATTTACTGGTAACGAAATAACTATCACCCAAACGCAAATAACTATCATTCAATTTTTCCTGATCCACTGTACCGGATTTTGAAAAACTGTTGAAGTACGTAATTGCTTCGCCATAATCCCTCAATTTAAAATGGGTATATGCCAAATTGTAATCCACATCATTAAATTCTTCCGTGAGTCTTGCGCTTGAATTTTGTTTAAAATCAGTATAACTCGCCAAGGCCTCTTCAAATCTGTTTAACATATATACCGATTCTGCATTCCAATAATTAGCCCTAGCCTTAAAGAATGCATCTTCAGCACTACCTAAAGATTTAGTAAAACTTTCTGATGCTCCACCATAGTCTCCATCAATAAATAGTTCTACCCCTCTGTAAAAAGCCACTTTTTGATACGTAGTTTTACTAGCATAGTTGCGATTTTTTTCTAACAACTCCATGGCTCCTCTAAAATTCTTTGATGTTATATAGGAATCCACCAGTAGCTCTTGCATTTCAAGGGCATGGCTATCATTGGGATATTGTTCCAAATAGCCTGCTATTACTTGCGGTACAGGTTCATAGGCATTCCCGATTTCATAGCTCAAACGCGCATAATTCAAATATGCATCTTTCTGTATTTCAGTAGAGAAATCCATTTGGGAAGCATTTCGAAAAGCATTCAAGGCTTCTTGTTTTTTATCCAAATTCAAATAACATTCGGCTAAATGGTAATATGCATTTTGTGAAACGTTATTGGTGCCACCAATAATTTTATTGAATTGTTGTATTGCGTTGGCAAAATCGCCTTGTTTATAAAAACAATAGCCTAACAGGTAGTAATCAGCATTACTCCATTTGCCCCTTTTACCCTTGTATTCTTCTAAATATGGAATTGCATTTGCGTATTGTTTAAGGTTAAAATAACTCTCCCCAATAATTTTATTTAGTTCGGAAACTTCCTTTCTATCAGACTTTGGCAATTGCTTTTTGGCGAGTGCTATGGCTTCTTCAAATTTGCCCAATTTGAAATTCATATCGGCTTGGTAGTACGATAATTTTTCTTCCAAAACCTCAGGGTCGGTAATTTGATCAAATCGTTCGTTCGCCCCTTCGTAGTCATCTTGCTGATATGCGATATAGCCCAAATAGTATTTTGCTTGGGAACCATAAACAGGTGAATTCGTCACCTTACCCAAATATCTTTCGGCTTCTTTGGTCTTTTTCGAAGAAAACAATGAATAGCCATAGTTGAAGTTGAACTTATCCATTTCATTGCGAGACATCGCACTTTGATCTACCTTATTATACCATTTTAAGGCGTAAGGATATTTTCCTGTTTCGAAATAATAGTCCGCCACATCGGAATAAGCAGAGTTTCTCTTTGTAGAAGTAGGATATCTTTCAACAAAATCCTCCATCAATCTATCTGCGCCCAACTGATTTAACCGTACCGCAGCATTAGCAGCATAATAGGCACTATTGGCTTCAGTCTCATAATCCTTGGTAGTTAATTTGACTTTCTCAAAAATTGTCTGAGCTGCCTGGTATTGCTCATTATTGTAAAGCGCCAAGGCGTCTTGATAATCTTTTTTTTTGTGCGTGTAAATTTTGGTTTCTTGGGCAGTCCCTATCCAAATAATCCCCATGAAAATGGGAATAAAAGCGGTTATTTTTCTAAGCATAGTGTTCTAACTATTTAAAAATTCCGTGCAATAAAGAATTTTTATTCTTTATTTTAAGTTTCCCGCTTTCGCGGGAATGACATTTAGGGTACCCTTGCGGCAAAACGCAAGGTACTATTTGCAATTACAAAGAATAACGACAAATATCGTTCCTAAGTATATCCTTAACACAATTTGTATCGCTAACAAAGAAAAATATTTTACTAGAGCTACCTTTGAATTCACATAGAACTTATTACTTTTATATCAACAAAAAGAATATGTCCGAATCTATTTTAGAATTGAAAGAAGTTGCTGTTTTCCAAAAGGAAAGCATGGTTTTGAACGAAGTAAGTTTAGACGTAAAAAAAGGTGAGTTCGTTTACTTGATTGGTAAAACAGGCAGTGGTAAAAGTAGTTTTATGAAAACGCTTTATGGCGATTTACCTTTAAGACAGGGAGAAGGAACCATAGTCGGGTTTAACCTAAAGACACTCCAAGAAAACGACATCCCCTTTTTAAGAAGAAAGTTAGGTATCGTATTCCAGGATTTTAAATTACTACCGGACCGAAATATAAACAACAATCTTCAATTTGTACTCAAGGCCACTGGCTGGAAAGACCAAAGTAAAATGAATGTCCAGATAGCCGATGTACTTGATAAAGTGGGCATGAAAACCAAAGGATTTAAATTTCCCCACGAACTTTCAGGAGGGGAACAACAACGTATCGCCATTGCCAGGGCACTTCTCAACGACCCTGAACTGATTTTAGCCGATGAGCCTACTGGAAACCTTGACCCACAGACCAGTGTAGAGGTTATGAAAGTACTTCAAGAAATCAACCAATCGGGAAGAACAATTCTAATGGCCACTCATGATTATGCGCTTATCTTAAAATATCCATCCAAAACGCTCAAATGTGATGGTAGTAAGGTTTTTGAGGTTGTACAAAAGGCGGTTTAACTTACTTGATTTGGCAAACCACGAAAACCTGAATTTTAGGAATACAATTTAACTGTTGCCAACTGATTTTTATACGTATAAAAATCCTCAAAAGCATCCAATGCTGTCATATCCCCATTATTTTCAACCCAGTGTCTTAGTTTATCTGTCCCGTTAATGATATCAATCGGCATATTGGTATAATCGTATTCATAGGGTGGGTTTTTCCATTTAAAATCACTTCCTAAGTATTTATACAATTCCCTCATTACCAATTGACCAGCCCTCCAAGGTTGACAGATTTTCTTATCTGTGATGTGCATTTGCAAGCCACCACAAATGCTATCGACCTGTTTTTGAAAAGTTGGCAAAAAGGTTATAGGTCTGAATGCAACACCTGGCAATTGTATCGTATTCAAAACTTCTTTTAAGAGGTCCTCATAAAATTCATAAGGTTTTAATTTAGGATGACCCACTATTTCCAATGACTGTGTAGTTCCCCTACCCTCACTTAACTCGGTACCCTCAAATAAAACGATTCCGGGAAATGTATAAGCGCTTTCAGGTCTTGCTAAATTGGGGGATGGCAATAACCATGGCAAACCTGTTTCTTCAAAAAACATCTCGCGCTTCCAATTTTGCATTCTTATTACGCTATAATCTACCTTGTTCTTTGCCCAATATTGTTGATGCATCAAGCCTACTTCTCCAATGGTCATGCCATGTCTTACCGGAATTGGGTGTAAACCAATGAATGAAGTGAAATCAGTATCCAATATATTTCCTTCTAAAGTATTTCCGTTAAGGGGGTTGGGTCTATCCAACACTATCACTTCTATATGCTTATCAGCACATTTATCTAGTAAAAGAGTTAGCGTATATATGTAGGTGTACATACGGCAACCTACATCTTGTAAATCAACAAACAAATGATCTATTTGATCCAACATCTGATCCGTCGGGGTTCTTGTTTCTGAATAAAGAGAATAAACTGGGATATTAAAATAAGGATGGATAAAATGATCCGTTTCAATCATATTGTCCTGAGCATCTGTTGAAAATCCATGTTGCGGACCAAAAAGTTTAATAAATCGATTGCCAAACAATTCTTTGAACTTTAAAGCCGCTGGGGTATAATTTGCATCAATTGATGCATTATGGCATAATAATGCCACGTTTCCTTTGAACTTTTGTTGTAAGGTTGAATCATTAATCAACACTTCTAGACCAGTAGCTACCCTATTCATTAGTTAATACGCTTTAAGTAAATATTTCAACACAAAATCGCGGGCAATTTCATTTGCCAATACTATAAAAGTAAGGTTAAACCATTTTATATGCTATTTACAAATTGTACTGTTTATTGGACTTAATGCCAATAAATTGTGTCAATAGTATCCCGCTATGTTATTTTGGAGGTTACCCATACAATATTCAAGTGATTTCTTATAATTTCAACCATTTACATTTAGAACTTTTAATAACTTTAAATAATCATTTATAGTTATGCTACAATTTGAATATAAGGATTTAAATATTTTACTTAGAAATCATGATACATAAAAAGCAGAAAACGCAACCCGCTAAAAAAGCAAATCCATTCATTGGTTTACTATTGTTCATTATCTCAATTGTATTACTCATTTTCACCGGGCCCTTAGGCCTTATTTACGGATTTTTTCATATCCTTTTTTCTAGAGGATTCATAGGTATCGGAGAGTTCTTATTAAAAATTGCTATTTCTGTAGATCAATTGGGCAATGTAATTATGCAACATTTGCTCAACTTGCTTTGGGTTAAAAAAGGAGGGTATAAGTTTGGTAATAGGGATGAGACCATATCAAGTGCACTTGGTAAGAACAAACAAAACAATACGCTCACTGGATTTGGAAAATCCATTGATAAAATCCTGGATATTATAGATGCGAATCATTCGCTGAATTCCATCGATTATTACGTTGAACCAAACGATTAATCGCCAATTTCATTAACAGCACCAAGTTTCCTAAATCTTTTTCTTACTTTGCGCCAATAATTTAAAAAACAACAATGGTAGTTCTTGGTATAGATATTGGAGGTTCGGGAATAAAAGGGGCATTGGTAAACTCACTTACTGGTGAAATGTTGACAGAACGTCACCGAATTCCAACGCCTCCTTCCAGAAAACCAAAAGAAATGGCAAAAATTGTTGTTGAACTCGTAAAACATTTTGACCATAAAGGGCCTGTTGGCGTGGGATTCCCTACAGTAATAAAGCACGGAATCTGCAAATCTCCGGGGAATCTCCATAAGAAGTGGATGAATGTTAATGTCAGTGAATTATTCAGTGAATACACAGGCTTACCCGTAACTGTAATCAATGACGCTGATGCAGCTGGATACGCTGCCATGAACTACGGAATCGGAAAAGGTAAGGACGGCTTTGTACTCATGATTACCATAGGAACCGGATTGGGAAGTGGAGCCTTTTTAGACGGAGAATTGATTCCAAATATGGAACTTGGACAAATTCCGTACAAAAAATATAAAAAAATTGAGTTATGGGCTGCTGCTTCCGCCAAGGAACGGGAAGGTTTATCCTATGAACAATGGGGGAAACGTTTTAATACCTTCTTGGAATTGGTTGATTTGATCATATCCCCTGACCTGATAATTCTTGGGGGTGGTACTTCAAAGAAATTCGACGAATTTAAAAATTATATTACAATAGATACTCCAGTTATTGCTGCAGGATTACAGAATTATGCGGGTATTATTGGGGCTGCAGCCGCAGCATTACATCAAGCACCTAAAGATTTTATTAAATAAAAAAGGCCCTGACGTTACCGTCAGGGCCTTTTTTATGATTTGTTGTTCTTTCTAAGCAATCTTATTTCGCTTACGATCTACTTCCGTCAAGTAAATTTTACGTAGACGTAAAAATTTAGGCGTAACCTCAACATATTCGTCTTTCTGAATATATTCTAAAGCTTCTTCCAAAGAGAACTTTATCGCTGGTACGATCTTAGCCTTATCATCCGCTCCTGAAGAGCGAACATTGGATAATTTTTTGGTCTTTGTAATATTAATTGTCATATCATCGCCACGGGAGTTCTCGCCGATAACCTGACCCTCATAAATATCCTCACCTGGATCTACAAAAAACTTACCTCTATCCTGTAATTTATCAATTGAATACGGAATGGCTTTCCCTTTTTCCATAGAAACCAAGGAACCATTTTGACGCTGTGGAACATTACCTTTCATTGGCTGATATTCAAAGAAACGGTGCGCCATAATGGCCTCACCAGCTGTTGCAGTCAATAATTGATTACGTAAACCAATAATTCCTCTAGATGGAATCATAAATTCGCAGAGCATACGATTTCCCTTAGCCTCCATACTGGTCATTTCACCTTTACGTATAGATACCATTTCAACCGCCTTACCGGAAACTTCTTCAGGCAAATCAATGGTCAAGTGTTCAACGGGCTCACATTTAACACCATCGAACTCCCTAATGATCACTTGAGGCTGGCCAATCTGTAATTCATAACCTTCCCTTCTCATGGTCTCGATCAATACCGAAAGGTGTAGTACCCCACGACCAAATACCATGAATTTATCAGCACTATCGGTCTCTTCAAGACGTAATGCCAAATTCTTTTCCAATTCTTTTTCCAAACGCTCCTTAATATGCCTAGAAGTAACGAATTTACCATCCTTTCCAAAAAACGGACTATCATTAATGGTAAACAACATACTCATGGTCGGCTCATCAATTGCGATGGTTTTTAACCCTTCAGGATTTTCTAAATCGGCAATTGTATCACCAATTTCAAAGCCTTCTAAACCAACAATGGCACAGATATCCCCTGTTACTACTTCTTTTACCTTAATTCTACCAAGACCCTCGAAGGTGAACAGTTCTTTAATCTTTGATTTTACGATACTACCATCGCGCTTTACCAAAGATATTCGTTGCCCCTCTTTCAAGCTGCCACGTAGTAATCTTCCAATAGCAATTCTTCCTGTAAAAGAAGAAAAGTCCAAAGAAGTAATCAACATTTGGGTATTACCCTCTTGAGGGTTAAAAGTTGGAATATGCTCAATGACCATATCCAATAATGGTTCTATGGAATCAGTTTCATTTTTCCAATCATCACTCATCCAGTTGTTCTTGGCAGAACCATAAACGGTAGGGAAATCCAACTGCCATTCTTCAGCCCCTAATTCGTACATCAAATCGAATACTTTCTCATGCACTTCCTCCGGCGTACAATTTTGTTTATCTACCTTATTGATTACAACGCATGGCTTCAATCCAAGGTCAATTGCTTTCTGCAATACGAATCTGGTCTGTGGCATTGGCCCTTCAAAAGCATCGACCAACAACAAAACACCATCTGCCATATTCAACACACGTTCAACCTCACCACCAAAATCGGCGTGACCGGGAGTATCGATGATATTGATCTTTGTATCCTTATAAACTACAGATACATTTTTGGATGTAATGGTTATTCCACGTTCACGTTCCAAATCATTACTGTCCAATATAAGGTCCCCTGTATTCTGGTTATCCCTAAATATGTGACAATGATGCATGATTTTATCGACCAAGGTTGTTTTCCCGTGATCTACGTGTGCGATAATCGCAATATTCTTTGTTGTTGACATAACTTTAATTTAATAGCGTGGCTATTTTCAGCGCGCAAAGATACTGCTATTTTTTTGAGTTCATCATAAAAGAACCTTAATTCTTAGTGCATTGATTTTGAGCTTGTTCAATACTTAACTCACTTCTTATTTCTCAATATAGTTACGCAAATTTCTTACTCCAATTACACCCCCAAATTTGGCATTTATAAATATTCCCGTATCGGTAACAAATTCATTTTTAACTAACGCAATGCCCAAAGCTAAACTTCACAGAAGCTTCAATTAAAAATGGGTTTTTTAGATTTTCTTTTGGTGGCTACCCAACCAAAGGTAAAGTTAAACAAAGGTCCATAACCGGAAGGCACACCGTCTCCACGATAATACCCAGCACCCAATTCGGCATTAAAATTAAATCCATTCTCATAGGTACGCTGAACGCCATAAACCATTCCATAAAAACCAATATTAAAATCATCGGGCCCAGAAATATTTGTAGTAACCCTAAGTTGGGAAAAGAAGATTGCTTGGGCAGCTGCAATGTAATTTCCAGAATTACCTGACACGTTTTTTCCTTGGTCAAGACGCCGATTAAAATTATGATAGTATCTATATCTGTTATTCATAACCAATCCTAGAGAATAGCCTGGTTCATAATTAGCAAAGCCAAATCCCAATCCGGTTGAAATACTTTGGTTTCTAAAGAGCCCAATTTCATAATTAATTCCTGGGCTGAACAAATTAAATTTAAATTGATGTGACTCTAAATGAATTGGCTTCCAACCATTTTCAGTTACTTTTCCAAACTGTGCATTTAATCTACACAAGCCTATAAAAATAAAGATGAGAAGAAATTTAAATTTCATAATTTTTATATTGAACATTATAAATCTAAAAACAATACCATTGGTAAACCCTATATTTATGCAAAATTTAAGACTATGGATTTAACCCGTATTCCCCAAATAAAAAATACAACCTCTAACAATTTCTTTCTACTTTCAGGTCCATGTGCCATTGAAGGTGAGGAAATGGCCATGCGTATCGCCGAAAAAATCATCACTATAACTGATAAGCTTGAAATACCCTATATATTCAAGGGTAGTTTTAGAAAAGCGAATCGTAGTCGCGTAGATTCTTTTACTGGTATTGGAGATGAAAAGGCCTTGAAGATTTTACGAAAGGTCTCGGAAACCTTTAAAGTACCAACGGTAACTGATATTCATGAAATAGCAGATGCACAATTGGCAGCGGAATATGTGGATGTACTGCAAATACCAGCTTTTCTTGTTCGTCAAACAGATTTAGTTGTTGCCGCAGCAAAAACAGGTAAAGTGGTTAATCTTAAGAAGGGCCAGTTCATGAGTCCAGAAAGTATGCAGCATGCAGTGCGAAAGGTTGAGGATTCTGGGAATAGTCAGGTCATGTTGACCGATCGTGGAACTATGTTCGGCTATCAGGATATGATCGTTGATTTTAGGGGAATACCCACAATGAAGGCATATGCCCCCGTTGTTTTGGATGTTACCCACTCTTTGCAGCAACCCAATCAATCTTCGGGAGTAACTGGTGGCAGGCCCGACATGATCGAAACGATAGCTAGAGCAGGAATTGCGACTGGTGTTGACGGCTTATTTATGGAAACCCACTTTGATCCTTCAATTGCTAAAAGTGATGGTGCCAATATGTTACATTTGGATCATTTGGAAAAATTATTGACCAATTTGGTAACACTGCGAAAAACTATAAACAAATTGCATTGATTTTTTTAATTGATCAAATATCAAAATTATTTAGAATAAAATCACCCGAGAGGTATAGACCCGTTCGGGTTTATGGGAATAGTACATATTTTTTTTTCGTAATAACAACCGTCCTACTCACTTCATCTTGCAAGGAATCGACAAAACCAGAGCCGGTCAGGTCTAAAAACCCCAATATTATCCTTGTAATGGCCGATGATCTTGGTTTCGAGACCTTAGGCACTTACAAGGGCTCAAGTCATGAAACACCGAACCTAGATCAACTTGCCCTCGAGGGTATGAGATTTAACCATTGTTATTCCACTCCGTTATGTACTCCCTCGAGGGTACAATTGATGACGGGAAAATATAATCATCGCAATTATGTTGGATTTGGTCTATTGGACCCAAATGAAAAAACCTTTGCCCATTATATGAAACAGGTAGGCTATAAAACCTTTATTGCAGGAAAATGGCAACTATTTGGTAATGCCCATCAACAAAAGTTAGCAGGAAACAAAAAGGGTACCACGCCAGAAAAAGCAGGTTTTGACGACTTTTGCCTATGGCAAATAGACCATCTGGGGTCCAGATATAAGAACCCTACTTTAAGTACCAAGGACGGAACAATGGAATATGAGGATAAATTTGGCCCTGATATTTTTGTGGACAAGATTGAAACTTTCATGGATGAAAATAAGGATAATCCATTTTTCATTTATTATCCTATGGTACTCACACATGACCCCTTTGTCCCTACTCCTGACAACGAAAAATTCAAGTCCTTCGATCCAACATTAAAAGTAAACGATACCGCATATTTCGGTGAAATGGTTCATTATATGGATAAGCTTATTGGCCGAATAAGAAAGAAAGTTGAAGAATTAGGTATTCAAAATAATACCTTAATACTGTTTGTTGGCGATAATGGTACTGATCGTGATGTCACCTCCATTAATGATGGAAAGTTTATAAAAGGAAACAAAGGATATACCACGGATGCAGGCACGCATGTACCTTTGATAGCCTATTGGAATGGAATAATCAAAAAAGGAAGCATTAATGATAACCTTATTGACTT
>RCND010001130.1_pt1 | contig 15083 bp, 16 predicted proteins | sample 2041351 | NCBI WGS metagenome assembly RCND01 (sample SAMN09708230, study PRJNA481090) | Marine sediment metagenome, whole genome shotgun sequencing project. | biome: marine sediment; feature: ocean; material: sediment; isolation source: Sewage treatment plant 12B marine sediment (STP12B) ...
CAGAAATAATGACCCAAGCCAGTTGCTGATGGTATCCGATAAGCAACTAAATAAGATGAATTTCCACATTAAAGTATTATCCCTATTCACATTTTAGGTAAATATATCACCATGCGAAGATGTTCGCCAATGCTAACATCACCGTTTATCCATTAAATATTCTTCATCAAAAAACTATCTTGATTTTACCTGTCAAAGGGCTGACCAGAGATGAGAACCCTATAATTATTTTAAAAAAACGATTGAAATAGCATCTTTTGCCAAACAACCCGATATTGAAAAACCCTACCTTTACTTTAGATATTATTTGGTAGATACTATGGGAATCCTAAAAATAAAAAGCACGCTTAGTTTACTGATTTTGGCAGTAGCTATAAGTTGCGGCGAAAGCACGCCAGAAGTACAAAACGAGATGGCCAAAAAATGGTATAAAGGCAATCTGCATACTCATTCTTATTGGAGTGACGGGGACGAATTTCCCGAGGTTATTTTAGATTGGTACAAATCGAATGACTATCAATTTATGGCCTTATCCGATCACAACACGATGGCTAAAGGCGAGAAATGGGTAACCATTGGTAAGGATTCGTTATATCAAAAGGCTTTTCAAAACTATCTCAAAACGTATGGGCCAAATTGGGTAGAGCATAAGACAGATTCAGGACAAACCTCGGTTAAGTTGAAGACCTATGAAGAATACAGCCATAAACTAGAAGAGAAAGGAGTATTTCTAGTAATCAAATCGGAAGAAATCACTGACAAATATGAAGATAAACACATTCATATGAATGCCACGAACATTCAAAAGAAAATTGAACCAATGGGCGGGGCTAGCGTTGCAGAAGTGATGCAAAATAATTTGGATCAAGTTCTCAAGCAGCGCGAGGAAACCGGTATTCCGATGATACCGCATATAAATCATCCCAACTTTTATTACAGCATAAGCCTCGATGATATGATTTCATTAAATGGAGAACGCTTTTTTGAAGTATACAATGGGCATCCCATGGTTCGCAACATGGGTGACACTACTCATATTTCCACAGAAGAAATGTGGGACTTAATCAATATTTCGTATTTGAACAATAATAAACCACTCATGTATGGCCTTGCTACTGATGATTCGCACAATTATCATAACCAAGGAAATTCATGGAGCAATGCGGGAAGAGGTTGGGTAATGGTTCAAGCTGATACCCTTTCAGCGGTAAGTTTAATAAACTCATTAGAATCGGGCGACTTTTACTCGAGCACAGGGGTTAAACTCAAAAAATTGGCATATAACAGAAATATAGTGTCCGTTGAGATTGAACCAGATACAGGAGTTACCTATGCAATAGCGTTTATTGGATGTAAAAAAGGACAAACGCAAACTGAAACGTTAATGGTGGTGAACGAAATACAGGCCGAGTTTCAGGTAACGGAAGATTTGCTCTTTGCGCGATGTAAGATTACTTCATCTAAATTACAGGAAAACCCCATTGAAAATATCCTATATGAAACGGCATGGACACAACCGGTAACGCCAACCCAATAAAAGAGCAGATCAACACCCGTGTATTGTCAATTTCATTTTAAAGAATCCCTACCTTTGTAGCTCATAAAGTTCAATATGAGTAATATTAGAATTACCAAACAGTTTAATTTTGAAACCGGGCATGCGCTTTATGGTTACGATGGAAAGTGTAGAAATGTGCATGGGCATAGTTATAAACTTTCCGTAACTGTCATAGGCAATCCAATTACAGCTACATCCCATGTAAAATTAGGTATGGTCATTGATTTCTCTGATTTGAAAAAAATCGTAAAAGAAGAAATCGTGAACCAATTCGATCACGCTACGATCTTCAATAAAAACACCCCGCATGTGGAACTGGCCAAAGAATTGATGGTCAGAGGCCACAATGTAATTTTAGCTGATTATCAGCCCACTAGTGAAAATATGGTCATTGATTTTGCCGCGAAAATAAAAGGGCGTTTGCCTGAAAATATCAAATTACATTCTTTAAAATTACAAGAGACAGACACTTCTTTTGCAGAGTGGTATGCTTCTGATAACTAATTACGATTACCCTTTTTACTATCTTTATAGCTAAATGACAACCATAAACATTCCGACTGGCAAAAAGGTCTATTTTGCCAGTGATAACCACTTAGGGGCGCCCACGATGGAAGCCAGTCGGCCTCGTGAAAAGATATTCGTGGCTTGGTTAGACGAGATTAAAAAAGATGCCGGGGCTATTTTCCTTTTAGGTGACCTATTTGATTTTTGGATGGAATATAAAACCGTCATTCCAAAAGGATTTACCAGAACTTTAGGCAAACTTGCCGAAATCTCCGATTCAGGCATTCCCATTTACTACTTTGTGGGCAACCATGACCTTTGGATGGATGGTTATTTCGAGGAAGAACTCAATATCCCCGTTTTTCATAAACCGCAACAATACAACATCAATGGTGTTTCGTTCTTTATTGGCCATGGAGACGGGTTAGGCCCACATGACAAGGGCTATAAACGCATGAAAAAAGTCTTTACAAACCCGGTGTCAAAGTGGCTATATCGTTGGCTTCATCCTGACTGGGGGGTTCGATTGGCACAATACTTCTCGGTAAAGAACAAAATGATTTCAGGAGATGAAGACATCCACTTTTTAGGTGAGGATAAAGAGTGGCTCGTACAATATGCCAAAAGAAAATTGGAAACCCAACATTATGACCATTTTATCTTCGGTCATCGTCACCTTCCTTTGGAAATAGATTTGAATGGAAAATCAAAATATACCAACCTCGGCGATTGGATTTCGTACTACACCTACGCGGTTTTTGATGGGTCAAAGCTCTCTCTAGAAAAATACACTGTTAGATAGCGCTTTCATGTTCCTCTATATCTTTTTGTAAATTAAGCTTTCTAAAACTTGGTGAAGCAAATGCAGTGAAACCCACTGTTAATAAGGTCATTGTTCCACCAAAAACCACCGCTGTTACGGTTCCCATAAGCTTGGCGGTTGCACCACTTTCAAAAGCCCCTAATTCATTAGAAGAACCCACAAACATTGAATTTACCGATGCAACCCTACCTCTCATATGATCCGGAGTTTTCAGCTGCAGTATCGTTTGCCGAATGACCATTGAAATACCGTCCAAAGCGCCACTTGCAAAAAGTGCAAATACCGAGAGCCAAAAAGAAGTTGAAAGTCCGAACACGATAATACTAATGCCAAATCCGAATACTGCCCAAAGTAGTTTCTTGCCTGCATATTTATGAAGCGCAAAACGTGTAGATCCTATCATGGTAATCGCAGCCCCAACGGCAGGTGCGGCTCTTAAAACACCAAAGCCTTCAGAACCTACTTGCAAAATATCTTGTGCGAAAATCGGGAGCAAGGCAACCGCACCACCAAATAGAACAGCTATCATATCAAGGGTCAGGGCACCTAATATTGCTTTAGAGTTAAACACAAAGTTTAATCCTTCCTTTAAACTTTGAAAAATTGGTTCTCCTATTTTAGGATTTAAAATCGGTTTTCGCGAAATCCTCAAAATACAAATCAAAGCGACGACTGAGAAACCGAAAATGAGGCACATCGACCAATGAATTCCGATCCAGCTAATTGAAAACCCTGCTAAGGCGGGGCCTAAGACCGAGGCCATTTGCCAAGTTGTACTGCTCCAAGTAGCCGCATTCGGATATGCTTTTTTAGGAACAATCAAAGCAATCAATGAGAAAATGGTCGGCCCCAAAAAGGCACGCACAATTCCCCCTAGAAAAACTAAGAAATAAATAGCATACAAAATGTTAGTAGTACTGAGTTCGGCAGAAAGAGAAGGTTCACTTAGCAGAAAAAGTCCGAAACTAATTACAGAGAAACCCAGAATACATTTCACCAATAGATTTCGTTTCTCCTTTTGATCTACAACATGCCCTGCAAATAAGGCTATTGAAACCGCTGGAACCACTTCCATCAGTCCAATCATTCCTAAAGACCAGGGGTCTTTGGTCATAGAATATACTTGCCATTCGATAACAATAAACTGCATCGACCATGCAAAAACCATGGCAAAGCGTGCCAGTAAAAAGATATTGAATTCCCGAAATCGAAGGGCCGCATAGGGGTCCATTAGCGTAGATCTCTTAGTTTCAGTTGCAGACTCACATTCCCTTGCCATTCATTCTCATCTATAGAAAAAACAGCATCGAATGGTTTTCTGCTGATAATAATTGGTAATTTGTCTCCTATATTGAAACCAATGCCTCCTATAGGGCCGTATCCGTTCTGAGTCACTGCAAATTTCAAATGTGCACCTTCTTCCCCAACACCCTTGGCATAACCAGTGTCGGTCAATCCTTCAGCCATAAAAACGGGAGCCATATTCCCCGGCCCAAAAGGAGCAAATTGCTTTAGAATGCGCATCAATTTAGGATTGATATCCTTGATTTCAATTTTGGCATCGACGGTAATTTCAGGAGTTAACAATGCCGGGTCAATGGTTTCGGAAACCACCTTTTCAAACTGGGTCTTAAAAGCTTGGTACTGCCCTTCCAATAAAGTGAGTCCGGCCGCGTATTTATGCCCTCCGAATTGTTCAATACAATCTGCACATTCTTCCAAAGCGTTGTATACATCAAACCCTTTTACAGAACGAGCCGAGGCAGCCAACTTTTCTCCACTTTTGGTAAACACCAAAGTGGGTCGGTAATAGGTCTCCGTCAGTCGAGAAGCCACAATACCAATAACCCCCTTATGCCAAGAATCTTTATACACCACAGAAGTGAATCGTTCTTCTTCCTTATTTTCCTGAATCTGAGCCAAGGCCTCCTGCGTGATTTCTTGATCCAAACTGCGCCGGTCAATATTATATTTTTCTATACCAGCCGCAAACTTTGCAGCTTGATCAGTATCGGTTTCAGTGAGCAGGTTTACTGCATGCTGCCCATGTTCCATTCTACCCGCGGCATTTATGCGCGGCGCAATAACAAAAACAACATCGGTTATGGTAAACACTGTCTTTTTAATCTGATTGATAATTGCCTTGAACCCAGTTCGAGGGTTTGTATTGATAACTTGCAGGCCAAAATAAGCCAATGTCCGATTTTCCCCTGTAATCGGAACAATATCAGCCCCGATTGCTGTTGCCACCAAGTCCAAATAAGGGAACAGATCATCAATGGTTTCCCCTTTTCTTGATGCCAAGGCCTGAATCAGTTTGAAACCAACCCCACACCCACAAAGCTCATCATAGGGGTATTCACAATCTTCTCTTTTGGGGTCTAAAACGGCGATCGCATCAGGTAGTCGAATTCCAGGCCGGTGGTGGTCACAAATGATGAAGTCAATTCCTTTCTCCTTCGCATAGGCTACCTTATCGATTGCTTTCACGCCACAGTCCAGCGCAATAATCAGCGAAAAATCATTGTCCTCAGCAAAATCGATTCCTTTATAAGAGACCCCATATCCTTCGTCATAACGGTCGGGAATATAGGTCGCCACATTCGGATAGTAGTTCAATAAATAAGAAGAAACCAAGGCCACCGAAGTGGTTCCATCGACATCGTAATCGCCATACACAAGAATGTTCTCATTGGAAGAAATGGCATTTTCGATTCGCTCGACAGCCACATCCATATCCTTCATCAAGAACGGGTCGTGCAAATCGGATACCTGAGGCCGAAAATATTTTTTGGCTTTTTCGTAGGAATCAATGCCGCGCTGTATTAGCAATTGCGCTACCAAACCATCAACATTCAATACCTCAGATAAGATATCCATGTCTTTTTGTTCGGGTTTAGCCTTTATGGTCCAGCGCATCACAAATATGGTATTAGATTTCTAGGTCTCCCTTTATAAAAGCGTCAATATAATTCGCTATTTCTTCTCCTTTTTCTTCCTGTAAAAAATGTCCAGCGTCAGTAACCAGAATTTTTTGTTGGTTATTAGCAGTAGGTATTAGTTTATAAAAGAACTTTTCCAAGCCTCCTAGTACCCTGTCTCTATCCGAAAACAAAACAAGTGCTGGCTTATCCCATTCTGATAATACCTCTCTTGCTTTTTTTAAGTATTTTACTGCCGGGTCGTCCTTATTCCCAGGTACTAACGATGGAAAAACCCTCGCCCCAGTCTTATACTTTCTATCCGGAAAAGGAGCGTCATATGCTTTTAAAACCTCTTCTGGCACTGAAGTATGGCTGCCAAACTGAATAATCTTACTGACTGGTGGTGAAGGGTGGTATCTTGCAAACCATTGCCAGATTTTAAAAGGAAATTTCAAGCTTTTTCCAACAGGCAAGAAAGTATTCATTACTACTACTCTCTTAAACAACTTTGGGTGCTGGCCAAGCAGCCCAAGACCTAATAAGCCTCCCCAATCTTGAACAACCAAAGTAATATCTCGAAGTTCAAGCTTCTCACAAAAATGGGCCAAGGTCTCTAAATGAAACTCGTAACTATAGTCTTTCGCCTGTGTGGGTTTGTCAGATTTTCCAAAACCAAAAAAGTCAGGAGCAATGAACCTATATTCCCTCAACACCGGTATAAATTTCCGATATAAATAACACCAGCTAGGTTCGCCATGGAGCGCTAAAATAACCTCACCTGAACCTTCATCAACATAGTGCATTTGCATATCTTGAAATTGCACATAGTTTTCTTTATAATCAAAACCTGGCAAATTTTCAAATCGTTCTGAAGGTGTTCTTACAAACTTCATCTAATTATTTATGATGAAAAACTGTTTTAATATCAAGCGTTGCAAACTGGCGAAACATCTCCATTACGCCACAGTATTTCTCAACGGATAGATCAATAGCTCTTTGCAACTTTTTTTCTTCAAGATTTGCGCCATGAAAATGATACTCGACGGTCACCTTGTCATAATACTTAGGATGTTCATCGGTTAAGTTTGCTATGGTCTCTATGGTAAATTCATCAACCTCCAATTTCATTTTTTTTATTAAGGATGCGACATCTAAACCAGAGCATCCCGCAAGCGATGAAAGCATTAGTGCTTTTGGCCGCATTCCGTGGCCGTCGCCACCATCTTCCTTAGCGATGTCGATAATAAAATTATGTCCCGAAGGGTTATTACTTTCAAAGGCCATATTCCCTAGCCACTTCGTCGTGATATGATTTGTTGCTCCCATATATTTTCGTTTCTTTTGAGGGATAAATGTACGATAAATTAGAGCCTTTGAAAATGCTTTGTTTTGAGTTCGTACCTTGTATTTCTAACTTCAAACCTTAAAATATGCCATTAGTAAATCCGCTTGACCCTAGTCACAGTTCAGAAACCGCAGAACTGGCAAAGTTCTTTAATGAAACGCTGGGGTTTTGTCCGAATTCTGTACTAACCATGCAACATCGTCCCGCCATTTCCAAAGCGTTTATCAATCTCAATAAGGCGGTTATGGCTAATGAAGGTCGAGTCACCTCTGCTTTAAAACGAATGATTGCCTGGGTGAGTAGTAATGCTACGGGGTGTCGCTATTGCCAAGCTCATGCTATTCGCGCGGCAGAACGCTATGGGGCAGAACAAGAACAATTAGACAATATTTGGGAGTACCGAACCCACCCTGCTTTTTCAGAGGCGGAACGCGCTGCTTTAGATTTTTCTTTACAAGCTTCGCAAGTGCCTAACGGAGTAGATGCTCAAATCAAAGAACGTTTATATCAACATTGGAATGAAGGGGAAATTGTAGAAATGTTAGGTGTGGTTTCCTTATTTGGGTATTTAAATAGATGGAACGATTCTATGGGAACGTCAATAGAAGAGGGTGCCGTTGAAAGTGGCGACCACTATTTAGGAAAACATGGATGGGAGAAAGGAAAACATGATGGGAGTCGGTATTAGATCTAATTATGGGCATGAGATAATCTGTCTTATGTGACCCCTTCGAAGTTTGAAAAATAATACTCCCCCGAAGGGTGGGGTATTATTTTTTTAGGCAATCACTAACTCTTTCTTGTAAGTTAATAACGACCTCCCCACCAAACCAAGGGTTCTTCGCCAACCAAAACCTATTACGAGGTGATGGATGCGGTAATGGAAAATACTTAGGCAAATACTTCCGATACGCCTTGACCGTTTCGGTTAGGTTTTTTTCCATCTCACCCTTAAGATAATAATTCTGAGCATAGGTGCCAATGAGAATAATCAGCTCCAAATTGGGCATATTATCCCAAAGTTGTTGATGCCACAATGGAGCGCATTCTGTTCGTGGAGCTAAGTCACCGCCTTTCCCTTTGCCCGGATAGCAAAAACCCATGGGGACTAAAGCAATTTTGTTTTCATCATAAAATACCTCATCCGAAACTCCCAACCATTTTCGCAATTGCCTACCACTGGGGTCGTCCCATGGCACACCCGTTTCATGCACTTTGGTTCCTGGTGCTTGTCCGATGATGATTATTTTAGCATCAGAATGGGCCGCTACAATCGGTCGTGGCCCTAAAGGCAAATATGCTTTGCAAACTTCACAGGATCTGATTTCGGATAGTAGTCTTCTCATAGTCATGTTTAAACTTCAATTCAAAGTTTCCTTCACCAAAAACTATCGGACAAGGAATAACAATCTAAATTAGAAAGTTTTTTAATAAATGAATGGTCAACATTCCCCAAAATGTACCGGTTGCCATGCTCAATATAGCTAATACTATTGCGTGGGGCATCCATTTCTTTTCGTAGGCGGCGGTAACTGCCGGAGCGGTCGCAATACCGCCCACATTGGCCATACTAGCTATAGGCACCCATGCCATATTTACATTCAATAACTTTGCGATAAATACCATAAATATAAAATGACCTAAAAGCCAAACCATTAAAAATCCTAAAAAAGCAGTGTTAAAACCTAAGGTTGCGAATTGCAGTTTCAGGCCCAAAACAGCCATCACAATGATGATTAATATGCTTCCTGTTTTTAAGGTAAATTTAAAATTCCATTTGGGAATGAAATTACTCAGCGCCAAGCCTAAAAAAGAAAGCACTACTACCCTTCCTATAAAACTGTCGATACTAAGATTACTAACAACTACCGTCATTAATAGTATTAAACCGCATAACCATGGAGAAATTGGATTTTTGGTTTCAACGCGCACATCTTCCGGCATGGCAATGTCGGTTATTTGAAATCGTCTATTCAAGAACTTACTTTTTTTGATGGTTTGGAACATGAGAATCGTCCAGATGTTAACCAAAATAGTATCCATTACCAGAACAGATAAGAAAATGTTTTCCGGACATTCAACAAGCTCTTTTAAAACCAATTGACTGGTACTGCCACCTATCCAACTCCCCACAATGGGAGGTATACCCTTCCAATACTCTTGGTCGATAAGGGTTTTTGCCACCAAATCGGTGTCTAGCAAACTTAGTCCTAAAAGGACTGGAAAGACAGCTATAAAAAGTGACCCAGCAAGGAAGACGACTATTGGTTTCCATCCAATGGCTTTCAATTGCCCTAATGATAGGCTACTCATAACAGCTACTATAGCTAAGGGAATAAAATAGTCTTTGCTAAAATTGTGGATATCATTCTGACTATAATCCACATCCAAGAGAAAAGAAATCAAAGCGGGAATGATGTAGGCTAGTAAAATGGCAGGCACCCAATCAAAGAGCGATTTAATGTATTTGTTTTCCCATCGGTCTAAAAAATAGACAGCGACTACTGTAAAAGTAGAAATAAGCCAAGGTGCTAGCATTGGCCTAATTTAGAGGATTTTCAGATACACTTGATTATTTCTTACCGGCAACTACAATTACGATTTCCCCTTTAGGCGGTTTTTCGGTGTAGTGTTTTAAAACTTCTTCCGCGGTTCCTCGAATGGTTTCCTCATAGAGTTTGGTCAATTCCCGCGAGACGGAAACTTGTCTATCAGCTCCGAAATACTCCACTAAATTTCCAAGAGTTTTGAGCAACTTATGAGGAGATTCATAAAAAATCACGGTTCGGGTTTCTTCTGCTAAAAATTTCAATCGCGTCTGACGCCCTTTTTTTATAGGAAGGAATCCTTCGAAAACAAACTTATCATTTGGTAGCCCGCTATTGACCAAAGCAGGCACAAAAGCCGTCGCTCCAGGAAGACAATCGACTTCAATACTATTTTCAACGCATGCCCGAGTCAAGAGAAATCCAGGGTCAGAAATCGCAGGGGTACCGGCATCGGAGATCAAGGCAATGATCTCACCAGCCTTCATTCTTTTTACCAAGGCATCGACGGTTTTATGCTCGTTGTGCATATGGTGACTTTGCATGGGTGTAGTTATTTCGAAGTGTTGTAAAAGCTTCCCACTGGTTCGCGTGTCTTCAGCCAATATCAAATCGACCTCTTTCAACACACGAATACCCCGCAAGGTCATGTCTTCCAAATTACCTATCGGAGTAGGAACTAAAAATAACTTTCCCATGAACTACTTCTTCTTATACTAAGGTCGTACTTTTTTACCCAAAAAGTAAGAGGAAAGTAAAAGCACTATTGCGATTAATGCGCCTATTTCTTCTCCATCACCAACTATATAATGAGCAAAAAAGGCTAAGGATATATTAAAAAAGAGTCCAGCATAAGCCCATTGTTTTAAGGCACCTCCTTTGTTGCTTAAAATCACCGCTATGGCGGCAATCTTACAGATAGCCAAGGGGTAAATTATCCAAGTAGGAAAGCCCAAGCTCTCAAATACTAAAGTTACATCGGCATTCTTAACAAAATACATGGTCGCCGAACCTAACAACATAAGCGATAGTAAACCCGTGGCTATCCAATACAATATCTTTTGTGTTTTCATATATCTATTTTTAATTAGCTACAAGGTAACAAATCGTGTCAAAAAAAAGCCTCCTGCAAATTTACAAGAGGCTTTTCTAATAGCTCTTATTTAGGCAAATCTTCGCTCAATCAACCCCATAAAACGTTCTTCATATTCTTCTTTGCCAACCCAGTTATTGTAATCAGGCTTTACCATATTCGTAATGAAGGCAATAGAGCGCTCTTCAGTATCTATAGTACTTAGTTGTGATAATACCCGATTGTAATCTTCGGTACTATCATTGAATAAATGCTTTACGAAGGCAAGACGGTTGTTCAAATCAACTTTAATTTCATTCCCTTTTAATTTATCGTTGAGCGATTTAACCACCGGCTCCTTCTTCGCAGGGTTTTCTTTGGGAGGCATAAAATAATCCTTGTCATTCTTTACCAATTCAGGCTTTCCTAAAAAATCGGCCAAAACTTCATCTACAGGCGCATCGCTTGGCATTTCAGAAACCATATCCTTTATAGTATCCATCCCGGGTGTAATAATATCTTCTTCATGAGGGTTGTTTTCAGGTACCGAAGCATTATCGTTGAGTACCGCATTTGCCATTACCTCGAATTTGGCAGCAATCACATTCTTTGAAACATCAATTTCAATGTCTTTCAACTTCTCATCTATGAACTTCAGAACCGCCAATTTCTCATACAATATTCTCGCCGCATCGTACATCTCGGTAATCTCGTTCATATTTCTGGAAGTGATGATATCGGTAGATAATTTTACCAATTCCTCTTTTAGCTTTTTTTTCATCTATAAAAAATCAATTATATTATAAAGTAGGATGTAATTTGTCATTTACTCCATTGTAATAACCCAAAAATCAGTTTGGATCAATTCATCGGTTTTATTTTACTTAAAACAAAAGGCGTTCCTTTTTCAGGAATTTTGGCTATTCCTTATAACCTGAACGAAAAACACCCTATTTTCGTTTAATAGAATGGATTAAAATTACAAAATGTTTCTCGAAAATACCGTTAATCATAAAGAACAGTTTGGGTGGATAGAAGTTATCTGCGGCTCTATGTTCTCTGGTAAAACCGAAGAACTCATCCGCAGATTGAAACGCGCCCAATTCGCGAGGCAAAAAGTCGAAATCTTCAAACCTATGGTCGATAGGCGATATCATGAAGATATGGTGGTTTCGCACGATGCAAATGAAATTCGTTCAACGCCCGTTCCTGCGGCCGCTAATATTCGGATTTTAGGTGATACTTGTGATGTTGTAGGTATTGATGAAGCCCAATTTTTTGATGATGAGATTGTAACAGTTTGCAATGACCTAGCTAATAAAGGGGTGCGTGTAGTCGTAGCCGGATTGGATATGGATTTCAAAGGAAACCCCTTTGGGCCCATGCCTGCATTAATGGCAACAGCCGAATATGTAACTAAAGTTCACGCGATTTGTACCAGAACAGGAAATTTAGCCAACTATAGCTTTCGAAAATCGAATAATGATAATATTGTCATGTTGGGGGAAACAGAAGAATATGAACCCCTAAGCCGTGCTGCGTACTACAAGGCAATGCTGCGTGACAAAGTGAAAGAAATAAAAGTAGAAGTCGAGGAAGTACCCTCTGATAAAAAAAATAGAGATGCCTAAGGCCTCAGAAACGGTTCTGGAAATCGATTTAAGAGCCTTGGAACACAACTATCGCTTTCTACACTCAAAGCTAAGCCCTCTAACCAAGTTCTTAGCCGTTGTAAAAGCCTTTGCCTATGGCAGTGATGCTGTTGCAGTTGCAAAAAAACTTGAAAGTCTCAAAGTCGATTATTTAGCGGTAGCTTACGTAAGAGAGGGAGTGGTCTTGCGCGATGCCGGAATCAAAACCCCTATTTTAGTACTGCATCCGCAAGTTTCCAATTTTGAAGAACTTATTGAACGTTGTTTAGAGCCTAGCTTATACGCACCAAAGGTTTTAAAAAGGTTTTTAGAAGTTGCGAAAAAGCTCGGGCAAAAACATTATCCCGTTCATATTAAATTCAACACGGGCCTAAATCGCCTAGGGTTTTGGGAAAACGATATTGAGCTAATACAAGAAATATGCAAAGGAAGAACCGAGATTAAGATGACTTCCATTTTTTCACATTTGGCGGCCTCGGATGACTTGAATGAAGAAGAGTTTACACGAAGACAAATCGATACTTTCAATAAAATTGCTCAAGAATTTGATAAAAAAACAGCCCACGCTCCTTTCAAACACCTTTTAAATACTTCGGGATTAATCAATTACCCAGAGGCCCAGTTTGACATGGTGCGCTGTGGAATAGGCCTATATGGATTTGGAAACGAACCAGAAATCGATGCTGCATTGAAGCCTATTGCTAGCTTAAAAACCGCTATTTCTCAAATTCACAAAATAGAACCCGGCGAAACCGTAGGCTATAACAGAGCATTTACAGCTGATGGACATACGGTCACAGCGACTTTACCGTTGGGTCATGCGGATGGAATTGGCAGACAATATGGTCATGGGAAAGCCTTCGTAATCGTCAATAGTCAAAAAGCCCCTATTATTGGCAATGTCTGTATGGATATGATAATGATAGACATCACAGACATTGATTGTAAAGAAGGAGATGAGGTTATAGTCTTTGGAAAAAACCCAAATGCCGAGGAATTTGCCAAGGGCGGAAATACCATTTCTTATGAGTTACTTACCAGTATTTCACAAAGAATAAAACGTTCTATTTTAGACAATTAAATTGTTATTTAACATTTTATTAAGAACTCGTTTTTTAGTATATTGCATGGATTTCATTCTTTAATAATTAACCAACTAAACACTAAATCATGTTAAAAGAATTTAAAGATTTCATTATGACGGGCAACGTCATTGATTTTGCCGTCGCCGTTATTATGGCCACTGCTCTTGGTGCCGTAATTAAAGGTTTTGTAAGCAACATTGTTATGCCCTTCGTAGGTCATTTTGCGGGAGGAGTAGATTTTGCAGATTTGAAAATTGTACTTGACGAAGCGGTTGTAGATGCTGCTGGCGTAGTTACCACTCCAGAGAACGCCGTTATGTGGGGCTCTTGGGTAAATACCATCATCAATTTGATTATTGTTGGTTTCATAATGTTTTTAATAGTAAAAGCGTATAACAAAACCAAAGCTCCTGAGCCAGAAGCTGCACCAGCACCATCTGGACCAACAGCTGAAGAACTACTCGCCGAAATTCGTGATGCTTTGAAAAAATAAAATTCGTCTTTAACAAAAGACGCTACCGCTGCACTATGCAGTTTAACTAAACCCGTCAATCGGATCTCGCAGGTCTCGTTGGCGGTTCTTTTTGAGTTTTCACTAATTGTTTCATATAAAACAATTTGTTATATTTACAATAATTCTCCTTGTTTATTATTGGCCGATCTTTGACATTAGCCTACCTTTACGCCTCAAAATCAATTAAGATGAAAGTAGCAGTAGTTGGTGCCACTGGCATGGTTGGCGAAGTAATGTTGAAAGTATTGGCCGAACGTAATTTTCCATTAACGGAATTATTTCTTGTAGCCTCCGAACGCTCGGTGGGAAAAACAATGCCTTATAAAGGGCAAAATTATACCATCATTGGTTTGTCCGATGCTGTTGCCGCCCGACCAGACATTGCAATTTTCTCAGCGGGAGGGGACACTTCGCTAGAGTGGGCACCAAAATTCGCGGCTGTGGGCACTACCGTTATTGATAATTCATCAGCTTGGCGGATGGATTCTACCAAGAAATTGGTCGTGCCTGAAATCAATGCCAATGAATTGACCAAAACTGATAAAATTATTGCCAACCCCAATTGCTCGACCATTCAATTGGTGATGGCGCTAGCTCCGCTTCATAAGAAGTATAAAATGAGGCGTGTTCTTGTATCTACATATCAATCGGTATCCGGAACAGGTGTAAAAGCTGTTCGCCAATTGGAAAATGAGATTGCGGGTATTGAAGGAGAAATGGCCTATCCGCATCCAATAAGCCGAAATGCCTTACCACACTGCGACGTGTTCCTTGAAAACGGATACACTAAAGAAGAAATGAAATTGGCGCGTGAGCCCCAAAAAATATTAAACGACAGAACTTTTTCTATAAGTGCTACCGCTGTGCGTATTCCAACTGCTGGAGGACATTCAGAATCAGTGAACGTAGAATTTTTGAACGATTTTGAGTTGAATGATGTTCGAAGTTTATTGAATGATTCTCCCGGGGTAACGGTACAAGACAATCCCGATACCAATACGTATCCGATGCCTATTTATGCACATGACAAAGATGAAGTGTTTGTAGGCCGTATTCG
>RCND010001131.1_pt1 | contig 15081 bp, 9 predicted proteins | sample 2041351 | NCBI WGS metagenome assembly RCND01 (sample SAMN09708230, study PRJNA481090) | Marine sediment metagenome, whole genome shotgun sequencing project. | biome: marine sediment; feature: ocean; material: sediment; isolation source: Sewage treatment plant 12B marine sediment (STP12B) ...
GTTGATCTTGTTATCGATCATTCGGTAATGGTTGATAATTTCGGGACTTCTGAGGCTTTCGATCTCAATGTCATGCTTGAATTTAAAAGAAACAATGAACGTTACAGATTCTTGAAATGGGGTCAGGGTGCGTTCGATAATTTTCGGGTAGTTCCTCCGGGTACCGGGATTATTCATCAGGTGAACCTCGAATATCTGGCGAAAGTTGTCTGGACCAGAGATGTTGACGGCAAAAAACTGGTTTATCCCGATACTGTTGTCGGTACTGACAGCCACACAACCATGATTAACGGACTCGGTGTTCTAGGCTGGGGTGTTGGAGGCATAGAAGCCGAGGCGGCTATGCTGGGTCAACCTGTCACAATGCTGATACCTGAAGTTGTCGGATTTCGCCTGGACGGCGAATTGCCCGCAGGTTGCACCGCAACTGATCTGGTTTTGAAAGTCGTTAAGATGCTGAGGGCCGAGGGTGTTGTCGGTAAGTTTGTTGAATTTTATGGTCCGGGTCTCAATTCTCTTACTCTTGCAGACCGGGCCACGATAAGCAATATGGCCCCTGAATACGGCGCCACCTGCGGTATTTTCCCCATCGATAACGAACTGCTTTCTTACCTCCGCCTCACCGGGCGTGACGATGAGCAAATCAACCTCGTCGAAGCTTATGCCAAAATCCAGGGCTTGTGGCGGGACGATGCAAACCCTCCGAATTTCAGCTCCGGTCTGATCCTGAACATGAAAGACGTTGTTCCGGCGATGGCTGGTCCTCGCCGCCCTCAGGACCTTGTAACTTTGCCGGAAGTTCCCGGTAATTTCATCAATTCATTGAAAAGTGTTTACGGAGTCGAAGCCGTTGATATGAATGCCAAAGCGGCAGTTGAAGGTATGGATCACGAACTGAAGCACGGCGACGTCGCTATAGCCTCGATTACCAGCTGTACCAACACTTCCAATCCAGCGGTACTTGTCGCAGCCGGCCTGGTTGCCAGAAAAGCTCTGGCAAAAGGAATCAAATCTAAACCGTGGGTTAAAACCTCTTTCGCTCCGGGCAGCCAGGTGGTTACAGCGTATTTGAATAATGCCGGACTCTCAAAAGACCTGGATGCCCAGGGATTTCAGCTGATTGGTTATGGCTGCGCCACCTGTATCGGAAATTCCGGACCTTTGCCTCCGGCTGTTAAAAAAGCAATTGATGATGCCGGCCTGGTAACTGCCAATGTCCTGTCAGGCAACAGAAATTTTGAGGGCCGTGTGAGTCCGGATTCAAAAGCAAGTTATCTGGCCTCCCCTCCGCTGGTTGTCGCATATGCGCTTGCCGGTACGGTTCTGATTGATTTCGAGAACGACCCTATCGGTAAGAATGAGAACGGAGAACCGGTTTTTCTTAAAGAAATGTGGCCTTCTCAGGAAGAGATTAATGAAGCTTTGGGCGCCCATTTAACCTCGGAACTCTACCGTACCACCTATGCCGATGTTTTCAAGGGTCCGAAAAAATGGCAGGAGTTGGAGGCGCCTCGGGGAGACCGGTACGACTGGCAGCCGGACAGTACATATATCCGCAGGCCGCCGTTTTTCGATGGTTTTGCCGACGACAAGGGGGCTATGGAGGATATTAACCAGGCTCGTTGTCTGGCGATACTTCCTGATTCCACCACCACCGATCATATTTCTCCCGCCGGCAGCATACCGGTAGATGGTCCGGCCGGAAGGTATCTGAAATCACACGGTGTCGTACCGAGGGATTTCAACTCCTTCGGCAGCCGCAGGGGCAATCACGAAGTCATGATGCGGGGAACCTTTGCGAACATCCGGATCAAGAATGCCATGGTCCCCGGCACTGAGGGCGGATATACAAAAGGCCCCGACGGTGAGACCGTCAGTATCTATGATGCAGCCGAAGCATGGAGCGACAAAGATGTACCTCTTGTGGTTTTGGCAGGTAAGGAATACGGCACAGGGTCTTCACGAGACTGGGCCGGTAAAGGTCCGATGCTTCAAGGCGTCAAATTTGTGATAGCAGAGAGTTATGAAAGAATCCATCGGTCGAATCTTGTCGGTATGGGTGTATTACCCCTGGAATTCGAAGATGGTGAATCTGTGGAGTCCCACGGTCTGGACGGCAGCGAAATCTTTTCAGTGACCGGACTGGACAATCTGAAGCCCCGTGATCAACTGACTGTCAGCGTCAAATCCGCCGACGGAACAGTGAAAAACATACCTGTTCTCTGCCGTATCGACACGGCGGTGGAAATGGATTATTGGAGAAGCGGCGGAATACTCACCTATGTGCTGAGGAAGCTTCGGGACTGATTATAAAAAGGAGACGTAATGCGATTTGATTACGATGTTGTCATCGTAGGGGCCGGGGGAGCTGGTCTTTACGCTGCGTTGGAGGCGTCCGGAGCCGGTAAAACAGCGGTGATCACCAAACTCTACCCTCAGAGAAGCCATACAGGCGCAGCTCAAGGTGGAATCGGAGCAGCCCTGGGAAATGTAGAAGAAGATAGTCCTGAGTGGCATGCCTTCGATACGGTTAAAGGCGGCGACTACCTGGTAGATCAGAACGCGGCGATTATCCTGGCGGAAGAAGCTGTTCGTGCTGTTTATGATCTGGAAAACAGGGGGCTGCCTTTCAGCAGAACCCCCGATGGTAAGATCGATCAACGCCGATTTGGTGGACACACCAGAGATTTCGGCGCTGCACCGGTACGCCGATCCTGCTATGCCGCAGACCGCACCGGGCATATGATACTTCAGACTCTATACCAGCAATGCATCAAAAATGATGTGGCCTTTCATGATGAATGGCAAGTTGTAGATGTCGTGATGGACGGCACCCGCATGTCCGGCCTCGTGGTTTTTGAACTCAGCACTGGTGAATTACATCTGGTAAGCGCCAAAGCGGTACTGTTCGCCACCGGAGGTTTCGGCCGGATGTTCAAGGTAACTTCCAACGCCATGGCCAACACAGGCGACGGTCCGGCATTGCTCTCCCGGGCGGGAGTTCCCCTTATGGATATGGAATTCTTTCAGTTTCACCCGACGGGTATCAAGAAGATGGGAATTCTCATCACTGAAGGTGTCCGGGGAGAAGGCGGTATACTCCTGAACCGCGATGGAGACCGATTTATGGAGAAATATGCTCCCACCATGATGGATCTCGCACCACGGGATATGGTGAGCCGGGCCATTATGACCGAAATAGCGGAAGGTAACGGCATCAGGGGTGATCGAAAAATAGACGACTGGGTGCATCTGGATGCCAGTCATCTGGGTCGGGATGTTGTTGAAGCGAAGATCCCGGATATCGCCGATTTCTGCCGTACCTACCTCGGTGTCGACCCGGCAGTAGAGCCGATGCCGGTACAGCCGACAGCTCATTACGCGATGGGTGGTATTCCTACGGATATTAACGGCCGGGTTACAGATGGCAAACAAACCTGGGATGGTCTTTTTGCTGCCGGTGAATGTGCCTGTGTCTCGGTACACGGCGCTAACCGCCTGGGAACAAACAGTCTGGTTGAACTTATTGTTTTCGGCCGGCGTGCCGGAATTACCATAGCTGACTATATCGGCAGCGCCTCGTCAGTTGATCCCGGAAAAGCCGGAGCGGATAAGCTGAAGCAATGGAAGGACCGTATCAATAAGCTGAAGAAAGGCGGCGCACATTCGGGAGACACCTATGAGGCCATGCAGGAAACCATGATGGCGAATGTCGGAGTGTATCGAAATGAGAGTGCTATGAAGAGGGCTGTTGAGGACGTTTCAAATCTCAGGGATTCCTATGCTGAAATCGGCGTCCAGGATCAGGATGCTAATTTCAACACAGAAGTACTTTCCATACTGGAACTTGAGAATCTACTTGATCTTTCCTTTCATACAGCCTCTGCAGCGCTGGCCAGAACCGAAAGCCGGGGAGCCCACTCCCGGGAAGATTTTACGGAAAGAGACGATACAAACTGGCTGAAACACACACTCAGCCTGATTGACGGAAAAGAAGTCAAAATGGACTCGAAACCGGTAGATGTCAGCCGCTGGGAACCCAAACCCAGGGTTTATTAGGTTTGTGATGAATGAGGAACGCAGAATGATAAAGAAAAGAGAGGGCGAAGCATGAAAGTCACTCTGGATATACAACGATTTGACCCAAAAACCGGTGAAGCACCTCGCCGGCAGACCTATGATGTGACAGTGGAACCGACAGACAGAGTTCTCGATGCACTTATGCATATATCCCGACATGAAGATGGAACACTGGCTTTCAGGAAATCCTGTGCTCACGGCGTCTGCGGTTCCGATGCTATGCGCATATCCGGAAAGGAAGGGCTGGCATGTAAAACCCTGATCAGGGATGTTGCGGATAAAGACGGTGATGTCATAACTCTTGATCCACTCAATCACATGACTGTTCAGAAAGATCTTATGGTTGATCAAAGTGTATTTCTGTCAAAATTCCGGGCAGTTGAACCCTTTTTGATGCCGAAAGAAGCTGCTCCTGCTTCCGGGGAGTTCTATCAGTCCGCCGAAGACCGCGCTCTCATTGATGATGCGACAAAATGTATCAACTGCGGAGCTTGCTATTCGGCCTGCCCGGTATTGGATGATAATCCGGATTTTCTGGGACCTGCAGCTCTGGTAGCTGCTGCTAGATTTATTTTCGACAGTCGGGATGAAGGGTTGGCGGCAAGATTGGATATCGTCGACCAGCAGAACGCAGTATGGTCCTGCGATAACCATTTTGAATGTACAAAAGTATGCCCCAGAGAAATTAAAATTACGAAACTCATAAACCTCACCAAGAAAACAATTAAGAAATACAAGGAAGGCGGAACCGAGACATGAAAATCCACGAATACCAGGCCAGGGATCTGTTCCGGCAATACGGCATACCTGTGAACGACTACAAGCTCGTTACAACTCCCCAAGAGGCACGCAAAGCCTCGGAAGGATGGAAACAGGTAGTTGTTAAGGCTCAGGTTCTAGCCGGCGGTAGAGGCAAGGCCGGAGGGGTTAAGCTCGCAGACACAGCCGATGAAGTGGAAGAAAAGGCATCAAAAATTCTCGGCCTCGAGATTAAGGGCTACCCGGTTGAAAAAATTCTGGTATGTGACGCGGCTCCTATTGAAAAAGAACATTACCTGGGAATGATTCTGGACCGCTCAAAACAGGGTATTACGTTGATGCTAACCGATCAGGGAGGTGTCGATATAGAAGAATTGGCTGCCACCGATCCTGAAGCAATACACAAGATGACACTCTACCCCCATCAGCCTATCGACGAGAAAGCTCTAGAGGCATTTCTGGGCAAGGCAATACCGGGAAGCTCGCAACGGAAACAGGCTCTTGAAGCTACCAGGGCGCTTTTCACCCTATTTCTGGCAACTGATGCTTCCCTGGCTGAAATCAACCCATATGCTCTTACTCCTGACGGAAAAATGATGGCCCTCGACGGTAAAGTGAATTTTGACGACAACGCCCTGTTTAAACACCCGGAAATCGCCGCACTAAGGAATCCGGAAGAAGACAGTGCCGATGAAATCGAGGCCCGGGAGAAGAATTTGAGTTTTGTCAGCCTTGATGGTGATATCGGTTGCATAGTCAACGGAGCCGGCCTTGCAATGGCCACCCTGGATCTTATCAAACTGTTTGGTGGTGAACCGGCGAATTTCCTGGATGTTGGAGGCAGTTCCAACCCCCAGAAAGCGGCTGACGCTTTGAAAATTATTCTCGGTAACAAAAAAGTTAAAGCAGTACTCATCAATATCTTTGGAGGAATTACCCGTTGCGACGATATTGCCAATGGCCTGCTGATGGCCCGGGAGCAGCTTGAAATCAACGTACCGCTGGTAATCAGGCTGGTTGGCACAAATCAGACTGAAGGACGGGCCATTCTGGAAGGCGCAGGCTTGAAGGCTGGTGACGACCTGGACGAAGCGGTGAAAGCTGTCGTCGCGGCAGCAGCGGGAGGCGCGGCATGAGTATACTCATTGATGAAAATACGAAAGTAATTGTACAGGGAGCCACCGGCCGGGACGGCTCCTTTCATGCCGGCAGAATGAAGGCCGACGGAACAAAAATCGTAGCCGGCGTCACCCCCGGTAAGGGTGGTACGGACGTTGGCGGAATCCCCGTTTTTAATAGCGTTTCCGAAGCGAAAGAAGCTACCGGCGCTAACGCCAGTGTTATTTTTGTCCCGGCAAGGTTCGCGGCAGCAGCTGTAAAAGAAGCTTCGGATGCCGGAATTCCTATAATCATCTGCATTACAGAGGGTGTCCCGGTCCTTGATATGGTTGAAATCTACCACCTGGTCAGGTCGCGGGGACAAGTTCTTGTGGGACCCAACTGCCCGGGACTTATCAGCCCGGGAAAATCGAAAATCGGCATCATGCCGGCATCGATACATAAACAGGGGAAAATCGGTGTTATCAGTCGATCCGGAACCCTCACATATGAAGTGGTTCATGCCCTCAGTAATGCCGGAATGGGTCAATCCACCTGTATCGGTATTGGTGGAGATCCCATCATCGGGACAGGCTACATCGATCTTCTCGAACGATTTGAAGCTGATGAAGGCACGGATGCAGTGGTTCTGATCGGCGAAATCGGCGGTGACGCAGAGGAAAGGGCGGCTGAGTACATTAAAGCCTCCATGAAAACACCGGTGGTATCTTTCATATCCGGTCGATCAGCTCCTGAGGGTAAACGCATGGGGCATGCCGGAGCCATTATATCCGGAGGTCAGGGTACAGCCGAAGCCAAAGTGGCTGCATTCGAAGCCGCAGGTGTACCCGTCGCCGACACACCCAGTGCCATACCGGCTCTAGTGACTGCGAAGCTCAGGGGGTAGCAGAAAAGCGTGCGGGAGATTCTATCCGGTTCCAACGCGGCATGGCTGGAAGACGTCATCATTAATGGGGATAAATCGGTTACCCGGGAGTGGAACAATGTATTGGATTCCGCAGCTCTACCGGCGGACCGTTCCAATGAAGACGTCGGAGTATTAACCGCGGTTGAACAGTCTGCCATGGCCAAACAGCATCAGGTGGATGCTCTGGTTGAAGCTTATCGGGAACTTGGGCATCTATATGCCCATATCAACCCTCTGGGCTCCTACATGCCGCCCAATCTCAGGTATGCCTGGATAACCCAACATGGTATCGGAAAGGAACTTGATCCGGCAACCTATGGGCTGACTGATGCAGACCTGGATGACGTGTTCAGTGCACCTGTTTCATTCGACCCGCCCCGAGCGACATTGCGGGAGATAATCAGAAGGCTGGATCGTGTTTATGCCGGCAGTATGGGGTCGGAATTCCTTCATATCAGGAACCGATCAATGAGACGTTGGCTTATTTCTCAACTTGAAAGCCGTGATCGGCTTAAACCCTGGTCCAGTGATGAAATGAGACGCTGGCAGCGGGATCTCATAAGGGCAGAAGAATTTGAATCTTATGTCCATTCCCGTTTTACAGGACAGAAACGTTTCAGTCTTGAAGGCACTGACGTCCTGATTCCCGCATTACGTTATCTCTTTACAGAATCCGGACGTAGAAGCATCAAAGATATTGTAATCGGTATGGCTCACCGTGGAAGATTGAATGTCCTGACCAACGCCATGCGTAAACCGGCTTCTGAAATATTCGCCATGTTTGAGGGCAATTACGTTCCTCATACCTACGGCGGGTCCGGAGATGTGAAATATCATCTGGGACAAAGTATGGATTTCGAGATTGGTGACGGGCGAACGGTACATATCAGCCTGGTATCCAATCCCAGTCATCTCGAGGCTGCCGATCCGGTGGTACAGGGCAAAGCCCGGGGTACACAGAGACTGAAAAAAGATGTCACACGGAAGAAAGTTCTACCGGTGCTGATTCATGGAGATGCGTCTTTCTCGGGGCAGGGAATAGTCGCTGAAACTTTCAATATGTCTCAGCTCCGGGGTTACCGAACAGGTGGTACCATACACATTGTTGTAAATAATCAGATTGGTTTTACTACCGCCAGCGCTGATTCCCGATCGACATTCTTCGCAACAGATATCGCAAAGGTAATGCCTGTACCGGTGTTTCACGCCAACGGTGATGATCCGGAAGCCGTAATACGCGCCATGGAACTCGCGCTTCGATGGCGTCAGAAATTCGGACAGGATGTTGTTGTGGACATCATCGGCTATCGCCGGCTGGGTCATAATGAAGCAGATGAACCGTCATTTACTCATCCCATTATGTACGATTTGATTCGCAAGCATGACAGTGTGTCCAAGATTTACGGCCGGATTCTGAATGAAAGAGCAGTCTTCCCGGAAAAAGAACAGGAAGATTTCCGCCGCAGATACCTCGATGAGCTCAATGAGGCACGAGCTGCAGCAAAAAAACTCACTGATTTTCATGGTTTCCAGACTCTGACCGGAGACTGGGCAAAAGTAAAAAGGGGATATAGTTTTGACTTTCCCGAGACTGGTGTTCCTGAAAAAGTCCTGAAAGCAGTTGCCGGGAAGCTACTGGAAACCCCCGCTGATTTCAAGATGCACCCTAAACTGGAAAGGTTTGTGAAAAATCGCCGGAAAGCCATCGAATCCGGTGAAGGTGTCGACTGGTCTTTCGCCGAGAGCCTGGCCTTCGGCAGCCTTCTGGCGGAAGGTCAATCGGTTCGCCTGTCCGGGGAAGACTGCGGCCGGGGAACATTCAGCCAGCGACATGCCGTATGGTGGGATGTATCAACTGAGACACCGCGGCAGCATACACCGTTGGAATCTCTGGCTACCGGTTCGGCTCGGTTCAGTGTTTACGACAGCCCGTTGTCCGAATTCTCAATACTGGGATTTGAATACGGTTATTCGATTGCCATTCCGGAAATTCTGGTGCTCTGGGAAGCCCAGTTTGGTGATTTTGCCAACGGAGCGCAGGTAATCATTGATCAGTTTGTCAGCGCCGGTGAATCAAAATGGGCCCGGCACAGCGGAATGGTAATGCTGTTGCCCCATGCATACGAGGGTCAGGGTCCTGAACATTCCAACGCCTACCTTGAACGATATTTATCCCTCTGTGCTGAAGACAATATGCAAGTGGCCAATCTGACCACTCCCGCCCAGTATTTTCATATTCTGCGCAAACAGCAGCATCAGAATTTTCGAAAACCCCTGGTGTTGATGACCCCGAAAAGCCTGCTCCGCCACCCTGAAGCACGATCCTCGTTGTCAGAACTGACTAGTGGCCGTTTTATGACGGTATTGGATGATCCTGATTCACCTGAAGAAATTGAAAACCTGATTGTGTGCAGCGGGCATCTTTGGTACGACCTGACCGCCCGACGTAGAGAAGTTATAGCAGATGATCCCGAATCGATCTCTGCAAGAACCCGAATAATTCGCCTTGAACAGCTTTTTCCGTTTCCTGACGAAACGTTGGCGACATTGATCAATGAAAGTTCCGGTGTGAGTCGATACGTCTGGGCACAGGAAGAACCTGCCAACCGGGGGGCCTGGACCTTTGTTGCATCCAGACTCACTGAAATCACCGGAGAGGCCTGGCTGTATGCCGGACGACCCGCTTCAGCAAGTCCGGCAACCGGATCTCATGGAAAACATGAAGAAGAACGGGAGAATCTCATCACCCTGGCGTTAGGAATCGATTCGATGGAAGGAAAAAATGAAGGTTGATATTAAGGTCCCGGGTGTCGGGGAGTCTATTACAGAAGGCCTTCTGGCCACCTGGGCCGTCGCAAATGAATCTGTGGTTATTGAAGGTCAGGCGATTTTCGAACTCGAGACTGACAAAACCACCATCGATGTTACAGCCCCGGCAACCGGAACGCTGAGCATCGTTGTGGCCGAAGGCACTGAAGTCACAATAAATCAGGTGGTGGGAGTAATCGACACCGACAAAGCCGAATCTATGAATACATCCGTGGCTGAGGTTGAGACATCTGTTGACCGTATTACTCCCGCGGCTAAAGCGGTAGCGGCGAAACTGCAAATTGATCCGGCAGCCATCGAAGGCACAGGCCGTAGCGGTATGGTAACAAAGTCCGACATCAGCATCATGGCGAAACCTGCAGAATCCGGACAAATGAGGTCATCCGAATCTCCCAAGGCCGGAGAAATACGAAAACCGCTGAGCCGAATCCGTAAAATCATCGCGGCAAATCTGGCAAGAACACGGGATGAGCTGGTTCTTCTGACAACTTTCAATGAAGCAGATATGAGCGCCATTAAAACGATGCGTGCAAGTTTTGGCGAGGCTTTTCTGAAACGCCACGGTGTGAAACTCGGATTCATGAGTTTCTTTCTGAAAGCGTCGGCATCGGCCCTGGCGGCCTATCCTGAAATCAATGCCTATATCGATGGCGAGGATGTTGTTTATCGTGATGGTGTTCATATCAGTGTCGCTGTATCCACTCCCCGCGGGCTGGTTACCCCGGTAGTCCGTCATGTTGAAACAAAAGGTTTCGCGGAAATTGAAGGGGAAATTATCGGTTTTTCACAAAAGGCGGCAGATAAATCATTGATGCCCGACGACCTTATGGGCGGGAGTTTTACTGTTACCAATGGCGGGATATTCGGCAGTATGCTCTCCACTCCCCTGCCGGCACCCAAGCAATCGGCGATACTTGGAATGCATGCAATTCAGGAACGCCCCGTCGCGGTAAACGGTGAAGTGGTAATCAAGCCGATGATGTACCTGGCATTAAGTTACGACCACCGTCTGGTTGACGGCCGGGAGGCCGTAGGATGTCTGAAAACCATAAAAGAGGCGCTGGAGAATCCCGAACGCCTCCTACTGGAGGTTTAGATGTCTGAGTATACTCATGATGTCATCGTTATAGGCGCCGGTCCGGGGGGGTACGCCCTGGCGCTGGACTGCGGCCGCCGAGGGATGAAAACGGCCATTATTGAAGAACGGGACAGCCTTGGTGGAACCTGCCTGAACGTGGGCTGTATACCCTCCAAAGCGTTGCTGGAGTCCAGTGAATTTTATTACCGATCGAAGTTTGAAGCCGCCATACACGGCGTAAAAATACCGGAAGTTGGACTGGAACTTGATCTGAAAGCCATGATGGCCAGAAAGACTTCGATTGTTGAGAAACTCACCGGTGGTATAGCCGTCCTGATGGAAGCCCGGAAGGTGGAAGTAGTTCAGGGCAGGGGCGTCATTACAGCCCCGGGGAAAGTCTCGGTTAGCGCCGAAATTGAGCTCTCAGCTCCCCGGATTGTTCTGGCCACAGGCAGTATCCCGGCAGCTCTCCCCAACATGCCATTCGATGGTAAAAAGATTATTGATTCCACTGACGCCCTGTCACTCACAAAAGTTCCGGCAAGTATCGCAGTGATCGGAGCCGGTGCCGTAGGTTTGGAATTGGGCAGTGTCTGGAGCCGACTGGGTTCTGACGTAACTATGATAGAAGCAATGGAACAGATTATTCCCGGCTCCGATGTCCAGGCGGCGCGAACACTTGCCGGCGCACTGACAAAACAAGGTATTAAAATTCTCACCAGCGCCCTGGTTGAAAGCGCCGAAGTCAGCTCCAGAAAAATCTCACTGTCTATAAAGGAAGCCGGAAAAGATAAGCTGAAAACCATCAACGTCGAAAAAGTCCTGGTTTCAGTCGGACGGCGCGCCAATATCGAGTCCGCCCTGGGCAGTGGAATTAATCCGGTACTCAGCGAAGACGGACGTTTCATCAAGATTGATACAAATTACGCAACCAGCATCGAAGGACTTTACGCTATCGGTGATCTGACAGGCAACCCGATGCTGGCCCACAAAGCGGAAGAAGAGGCTCTCTCTCTGGCGGCAATCTTTGCAGGTGAAGCCCATCCCCCCTGGGGAGGGCCCATACCCGGAATTGTTTACACTGAGCCCGAACTGGCCTGGGCCGGAGAAACAGAAGACAGTCTCAAAGCCTCCGGTACACCGTATGAAAAGGGCCAATTCCCTTTTGCGGCCAATGCACGCGCTCTGGCGGCCAATGTGGGAGAGGGATTTGTAAAACTCATGAGCAGCCCGGGAGATGGTAAACTGCTGGGAGCCGTTATTGTCGGACACGGAGCATCAGAACTCATCGCCGAGGCGATAAGTGTGATGGCCATGGGAGGATGTGCAGAAGATATTGCACTCACCGTCCATGGTCATCCCACTCTCTCTGAAGTCACTAAGGAGGCGGCCCTCAGTCTGATAGGCCGGCCCCTGCATAGAACATGAAAAATTAAACGAAGAAGGAGTACAATATGGCAGAAACAACTTACGCAAAGGGTCTTGAAGGCGTTATCGCCGGCGAAAGCAAAATCTGTAAAGTCGACGGTGAGCAGGGAAGGCTCTATTACTACGGTTATCGGATCAAAGATCTGGCGGCCAATGCCACCTTTGAAGAGGTTACATACCTCTTGCTCTATGGAGAGCTGCCAACATCGAAACAATTGGCCGACTTCAGCGTCCGAATGCGAAAGAGCCGGGAACTGAAAGCCCCCATACTCCAGATGATCAAAGATTTCCCCCGGGCTTCCCACCCGATGGAACTGCTGCAGTCGACAATCAACTTCCTTTCAGGATACATCGACCACAAAATCGAGCACTCACCTACTTGTAACTGCCGGCAGACCCTTCACCAAATCGCCCAGATCCCCGGAGTCGTGGCGGCTTTTTATCGATTCAAAAACGGGTTGGAATATGTACCCCCCAGGGACGACCTCTCCCATGGAGCGAATTTTCTCTGGCAGCTCAAAGGTGTTGAACCAGACCAGGAAGATGGGGAAATCATGGACAAGAGCCTGATTCTTCATGCAGAACATTCATTCAATGCCTCGACGTTCACCGCCCGTGTTGTGGCATCGACTCTGTCAACCTGCTACTGTTCCATCTCCGCGGCAATCGGCAGTCTTTTCGGGAGTTTGCACGGCGGAGCCAATGAAAAAGTAATGGCTATGGTTGAAGATATCGACTGTAAAGAAAATGTTCGTCCCTGGCTGGACAAAGCCCTGGCTGAAAAGAAAAAGGTTATGGGAATGGGGCATCGAGTCTATAAAGCCAAAGATCCCCGGGCCATTATTATGGAGGATTTCCTTAACACTTTGTCGGTCAAATACGGTGATGTCCGTAATATTGAAGTTCTGAAGGAAGTTGAGTTGGTATTCAGAGAAAAGATGGAAGAAAAAGGCAAGCCAATCTACCCGAACGTGGATTTCTTTTCCGGAGCCGTCTACAGTCTTCTGGGTATACCGCCCAACCTGTTCACCCCGATTTTTGCCGTGGCCCGGGTTTCAGGATGGCTGGCTCACATTCTGGAACAGAGAGAAGACAACCGACTGTTCCGCCCGAAAGCCCTTTATATGGGAGATGTTGAATTACCCTGGCCGGCTATTGAGACGCGGGGGTAGGAATTGGGAGAATTGAGGAAATTGGAGAATTAGGGGAATAGTTCAATTCCCAATTCCACATTCAACATTCCCAATTTCTGAATTAATTTTAGGCCTGCGGCTCAAGGAGAAAACATGAAAAACAGAACAGAATCAGACTCAATGGGAGATGTTTCTCTGCCGGAAGATTCGTGGTACGGCGCTCAGACTCAAAGGGCCGTGGAGAACTTCGGCGTTTCACCTTTCACTATGCCGACAGGGTTCCTGAAAGCTCTGGCTCTTGTTAAGAAAGCGGCAGCTGTTACAAACATGAACCTGGGCGGACTGGAAAAAAGCCTTGCCGAGGCGATAGCCGCCTCTGCCGACGAGGTTTTGAACGGCAATCTGGATGCCGAGTTTCCGGTAGATGTTTTCCAGACCGGAAGCGGTACCAGTACCAATATGAATATGAACGAGGTTCTGGCCAATCGGGCAAATGTAGCCCTTGGAGGCGAGAAAGGAACCCGTTCGCCGGTTCACCCCAATGATCATGTCAACAGAGGACAGTCGTCCAACGATGTTATACCCACAGCTTTGCATATCGCAAACCGTTTGGCTGCAGGAACACTTGTGGACGATCTGAAGTGTCTCGAGGCGGAACTGGCAAAAAAAGAAAAGGAGTTCGCCGAAGTTATCAAACTGGGGCGAACACACCTCCAGGATGCGGTACCCATGACCCTCGGTCAGGAATTCGGGGCATTCAGGCAACAGGTAAAAAAAGGTATAGGGCGAATTTCAGTTACTTTTGCCAATCTTGAAGAATTGGCTCTCGGAGGGACTGCAATTGGTTCGGGACTTAACTGCCCTGAGGGCTTCGCCGAAGGGGCTGTTTCATACATCGCCGACGCAACAGGCATTCCGTTCGTCGAAGCGCCCAGCAAGTTTGAAGCTATCGCATGCCGGGATGCACAGGTTGAATTAATGGGAGCGGTCAATACTGTTGCCATATCCCTGGGAAAAATAGCGGACGACCTCCGGCTACTCTCTTCAGGTCCCCGGGCCGGTTTAGGGGAAATTGTAATTCCGGCCCTGCAGCCGGGGAGTTCAATTATGCCGGGTAAGGTGAATCCTGTAATGCCTGAAATGATGATACAGGCTGCGGCCTTCGCCAGAGGACAGGCTTTATCCGTGAGCATTGGGGGTATGAATAGTCCTCTGCAGCTGAACATGATGCATCCTGTCATCGCCTGGTGCAGCCTGAGGGCAATGGAGGTCCTCGGAGCAGCTGCCCGGGCCCTGGGTGAACGCTGTATCAATGGGATAAAAGCAGACGAAAAACGTGCGGCGGCCTGGATCGAACAATCTTTGGCTCTGGTTACTCCGCTCGCTTTAAAAATCGGTTATGACAATGCTGCGAAGCTGGCCCATGAAGCCTATCAATCAGGGAGAACGGTTCGGGAAGTCGTAAAGGCAGCCGCAATACTTCCGGATGACGAAGTTGACCGTCTTCTGGATCCGGGTTCGATGATCAGATAGACTTCTATTTGAAATTATTATGTTTACCCCATAGGATTCAAGAGGCAGTCTTGAATACGCTTGATGGCTTTCAATGCTCGTAAGAGGTAAGAATTAATGATCAGCTATGTGTGTGATGTATGTGGTTACATATACGATCCGTCGGAAGGTGACCCGGAGTTTCAGGTAGCAGTCGGAACACCATGGGAGAATCTTCCTGAAGACTGGGTCTGCCC
>RCND010001132.1_pt1 | contig 15079 bp, 12 predicted proteins | sample 2041351 | NCBI WGS metagenome assembly RCND01 (sample SAMN09708230, study PRJNA481090) | Marine sediment metagenome, whole genome shotgun sequencing project. | biome: marine sediment; feature: ocean; material: sediment; isolation source: Sewage treatment plant 12B marine sediment (STP12B) ...
CAACCCATAACACATGGACCACGTTTCTGGTTGGGTTGGCGGCGTCCATCGGAGCCGGCATTTCAATGGGCTTCACTGAAGCCGCCTCTGATGACGGTACCATTTCTGGTCGGGGATCACCCATCAAGCGTGGCTTTGCTGCAGGTGTCATGACAACGATTGGCGGATTAGGCCACGCCCTGCCCTATTTGATCCCTGATTTCTGGACAGCCACTACCATCGCCTGCGTCGTCGTGTTCATCGAACTCTGGGCAATCGCTTGGATCCAGAACAAATATATGGATACGCCATTTTTCAGGGCCGCTTTTCAGGTCGTTCTGGGAGGGGCACTGGTCTTTGCGGTTGGCGTTCTCATTGGAAGCGGTTAGCCGGGCTTGCAGCTTGGAGGGCCAATAGCTAATGCAGACCCATGGTCGATATATTTCTGAAGACACTCCCCTTTTTCGCCCTGATTGCTCTGGGGTTTTGGGCCGGGAAAACCCGCTTTTTTACGCCTGAGGCCACTGCCTATCTCACCAAGTTTGTTTTTTACTTCGCACTGTCCGCGATGCTGTTCCGTTTTGCCGCCAACCTGTCTCTGGCTGAGGTTTTTGATGCACGCTTGATTCTGGGTTATCTGGGTGCGACGACCGTTGTTTATTGCATTGCCACTATGGTCGCATTTGCGCGGCGGCTGAATATCGAAACCGCGGCGATCGAGGCACAATGTGCAGTCATCGGCAATGTCGGATTTCTGGGCGCTCCGATGCTGGTTCTTTTGCTGGGACCCAAAGCCATTGGCCCGGTAATGCTGGTGCTGGCCGTCGATCTGATCGTGTTTTCCAGCCTCATCGTGATCCTGATCACCGGAGGCCGGGATGGGCGGATGAGTTTTGGAGTTGTCAGGACAATCGGACTGGGGCTTGTCAAAAATCCAATGATCATGTCGATTACTCTGGGCTTGATGTGGTCCTCATTGTCGCTTCCGATTCCTGCCCCTTTCAATGATTTTCTGGCCATTCTTGGCGGAGCTGCAACTCCCGGAGCGCTTTTTGCCATTGGTGCGTCTCTAGCGTTGAAATCAGCCGAGCGGATTGAGGTCGCGGCCTGGCTGAGTTTCTGTAAGCTGGTTCTACACCCGGCTTTTGTAGCGATTGCGGTCCTGTATCTGTTCCCGCTTGATCCCTATTCAGCTGCGGTTGTGATCTCAGCCGCAGCTTTGCCAGTCGCTGGGAACGTCTATATTCTCGCACAACATTATGGCGTAGCGCCGCACCGCGTCTCAGCCGCCATCCTGTTGTCCACTGCTGCAAGCATTGTGACCGTATCCCTGGTGATCGCCTGGGTATCGCCGCTTTGATCTGAGATTGCCTTAAATAACGCACCCTCCCCTTGCCGCTTGGGCAATGAATCGATAGCGATAGCACAATAATTTGAGGGAGCGCCGCGATGAAAACAGTATCAACCAACAAGTGTTTTGGCGGGACTCAGGGGGTCTATACCCATGCCTCAGCCGCCTGTGCATGTGATATGACCTTTGGGCTCTTCCTGCCAGAGGAAGCGACCGATGGCCCTGTGCCTGTCCTGTGGTATCTGTCAGGCCTGACCTGCACACACGAAAACGCCATGGTAAAAGCCGGAGCGCAATCGTGGGCGGCGGAACAAGGTATCGCAGTGGTATTTCCGGACACGTCGCCGCGCGGCGACAATGTGGCTGATGATGACGCTTATGATCTGGGCAAAGGCGCCGGGTTTTATGTGAATGCCACCCAGACCCCGTGGGCGCCGCATTATCAGATGCACAGCTACATTGCCGACGAATTGCCATCGCTGATCGCTGAGGAATTCAATATCGACATGGATCGGCAAGCCATCACCGGCCATTCTATGGGCGGCCATGGCGCCTTGACGTTGGCTATGGGTTTGCCAGGTCGGTTCCGCTCAGTCTCGGCGTTTGCGCCGCTGTGTAATCCAACTGCCAGCGATTGGGGTCGAAAACAGCTGAACGCTTATCTGGGGGATGATGAGGCCATCTGGAGAGCGCACGATGCAACGCTCATGATGAAGAGCACGGGTTTTGCCGGGCCAATTCTGATTGATGCGGGCACCGACGACCAGTTCATCGATCTGTTAAAACCTGAAGCGTTTGCTGCTGCCTGCGCAGAGCGGCGCCAGGAAGCAACATTGCGCATGCAGCTCGGTTATGATCACAGCTACTTCTTTGTGTCCACCTTTATGGAGGATCACATCAGCTTCCACGCCAACGCACTTTACGCATGAGTACGCTCTACATCGACGCCGATGCCTGCCCGGTCAAAGCCGAAGCCGAACGGGTTGCCACCCGGCACAAGATGACAATGTTTGTCGTCTCAAACGGCGGCCTGCGCCCGTCGCAAAACCCGTTGGTGCAGAACGTTGTTGTCGATTCTGGACCTGATGTGGCTGATATGTGGATTGCTGATCGCTGTGGCCCGGGTGATGTCGTTGTGACAGGGGACATCCCGCTTGCCGCCAAATGTGTAGAGGCTGGTGCGCGGGTGCTCAAACATAACGGCGAGGCGCTGACCCAGGCCAATATCGGCAACGTGCTTGCCACCCGCGATCTGATGACGGATCTGCGCGCCGCCGACCCGTTTCGGCAAGGTGGCGGCAAGGGCTTTACAAAAGTTGACCGCTCCCGTTTTCTAGAGGCGTTAGAGCGGGAACTTCGTGCAGCCATCCGGACCGGGTAGATAACGTTCTGAACGCGAAGGTTTTTGGAATTGAGGACAGGATCAAAATGCAACCGCAGGCCGTGATTTTTGACATTGGCAATGTGCTGATCGAGTGGCAACCAGAGCGTTTTTATGATCGAGTCATTGGCCCTGCAAGGCGACGCGCCATGTTCAATGACGTCGATCTGCACGCAATGAACGACCGCATTGATCTGGGCGGTCCGTTCACTGAGACGATATACGACGCCGCTGAAGAGTATCCTGACTGGCGGGATGAGATTCGGATGTGGCATGATCACTGGATCGAGATGGCATCCCCTGTAATTGAGCATTCGGTCAGGTTGCAACGGGCCCTGCGCATCAAAGGCATCCCGGTCTTTGCGTTGTCCAATTTCGGCATTGAGAGTTTTGACTATGCCGCAACCCAATATCCGTTTCTCGACGAGTTCGACCGCCGCTACATCTCTGGCCACATGAAAGTCATCAAACCCGACCAGACCATCTATGAGATGGTTGAACAAGACTGCGGCATTGCACCGTCAGCCTTGCTGTTTGCAGATGACCGGGCCGACAACATCGACATGGCCGCGGCGCGAGGCTGGCAAACCCATCTGTTTGAGAACTCGAAGAGTTGGGCCGAAACGCTCGTAGATCACGATCTGCTCAGCGCCCAGGAAGCTGCCTGAAATGACGCTGACCCACATTCCATTTGCTGCAGGTGACGCATTACTCGACTGGCACGAGCTGACCAAGGCGTTGGTCAAAGGGCACGATCTGCCCAAGGCCGAAATCGACGACACTTTCCTTTATCGCGGTAAAGACACGCTGCTGTCCCGCTCGGCGTGGATTGATGGCATGGGCATAGCGGTCAAGTCTGCAACAGTGTTCCCGGACAACCCCGCTCGGGACGTACCCATGATCAATGGCGCCCTGTGCCTTTTTGCTGACAAGACCGGCATGCTGGAAGCATTGATAGATTTCCACCTAGTCACCAAGTGGAAGACCGTCGGTGATAGCCTTCTCGCTGCCAAGCTTTTGGCGCGACGCAACAGCAAATCAATTCTGATCGTGGGTGCGGGTACGGTTGGCCGCTCGGTTCATGCAGCGTTTGGTTCCGCCTTCCCCGAGGCCCGCTTCGAGATTTGGAACCGATCACCGGCTGGGGCCGAGGCCATGATTGCAGACCTCCCCAATCTCTGCCTCGCCACGGATCTTGAAACTGCGGTGCGCAATGCGGATATTGTCGTGTGCGCAACAATGTCGACTGACCCGTTGATCAAGGGCGACTGGCTGCAACCCGGCCAGCACCTGAACCTGATTGGCGCATATCGCCCTGATATGCGCGAAGCTGATGATACTGCCCTGCTACGCGGGTCAGTGTTTGTCGACAGTTTTGACACCACAATTGGCCATATCGGCGAACTCAAGATCCCAATCGAGGCCGGCGTTATAACCAAAGACGCTATCCTGGCTGATTATTACAATCTCGACGCATTTGTGCGTCGATCAGACGATGAAATCACCGTCTTCAAAAATGGCGGCGGCGCACATCTGGACCTGATGACCAGCCGCTACATTCTGGAAAAATGGCAGGCATCTTCATGATCAGTGGCGCCGTACTTGTCATAATTGGCCTAATGCTTGTTATTCCGTTCGCGGTCGAAGAAATGCGGACAAAGGTGGATGCCGAGCGTCGCAAGGATGCCGACGGGCGCTTCGTCACCTTGTCCAAAGGTGTCACGTATTATGACTGGCTTGGGCCTGCGCGTGGACCCGTGGCGGTGTGTGTGCATGGGTTGACCACACCGTCATTTGTCTGGCGGGGACTGGCCCGCGGGCTGGCTCTGATGGGGTACCGCGTTCTGATATATGACCTTTACGGACGCGGTTATTCAGACCGACCGCACGGAAGACAGGATAGGGCATTCTTTTTGAGCCAGTTGGATGAATTGCTTTCTGATCAGGATGTGCAAGATGACATCACGCTCATCGGGTATTCAATGGGAGCCGCCATCGCCACATCGTTTGCCGCGCAAAACCCCAGCAAAGTACGCCAACTGATCCTTCTCGCCCCTGCCGGCATCGTAATCGCGCGCAGCCGCTTCATGAAGTTTGTGATCGACACACCCTTCATCGGCGATTGGCTGATGCTGGCTCTGTTTCCGTTTCTGCACCGGGTCGGAACTGAGAAAGAACGCGAATTGCCCAGTTCGGTGGAGTATATCGTCGATTTGCAACAAGCTGAGCTAAAGACCCATGGGTTCATTCCCGCTGTTCTGTCCAGCATGCGCGGCATGTTGGCTGCCAATCAGGAAGAAGAGCACAAATCCATCCACAGCGCGATCATTCCGGTACTGGCCGTGTGGGGGCGCGATGATAAGCTCATTCCACTGGAAGCCGTCGGTGTTCTGGCGACATGGAGCCGCAAAGCACGTCAAGAAGTTGTCGATAACGCAGGCCACGGACTGGTCTACACCCACACAGAAGCAGTATTAGACGCGATGAGCGAAGTGCTGCGCGACGGGCTGCGCTGAATTTTCACGTCTAGACAGTTGCGATGCTGCCTAGGGGTTTTTCCCGCACCGGCAGGTGGATTATCGCACTGAATGCGCCAACCCCAACCCCGATCCACCAAACAAGCGTGTAGTCTCCAAAGGCATCGTACATGCGCCCGCCCAGCCAAATGCCCAAAAACGACCCCAGTTGGTGGCTGAAAAACACAATTCCGTACAGCGTACCCATGTACCGCAACCCGTAGATATAAGCCACAAGGCCCGAGGTCAGCGGTATGGTTGCCAGCCATAAAGACCCCATCGCGACCGAAAACAAAACCACTGAGGTTGGCGTAATTGGGAACATGATAAACACTCCTGCAACCACGGTGCGGGCCGTGTAGATTCCGGCAAGAAGGTACTTTTTTGAATAGCGTTTTCCAGCCCAACCCGCTGCCAGAGTTCCGGCGATGTTTGCCAGACCTATCAGCGAGATTGCGACCGCGCCCAAAGCTGACGTGGTAGTGACACCCATCGCGTGCAACACACCATCGGTGGCAATTGGCCCGCACATTTCGGTGACGAAGGCCGGAAAGTGCGCCGTTATGAATCCAAGCTGATAGCCACAGGAAAAGAAACCCAAAAAGATTAACGTGTATGATGGATCACGAAATGCCTTGATCAGAATATGCCCAAGACTTTCTTCCAATTCATCCCGGCTGGCGAGTGTGGGCGCGCGCATGAATGGCAGGCTGAACAGGCTCAGAAAGACAATCGCGGCAAAGATGATAAACACCGTTTGCCAAGGCAAGTAGCTCAGCATCCATTCCGAACCCGGAGGGCCAATAACCTGACCCATGCTGCCTGCGACTGTGACAACGGCCAGTGCCATGGAGCGATTGTCATCTGACGCTGCCCTGCCAACAACCGCCAGAATCACCCCGAACCCAGTCCCGGCAATGCCAAAACCAACAAGCCATGCGTAGGCCTGATGTGCCTCTGGCGTGATTGCCTGCGCAGACAGTAAAAGCCCAGCGACATACGTCAGGCCCCCGATCACAATCGCTTTGCGGTCGCCGATTTTTTCGGCCAAAGCCCCAAACAAAGGCTGACCGATCCCCCAAGCGAGGTTCTGAATTGCGATTGCCATCGAAAATTCCGTGCGCAGCCAGCCAAATTCATCGGCGATCGGGATCTGAAATAGTCCAAACGATGACCGCACAGCAAAGCTGAGCGTGATTATGACACACCCCACGATCAAGACCGGAGTGAAAAGCGGGACCCGCTGCGGCATGGACGTCTCCTGTTGACGGTCCGACCTTTGGATAAAACCGGAGGACCGTCAAATGATGAATATTGGGGTCTGGCCTAACGAATGCTGATAAGTCAGGGGCGCATCAATCGAAACACGCGCTTTTCATTAAGAACTGCCCGCGTTATCCCGACATCATGACGCGTGTCCAAGATCATTTTGGTGCAAGGATTGCTGAGGGCTTGCTGCAGTCCGATCCGGCGCAAGAAGCTGTGCTGCCCGAGTTTGAACGGATGCGGTCGGCTCTGGCAGAACCGGTCAGGAAAAGCTTGTTCAAAAAAGCACCTCCGCCCCCCAAGGGTCTCTATATCTGGGGCGGCGTGGGCCGTGGTAAATCTATGATTATGGATCTGTTCGTAGAAACCCTTGAAATGGCGCAAGTCCCGGCGCGGAGGGTTCATTTTCACGCCTTCATGCAGGAAATCCACGGTGCAATGCATCTGGCCCGCAAAACCGGCGTCAATGATGCAATTGCGCCAGTTGCCGCAGATGTTGCGTCGTCAGTGCGATTGCTGGCGTTTGACGAAATGCAGATTACCGACATCACGGACGCAATGATTGTCGGGCGCTTGTTTGAAGCCCTGTTTGCTGCCGGCGTTGTGGTTGTCACCACGTCCAACCGCGTACCCGACGATCTGTACAAGGACGGATTGAACCGGCAACTGTTTGTGCCCTTCATTGACTTGTTGAAGGAACAGATGGTGGTGTGGGAACTCTCAAGCCCCACCGATTATCGTCAAAACCGCCTCGAAGGCGCTCAGGTCTATTTCACCCCGATCAATACCGAGGCGCGGACCGCCATCGCTGATGTGTGGACCGATCTGACTGGCGGGCCCGCGGTGCCTCTCGTTTTGCATGTTAACGGGCGCGAAGTGGAAATTCCGGCCTTTCGAAACGGTGTCGCGCGGGCAACGTTCTATGATCTCTGCGGCAAACCTCTGGGCGCTGCGGATTACCTTGCCCTCGCCGAATCGGCACGGGTTCTTATCCTCGAAGATATTCCCAACCTGTCCCGATCCAATTTCAACGAGGCAAAGCGTTTCGTGACGTTAGTAGATGCTCTGTATGAGGCGAAAGTGCGGTTGATCTGTTCCGCTGCAGCAGTCCCTGAATTGCTCTATTTGGAAGGCGAAGGCACCTTCGAATTTGAGCGAACGGCGTCACGCATGCGCGAGATGCAGGCTGAAGGCTGGGGGCAGTAAGACCCCCACCTAGCGGTTTTCTCGCAACACCGATCCCGCCAGATACAACGATCCGCAAATGACGACACGCGCCGCAGGGTCCTGAGCCGCGATTAGGCCCAGTGCTTCTGATACAGATCCGGCCGTCCGCGCGGGCAAACCAATTCCTTCAGCAACCCGCGCTGTTTCTTCTGCCGGCACGGTGTTTGCCTCACCGGGGATCGAGACTGCGAACAAGCTCTCGGACTGCTCGGCCATCGGTTTAAGGAAACCCGCAATATCCTTGGTGTTCAGCATGCCGCAGATCAGATGTGTGGCCCGCTTGGCCAAATGGCTCAAAAGGTCGCCAACCGCCGCACCCGCGGCTGGATTATGGCCACCATCCAGCCAAAGCTCCAATCCCGGTGCAGATTCAGCCAATGGTCCGGTTTTCAATCGCTGCATCCGGGCCGGCCACTCTGCATTTGTGACAGCCGCTTCATATGCCGCATCTCCCAACGCCAGCAGCCGCAATGCTGCAAGCGCCACACCCGCATTCTGGACTTGATGCGCGCCCAAGAGATTTGGCATCGGCAAATCGCGCAAACCGGTTTCATCCTGAAACACCAGCCGGTCGGCTTCGCGACCGACATGCCAGTGCTGGCCGTTCGCATGGATCGGAGCGCCAACGCGTGCTGCAATGTTTTCGATCACCTCAAGCGCCTCGTCTGGCTGCGGCCCAACAATGCAGGGAACCCCGCGTTTGATAATCCCGGCCTTCTCAGCCGCGATGGCTATAATTGTGTCGCCAAGAAACTGCTCGTGGTCGACAGAGACCGGGGTGATGATCGTCAAGGCCGGTTCACCGATGACGTTTGTGGCGTCCAACCGCCCGCCCAATCCGACCTCGAGCAAAGTGTAGTCAGCCTGAACACGTGAAAATGCCAGAAACGCCGCACAGGTCGTAATCTCGAAATAGGTGATCGTCTCACCCTTATTGGCCGCGTAACATTCGTCCAGTGCTGCCGTCAGATCAGATTCAGAAATCAGCGTTCCGGCAACCCGAATACGTTCATGGAATCGCGCGAGATGTGGCGAGGTATAGGCATGGGCGGTTTTGCCCGCCCCTTCGATTCCCGCCCGGATCATGGCAAGCGTCGAGCCTTTGCCGTTGGTGCCAGCAATATGGATTACCGGAGGCAAAGACGCCTGCGGATTGCCCAAAGCCTCAAGCAGCCGCCACATCCGATCCAGCGTCAGGTCTATGATCTTAGGGTGAAGCGCCATCATCCGTTGCAGGATGATGTCCGAACCGGGCGTTGTCATTTGGCCTTTTTGGCTTTGGTCGGCTTAGGACCATCAGATTTTGGCATTTCATTTTCCGACGGCGGCGGCAGATCGCCCTTAACGGCGGGCGGCAGACCCAGCATCATCCGGACAATCGTGATCAACTCTTCGCGCATGTCGGTCCGCACAGTAACGCGATCGAGCATGCCGTGATCCAGCAGGTACTCTGCGCGTTGGAAACCTTCTGGTAGCTTTTCACGGATGGTCTGTTCAATCACGCGCGGACCAGCGAAACAGATCAGAGCATTGGGTTCAGCGATATGAACGTCACCAAGCATTGCATAAGACGCCGTTACGCCGCCGGTTGTGGGATGAGTCAGCACCACAATATAAGGCAGCCCAGCTTCTTTGAGCATCTGGATCGCAACAGTGGTGCGCGGCATTTGCATCAATGACAAAATACCTTCCTGCATGCGCGCACCGCCCGCAGCCGAAAACAGGATCAACGGGCGTTTGAGTTTCACGGCCTGTTCAGCTGCTGCAATGATTGCATTGCCAACATACATGCCCATCGACCCAGCCATAAAAGAGAAATCCTGGGCTGCAGCGACGATGGGCGTGCGCCCGATTTCGCCCAAAGCAACCAGCATCGCCTCTTTCTCGCCCGTGGTTTTCTGAGCGACCTTCATCCGATCCGGATATTTCTTTTGGTCGCGAAAAATCAAGGGATCCGCTTTTGGCGCAGGCACATCGATTTCGGCGAAAACGCCTGCATCAAACAATGCAACAAACCGATCGCGCGGGGTGATGGCCATGTGGTGACCGCAACTCGTGCAGACATTCAGATTGTCTGACAGTTCACGATGAAACAGCATTGTGCCGCATTCGTCGCATTTCTGCCAAAGGTTTTCAGGCGTCTCCCGGCGCGAAAAGATCGAATTGATCCTCGGCCGGACATAGTTCGTAATCCAGTTCATTTTCCCGCCCTGCTTGGCCTTCGTTCATTCCAGATAAGGCGCCGCGTCGACAAATGCAATCAGCGCCGAATGGCCAAGCGTGCGGCGAGCCAGCACACGATCATAAGCGCAAAGTCCACAGGCAGCCACGCACGCAATTCTGCGACGTCTGACAGGTCATAAGGTACTGTATAAAGAGCAAGCCCCGACAACGTATCCGGCAGTGATGTCAGCAGCAAAGCCGAAATGTTGGTGACAAAATGAACAGCAATAGCCGGGCCAAGATGGCCAGCGCGTGCCGTGAGGTCAGCCATCAATAGCCCAAAAAGCGCCGCCCAAATCGCAATATATCCTGCGTTTTCTCCCGCTTGAGCAGGAATGTAGTGGCCAAGTCCAAATAATAACGATGGCAATACGATCCACACCCACGGGCTGGAAAACCGGGCCGCGAGCTGTTGCTGGATATAGCCGCGAAAAACCACTTCCTCGGCGCTGCTTTGTATCAGCACCGCACACAATGAGAATGGCAGCAACGCGACCCATGAACCAAATGGCAAGTTGGACAATAGTGGCGCACCCATGCTCCACGGCGGCAAGACCAAGAGCAGCACATAAAGCACAACTAGAGCTTTGGTGACCGCCCAAAACCCGGCAATCGCAGGGCCGACGGGGCCAAACACAGTTAGCGGATTGCGATCGTGCAGAACAAACACCGCCACAAAGACACCGATGGTGATGCACGCAAAGCTGACCAACGTATAGAATGTGGACATCGGCGTTCGTGCGTCGTCCAACTCTGTCATGAAGGTGTCAGCCTTGGTCGGACCGAGCAATGACGCCACCAGCGAAATCAGCCCCAAATTCAACGCAATCATGACGATCGCGGCTAATCCCAGTCCAAGCAGCAGGCGCCAGACTTCAGGTCGCATCCGTGCCGGTGCTATGAACTCTTTATGCTTTACATACGCGGCGGAAAAAACTGACATCACGACCTAAGTAAGTTCCCGGTCAGACGCTGCCCTATTCGTTTCTTCAGCCCGAGCCTCGTTATTTGCACTTGTGCGGGCAACGACGCCGGACAGATACCCCGCTACTGTCTGCAACAAACTGATGGCAACCGCCGGATCATTTTCAACAACCGCGAGATATTCGCGCGCACCAATCCGCAGGAACTTCGAATCTGTCAGTGCAACGAGATCAAGCACGCGGTCCTCTTTTACAATGATTGAGAGGTCTCCAATCAAGCGACCGGGTTCTACAGTGGATATCATGCGCGCCGTGCCGTTAGGTTCAGGCAAAAACAGCTCAGCTGATCCAGACAGGCACAGATAGGCCGCGTCGGCGCGCTGACCGACGCCAAAAATCTTCTGACCTGCCTTCGCTTCAAACCATTGTGCACTAAATGCGAGCAACCTCTGGTTTTTTCGATCCAATCGCGAAAATAGTTCTGTATCCGCAATGATCCGCTGCTTCTGACGCAAATCGTCAGACCCGACCATTTCCTCTCCGAGCGGTTCGGTCTCAGAAACAGAACCAATATGTCCGTTCTTGATCTCGACGAACAGATCATACGCGTCCGGATTTCTGAACTCCGCTTCCATAAATATCTGAGTGGTGTCCGGCAGCAAAGTGCGCAACCGATGGCGGGTCTCCATCCGGCTTTTGTCGTCCTGACTGGCCATGGCCCGATCAAGGATCAAAATGTCGGGGCGTTTGATCCCCGCGCGGCTGAAGGCGGCCCGTTCTTGAATGATTGCAGGCAGGTTTGCGCCACCAAGGCCCGTCTTAACATCGTAAATGATCTCTGAAACCCTGCGTTTTAGATCATGTTCCTGCAGGACCTCTGCCACCACCGCTTCAATTTCTTCAGCCTGCGCACCGGCGACACTCGAAACCCGACCGTACATTGCATTCTCCAACAATGTTAGTCGCGGAAGATATCGGTCCGGAGCTATCGCGACGAACAGATCAGTCACCTGTGCGCGGAGTGCTTCTGCCCGCGTCTTCCGTATCTGAACAATTTTCTTCTTGTAACGTTCGGGAAAGCTAGGGCCGATCTGTTCGGCGGTAAAGGCAAACGGCACCGTCAACATCAGGGCATTTTCTTCATCTGTCAGGCTTTCAGCGCCTTCCATCCGGCGTTTTTGCGCGATGCCGATAAGCCTCTCATACAACTCTTCCTCAATTCCCAACATCCGAAACAACGGATGATCTGTTCCATCAAGACCAAAGGTCAGATCCAGCGTGTCAATCACAGCCTGCGATATTGCAATGGCGTCGTCAGCCAGCCCCTGTTCATGAATCAGATTGATGAAGGTCGTATTCGTCGCCAAACCTGCCTGCGAGATATCTTTGACCGGCACTGCGAACATCAGGTTACCGCCCAGCGGAATGGTTGGGTTAAAACTGTCGGGGTCGAACCTGTAGATGAATTTATCAAGACCTTTGGCTTTGAGGCGCGCGTAAACCGTCGGGCGTAACCCCACAATCGCATCGGCAAGGTCGGGATGTCGGAGGGGGTCGAAGTTGGATCGAAGACTGCGTCGGAACATAACGTCGTCTAACCCCATCGCTTCAACCAGTTTGAACCACCAAGCGCCAATCTCGTCGGAAGTGTTCAGGCCCGCCAGCGACGGATCCAACCAGTTTACATTGAAGGGATCCGGGCTATTACCTGTGCGGAAAGCCTCAGCTGCTTTGCGAGCATCGCCAAAATCTTGACTGCTTGGGCTGACGTTCAGCGGCATCAATAGATTCTCGCCCAAAGTTCCGTCAAACAAATAGGGCCGCGAATGAGCATACCCAATGCGAGCTGCGATGACAGACTGATGTAGCTCACTCAGGTCATATCCGGACATGATGACCTTTCCACGTGTCGGCAGCACCTCCCTTGTAAGCAGATCGGCAAAAGCCGCGCGTTCGCTCTGATTGTTGGTTTTCACAGCCACGCGCGCGCCTGCAGGAATTTCCAGGTTGAGGTTTTCCAATACAGCGTTGCCATCGCCATCGCGTACAGTCACATCCGAAATTGAAATCGCGCCGGACAGGCGGGGAATTTCATCCGGCTGCCCTAAGAACAATTCATCGTCGATCATGCCCTTAGGGGCGAACCGCTCTGCGATCAGGTGCCAACGCAGGGACATGTCCTGTACCTGGTTGTAATAGATCAGCAACTCTCTCCACGGCGATGACAGGTCTTTGTAGGCTGCAAGAGCAGCTACAAGTGCGCCAACCGTAATATTACCCTTGATGACAAGGTACCCGCCCACCGAAAAGAAAAAAAACGGGGTCAACTGGCTGATGAAGTTGTTGAGAAACTTCATAAAGAATTTTTTCTGGTAGATTTTCAACCGAATATCAAAAAGCTTCCCAAGCCGATCGGTAAAGCCCGATAGGCGATAGCGCCAGCCGCCATTGGTTCGAAGATCGCCAATTCCCGCAGCACTTTCACCGATCTCCGACGCGAGCTGCCGTACCTCTCCGATTCGTTCTTTGTTTAGCTGGTTGATCTGGCGCTGCAGCATAGGGATCAGCCACGCCTGCAAAGGAATCAGTGCGATTGACGCCAACCCAAACCACACGCTCTGCAGGAAAAGGAACGACAGGATGGTCAGCATTTGTCCCGCCTGAAACACGGGTTGCGCGACCGCGTCGCCCATTAACCCGCCCATCGGCTCGGCCTCGGAAGTCACCATCGACACCAATTCACCCTGCGATGTCCGGCGGAAATACGGGCGCGGGAAACGCAAGATACGACTGATCAACTGATACCGCAGCCGCCGCAAGAGACGTTCAGCCAGAATGCCCTTCATTGTATTCAGGCGCATTTTCAGCAACCCATGTACGAAGACTGCCGCCAGAAACGTAAAACACAGTGCAAGTAGAAACTGCACTTGCGTCAGTTCAAATCCCAGCACCGTTACAGTGCTGAGCGTTGAGCCGATTGCATCGTTGATGATCCGTTTGGGTAGCTCAAGCGTTGCAAACAAGAACGGAAATGTCAGGAGCGTCACACCCAGAAGAACCATCTGGTCGCGTCTGGAATGTTTCCAAATAAACGTAAAAAGGGTGCGGTCCATGTGGCAAACTCCGGAATGGCTGCGCAGAAAACCCGACCTTACCGACTGATCCAGTGTCCGGCACATGACCTAGCTACCGCATGCTTGTTTTGCAAGGATTGTACATTGGATCAGGATGATTGGGCCATCGGCCTTGCGGCGACACGGGGGCTTGGGTATTCGGGGGGAAACCATTCACTGGGAGACCCCAAATGCTCAAGCGCCAATTCGACAAGTCACGTTTACCCAGCCGGCATGTAACCGAAGGGCCGGAGCGCGCGCCACACCGCTCCTATCTCTACGCGATGGGTCTGGGAGAGGACGAGATTCACCAACCTCTGATTGGCGTCGCAACCTGCTGGAATGAGGCGGCACCGTGCAACATCTCGCTGAACCGCCAGGCCCAGGCCGTGAAACTTGGGGTTAAATCCGCACACGGAACCCCGCGCGAATTCACAACAATCACCGTGACCGATGGAATCGCAATGGGTCACGAAGGCATGCGCAGCAGCCTTGCCAGTCGCGAAGCGATTGCCGACTCCGTCGAATTGACGATGCGCGGGCATTGTTATGATGCGTTGGTTGGTCTTGCCGGGTGCGATAAATCGCTACCGGGCATGATGATGGCTATGATCCGCCTGAATGTACCATCGGTATTCATCTACGGCGGCTCGATCCTGCCCGGCCGACTGCACGGCAAGGACGTCACAGTTCAGGATGTTTTCGAAGCAGTGGGTCGCCATCAGGCCGGTGCTAATTCGGACGAAGAGCTGACGGAGTTGGAAAAGGTAGCATGCCCCTCGGCTGGCGCCTGCGGTGGCCAGTTCACGGCCAACACAATGGCGTGTGTTTCGGAAGCCATCGGCCTTGCATTGCCTAACAGCTCTGGTGCGCCTGCCCCGTATGAATCACGCGATCAATACTCGGTTGCGTCTGGCGAGGCGGTCATGAACTTGCTCGAAAAGAACATCCGCGCGCGCGATATCGTGACGCGCCAGTCGCTTGAGAATGCGGCGCGCATCGTTGCCTGCACCGGCGGCTCTACCAATGCCGGTCTGCACCTGCCCGCCATGGCGCATGAAGCCGGGATCGATTTCTTTCTGGATGACGTCTGCGACATT
>RCND010001133.1_pt1 | contig 15078 bp, 13 predicted proteins | sample 2041351 | NCBI WGS metagenome assembly RCND01 (sample SAMN09708230, study PRJNA481090) | Marine sediment metagenome, whole genome shotgun sequencing project. | biome: marine sediment; feature: ocean; material: sediment; isolation source: Sewage treatment plant 12B marine sediment (STP12B) ...
ATATATTTTTGAAGAGTATGAATCAATAAAACATCTTTATTTGCTCTATCATTTTGATCAAGATAAAAATGTCAAAAACTCACTCTCTTTCTTTTCTAAAAATTTAATTGAGATAGCTGAGCGTAATGGTAATATTTCATCCGGAATTAAATTTATGTTCCCAGATCCATTTAAAGGAAGTGCTTGCAAAAGAATGAATTTATTTTTGCGCTGGATGGTTCGTAAAGATGATATTGATTTTGGAATTTGGAAATCAGTTAGAAGAAATCAATTAGTAATTCCTGTAGATACACATATTGCAAGAATAAGTAAAGAACTAGGATTGACACAAAAGAAAAATGTAAATTGGCAGATGGCAGAAGATATTACTGAAAATCTTAAAAAATTTGATGTAAATGATCCAGTAAAGTATGATTTTGCAATTTGTCACATCGGAATCCGTAAACTAAAGTTTTAGAAGTTCTTTCTAATTCTTTATTAGAAAATTAGTTAACCAAGAATAAATTTCATTGCATAAAAATCAATAAACTGATATATTTACGCTTGATTTATTTTAAAATATGATTGAAAATTATTGAAAAAACCTTTTTTGCCGGGGTGGCGGAATTGGTAGACGCACTGGACTTAAAATCCAGTGGGAGGTTTCTCCCGTGCCGGTTCGAGTCCGGCCCTCGGTACTAGGTTTTTCAATAATAAATTAATATAACTGGGTTCTTAGCTCAGTTGGTTAGAGTGTCTGCTTGACGTGCAGAAGGTCAGTGGTTCGAATCCACTAGGACCCACGAATATCGGAGTTTACTCCGCTTTTTTTTATAATGACAAAATGAGTAAAATAAAAATAACATTCCCTGATGATTCAGTAAAAGAATTTGAAAACGGTGTAACTCCTTTTCAAATCGCTGCATCAATATCTTCAAGATTAGCTGATGAAGTTTTGGTGGCTAATGTCAACTCCAAATTAGTTGATGTTAATAAACCAATCACATCTGATGCTAAGTTGCAGTTATTTACTTTTAAGGATGATACAGGAAGGGGAGCTTACTGGCATTCAACTTCTCATCTTATGGCTCATGCAATTCAGTCACTTTACCCCGAAGCTAAATTTGGTGTTGGACCTGCAATTGAGGGTGGTTTCTATTATGATTTTGATATCAATACAAAGTTGACAGATGATGATCTTGTAAAGATTGAAAATAAGATGATGGAGATTGCAAAAGAGGATAAGCCGTTTACTCGACAAGAATTATCTAAGACTGAAGCGCTTAACTTTTTTAAGAAAGTTGACGATCAATATAAGCTTGAAATTATTAGCGAACTTGATGAAGAAAACGAAACAATTAGTCTTTATCATGAAGGTAGTTTTACCGATTTATGTCTTGGTCCTCATATTCCTTCAGTAGGAAAAATAAAATATGTTAAGCTAATTAACATTTCAGGTTCATATTGGCGAGGGGATGAGAAGAGGCAAAGTCTTCAAAGAATTTATGGTGTATCGTTCCCTAAGAAAAAAATGCTGGAAGATCATCTTCAACTTTTGGAGGAAGCAAAGAAAAGGGATCACAGAAAATTGGGCAAAGAGTTAGGATTATTTAGTATAGAAGAAGAATCCGGACCAGGTTTAATTTATTGGCATCCCAAAGGGGCAAGTGTAAGAAACACTATTGAAAATTTTTGGCGTGAAGCTCATATAGAAAATGGTTATGATCTTGTTTATTCACCTCATATTGGAAAGAGCTGGCTTTGGGAAACAAGCGGACATCTGTCTCACTTTAAGGAAAATATGTTTGCTCCAATGATTATTGATGAGCAAGAGTATTATATTAAGCCAATGAATTGTCCGTTTCATATTATGATGTATAAATCTGATCTTCACTCTTACCGAGATTTACCTCTTAGATGGGCTGAATTAGGAACTGTATATCGTTATGAAAAAAGTGGCGTACTTCATGGACTTTTAAGAGTCAGAGGTTTCACACAGGATGATGCTCACATATTTTGTACTGATGAGCAAATAGAAGAAGAAATTATTGAAGTTATTAGATTCTCTTCCTATATTTGGAGTTCTTTTGGTTTTGAAAATCTGAAATATTATGTTTCTACAAAACCAGAAAAAGCAGTTGGTGATGATGAAATTTGGGATAAAGCTACGTATTCATTAAAAAATGCCTTAGATTCTCAAGGATTGGAGTATGAAGTTGATGAAGGCGGAGGCGCCTTTTATGGTCCCAAAATAGATATTAAAGTAAAGGATGCATTGCATCGCGAATGGCAAATGAGTACAATACAATTTGATTTTAATTTGCCTGAACGATTTGATATGAAATATATTGGCGAAGATGGGAAAGAGCACAGACCATTTATGATCCATCGTGCTTTGTTTGGGTCAATGGAAAGATTTATGGGTGTTTTAATTGAACATTACGGCGGAGCATTTCCTACATGGCTTGCTCCAACCCAAGCTGTTGTTATTCCAATATCTCAAAACTTTATGGATTATGCCGAAGAAGTAAACTCTATTCTTAAAAAGAATAAAGTAAAAGTTAAATTAGATTCACGCAATGAAAAAATTGGTTATAAAATAAGAGAATGGGAAACACAGAAAGTTCCCTATATGTTAATAGTTGGAGAGAAAGAGAGAGAAGCTAAAACCGTATCTTTGCGAATTCACAAAGAAGGCGATAAAGGAAGTATGAGTTTAGATGAGTTTATTAGTATTTTTAATACTGATATAGAAAAATTTACTAACTAATAAGGAGGATTATATCGCTCAAGTTAAACAGCGTATAAATGAAGACATAAATCATCCGGCAATAAGAGTAATTGGACCAGATGGTGAACAATTTGGAATTTTAACTGTTCAAGCAGCATTATTAAAAGCTGAAGAAGCGGGTTTAGATCTTGTAGAGATTGCACCGCAGGCAAAACCGCCTGTTTGTAAAATTATAGATTTTGGAAAATTCCAATATGAACAGCAGAAAAGGGAAAAAATCCAAAAGAAAAAACAGCATGTAACGATTTTAAAAGAAATTAGATTGCACCCAAACACCGATACACATGATTTTGATTTTAAGGCAAGACACGCAGAAAAATTTTTGGGTGAGGGAAACAAAGTAAAAGTCTCTGTAGTATTTAAGGGAAGAGAATTAGCATATAAGGATCACGGAAAAGAATTGTTATTAAGATTTATCGAAAATTTATCAGAAGTTTCCAAAGTAGAGCATGAAATTAAATTTGAAGGAAGAACAATGCATGCTATTCTTGCACCAACTAAAGTGAAAACTAAGAAGAATAAATAAATAGGTTGAATTATGCCAAAAATGAAAAGTAATAGAGGAGCCGCAAAAACTTTTAAGAAAACGGGTTCCGGTAAAATTAAAAGAAACAAAGCTTTCAGAGCTCATATTTTAACGAAGAAAAGTCCTAAAACTAAACGTGGATTGAGAAAAGCCACTTTGGTTGCAGACTCTGATGTAAAACGCGTTAAAACTATGATTCAATAAAGGAGATTATTTAAAATGCCAAAAGCTAAAAATAATGTTGCCTCAAGAGCGAGAAGAAGAAAAGTTCTTAAGCTTGCTAAAGGTTATTGGGGTTCAAGAAGTAAAGTTTACACTGTAGCAAAACATTCGGTTGAAAAAGGACTGCAATATGCTTACAGAGATAGAAAAAATAAAAAAAGAACTTTCAGACAATTGTGGATTATCAGAATAAATGCTGCTGCCAGACTTAATGGCACAACTTATTCTCGATTAATAAATGCAATGAACACTAAAGGAATTGATATAAATAGAAAAGTATTAGCAAATCTTGCCGTTGAAAATCCCAACGCATTTGCTGATATCGTTAAATTTGTATCTGCTTAATTTTTACCCCTAAAATTCTATCAAAAGTTGGTGGAAAATATTAGGGGTATTTTTTTAAATTTTTAGAATACTATGAAAGAAAAAATCGATCAAGTAAGAGCTGACTTTAATGATGAATTAAATAGTATCGTTGATGCGGATTCACTTGAATCAGTTCGTGTAAAATATTTTTCTAGAAACGGATTATATGCAAAACTTTTCGATGAATTTAAAACTTTGTCTAAGGAAGAAAAGCCTAAATATGGGAAAGTGTTAAATGACGAAAAACAAGAAGCTCAAAAATTATTTGAAGAATTAAAAGAGAAGATTGAATCTTCTAAATCTGAATCTAAAGAAACAATTGATTTAACACTTCCAGGAAGAAAAACTAATGTTGGTGCTCTTCATATTCTAACACAAACATTAAATGAGATTAAAGATATATTCAAGGGTTTAGGGTTTTCAATTTATACTGGTCCCGAATTGGAGTCAGATGAAAATAATTTTGAATTGCTAAACTTTCCTGATGATCATCCGGCAAGAGATATGCAAGACACTTATTTCATTAACAATTCTTTTTTGCTAAGAACACATACATCTCCTGTTCAAGTTAGATTGATGAAAAACAGTAAGCCGCCTTACCGTGCGATTATGCCGGGAAGAGTTTACCGAAACGAAGCAATCAGTGCAAAAAGTTATTGTCTATTTCATCAATTAGAAGGATTAGTAATTGATACAGATGTTACTTTTACTGAATTAAAAGGGACATTGGTATACTTTGCAAAACAGTTTTTTGGAGAAGATGTAAAATATAGATTCAGATCAAGTTTTTTCCCTTTTACAGAACCAAGTGCTGAAGTAGATATTTGGTGGGAGCCAAAAGGCAAAGAAGGGAAATGGCTTGAAATTTTAGGCTGTGGTATGGTTGATCCAAATGTTTTAGATAATTTGAATATAGATTCTGAAAAATATTTCGGTTACGCTTTTGGAATGGGAATTGAAAGAATGACGATGCTTAAGTATGGTATTGATGATATACGTCTCTTTTTTGATAATGATAATAGATTTTTAAATCAATTTAAATAGTCTGAGGAAAAGTTTTGATTATTTCTCTTAAATGGTTAAAAGAATATATTGATCTTGATGATATTTCAACTGATGAAATTGTTGATAAATTAACAACTAGTGGTTCTGAAGTTGAAGAGGTGATTGATAAGGTTAAAGAATTTAAGAATATTGTAGTTGGGAAAGTAGAATCCGTTAAAAAACATCCCAATGCAGATAGACTTTCTTTATGTGAGGTTAGCGACGGTTCAGAAACTTTTTCTGTAGTCTGTGGAGCTCCTAATGTTGCTGCCGGACAATTAATTCCATTTGCTAAAGTTGGTGCAATTATTCCAAATGGTAAGTTTGAAATTAAAAAAGCGAAAATAAGAGGCGAAAAATCATCAGGTATGATATGTGCCGAAGATGAACTTGGACTTAGTGAAGACCATACAGGGATTATGGTTCTAGATGAAAAACTTATAATTGGCGAACTATTATCAACCGCTTTAAAATTAGATGACGTAATTTTGGATATTGCCATCACTCCTAACAGAGCTGATTCTTTAAGTCATATTGGTTTGGCAAGAGATTTGGCTTCTATATTTAACAGAAAAGTAAAATATCCGGGAATTAACTCATCAAGCAATAAAGTTAATAAAAACGAATTCGCAGAAGTTATAGTTGAAAATACTGATGCATGTCCTCGCTATTCGGCTGTCGTACTAAAAGGAATTGAAGTAAAAGAATCCCCAACTTGGTTAAAAGATAAATTAATAAGTGTTGGTCTAAGACCTATAAATAATATTGTAGATGTTACTAATTTTATTTTACACGAAATCGGTCAGCCTTTGCATGCATTTGATTTAAACCAGTTAGCCGGTAAGAAAATTATAGTGAAGAACAACGATGGCGAAACAAAATTTACAACTCTCGATTCAAAAGAAAGGAGCATGCTCCCAACTGACTTGATGATTTGTGATGGTGAAAAACCGGTTGCAATTGCAGGCGTGATGGGTGGTGAAAATTCTGAAGTTACTTTAAAGACTAAAGATATTTTAATTGAAAGCGCTTACTTTAATCCATCTTCTGTTAGAAAAACTTCTAAACATCTTGGTCTTTCTTCGGATTCGTCCTATAGGTTTGAAAGGGGAACTGATCCAAATAAAACTTTAGAAGCAGCTTTAAGAGCTGCTGAACTTATTCAAGAAATTGCTGGCGGCGAGATCATAAATGATGTAATTGATATTTACCCAAGTAAAATTGAACAAAAATCAGTTTCAGTTAGATTTTCAAGAATAAATCAATTGCTGGGATTTAGTATTGAACCTACTGATGTGGAGAGAATTTTATCAGGTTTAGAGTTTGCAATTGTTGGCAAAGATTCCAAACAACTGACTGTTTCTATCCCAACATTCAGACATGACATTGAAAGAGAAATTGACCTTGTCGAAGAGATTATAAGAATTTACGGCTTCGACAGTGTTCCCCAAATTGATAAGATTTCTATACCGCTTAAAAGTAAAATTGATCAAACTATGTTCAACGACTCTATCAGAAATTATTTAACAGCATTGGGGTTCAATGAAGTTATTAGTAATTCATTGATAAGTGATGAAAAAACAATAAATTATGACCATTCAATTAAAGTACTTAATCCTCAAAGTAAAGAGATGACAAATCTGAGAACTTCACTCATTCCAGGTTTGTTAATGAACATTTCACGAAACCTAAATGTAAAAGAAAACAGTCTCAAGTTTTTTGAAATTGGTCAGGTATTTTCATTATTGAATAATGACATTAAATCTTTTGAGGATTTTGAAGAGAAAGAAAACTTGATTATTGCGATTTCCGGTAATAAGCAAGTAAGCGAGTGGTATCAAAATGAATTAATGTTCGATTATTTTGATCTTTCCGGAGTGTTGACAAGTTTAACTGAGAGTTTGGGTGTTGATGACAAAGTCAAAAATGAATACATTGAAATAGAAGGAGACATATTCGAATATTCGGTTATTTCAAAGTTAGATGACAAATCTATTAGTCTTGGAGGAAAGGTAAGCAGTAAATTATTAGATGAATTCGAAATATCAAATGATGTTTATTTGTTTGAGATCAATTTGGATTTATTGAAATTGTATATTGAGAAAGACAATAAATTTATACCACTTTTAAAGTATCCTAAAGTGTACAGAGATTTTGGTTTCATTTTAAACAAGAATATTTCGTATAATGAAGTAGTAAAAACAATAAAAGAATCTAGTAGTAATTTATTGAAAAATGTAAATTTATTTGATATCTTTGAAAGTGAAAGTCTAGGTTCGGACAAAAAAAGCCTAGCGTTTCAATTGGAATATTATGAAGATACCAAAACACTTAGGGAAGAAGAAATTGATAAAGAGTTTTGGAGTACAATTGAAGCTGTTAAAACTAAACTTAAGGGAAAATTAAGAGGTTAACGTGAGCGATACCTCGAAATATGATTTGTTCATGGACGAAATTGATTCATTAGAAAAAATGGTTCAAAAATTCGTTGCTGAAAATCAAGAACTCGAAGAAAAAAAATCAGCCATTAGTGAAAAGGTTGAAAAGTTAGAAAAAGAAAACAAGATATTAGTAACAAAAATTAATGAATTAGAAAAAAAACTTACCAAAGCTGAAGATAAACCTTCATCAAGTGTTGGTAAAACAAATTTAGATTTAGCTGAAAGAGAGAATCTTAAGAATCAAATTGATGATCTAATTGCTAGAATAGATTACCATATTAGTTCGTAGATTAATTGTTCATTATTTATTTAGTTTAAGGAAATTTTAGGTAAAGAATAGACTTAAATGACAGAAAAAAAGAAGCTTAAAGTAAAAATATTTGATAAAGAATTTTCATTGCTAGTAGAAAATCAAGAGATAGCTGCTGAGTTAGCTACGTACGTAAATAAAATTATGGATGAAACTAAAGCCGAACTCAAAGATCAACCGAATGAAACTATAGCTATTATAGCAGCCTTAAATATTGCATACGACTTATCCGTTGAAAAGAATAGATTTAGAGAATTTAGCATTCAAGCAACAGATAAAATTAAAAAGATAAAGCTTCTTCTAGACAAATCTGAAACTGAGTCCATTCCATCATAAATTTTCCGCACTGCCAATTCACAAATGAAAAACTAACAACGTTAAATAGGGTTTCTGACTTACGGCGTGTATTACAGGCCTCAACCCGATTTATCGGGTTCCCATATGGGACCAGTGGAAGTAAAAAGCGTTGGGCGGTTTCCCACATTGTCAAAGGATGAGTTTTTCCATCCCGAATTGGTAGTTGCGGTTTTATTACTGTTTTTATGGAGGTGTTATGGAAATAAATAATCCGTTGTTTTTGGTCCTTATTGCCGTTGTGATTTTTATTGTTGCTTTTTTTGTTGGTTGGTTGGTTAGCTCTAAAGTAGGCAAAAATAAAATTAGTAAGGCTAATGAGATTGCAGAAGGTATTATTTCGGATGCTGAAAAAGAATCGAAAAACTTAAAAAGAGAAAAATTACTCGAAGTAAAAGATGAATGGCTTAAGAAAAAGCAAGAGTCTGATAATGAAGTAAATACCCGCCGACAAAAAATTCAAGTTTATGAGAAGAAAATTGAATCTCGTGAGCTTAATCTTGAAAAAAAATATGAACTAGTAATTGAAAAAGAAAAACAAAACAAAGAAGCCGATAAACAAATTTCAAGAACTCAGGAAATTCTTACCAGAAAATTAGAAGAATCTGAAAAAATATTAGTTGAACAAAATTTACGACTCGAAAAAACTGCAGGTCTAACCAAAGAAGAAGCTAAAAAAATGCTCATGGAAAATATTATTGATAAGGCAAAATCTGATGCTTCTCAGTATGTAAATGAAATTCGGGATAATGCAAAAGCAGAATCTAAAAAAGAAGCTCAAAAAATTGTCGTTCAAGCTATTCAGAGAACTGCCGTTGATCACTCAGTTGAAACAACAGTTTCTGTTGTTCAGATTCAAAGTGATGATATGAAAGGTAGAATTATTGGCAGAGAGGGTAGAAATATTAGAGCATTTGAAGCTGCAACCGGTGTGGATGTAATTGTTGATGATACTCCGGAAGCAGTAATCCTTTCAGCTTTCGATCAGTTTAGAAGAGAGATTGCTAGATTATCACTTGAAAGATTAATTGCCGATGGTAGAATTCACCCTTCAAGAATAGAAGAAGTTGTTAAGAAAGTTGAAGAAGAATTGGATGAAGAAATTCAAAAAGAGGGTGAAAATGTTTTAATCCAATTGGGTATTCACGGTGTTCATAGGGAATTGACTAAATTTGTTGGCAGAATGAAATACAGATCAAGTTACGGTCAGAATTTACTTCAACATAGTATTGAGGTTGCGTATATTACTGGATTTATGGCAGCTGAATTAGGTCTTGATCAAAACTTAGCTAAGCGTGCCGGATTGTTCCATGACGTAGGTAAAACTGTCGATAAGAGCATTGAAGGTCCGCATGCATTACTTGGTGCAGATCTTACAAAGAAATACAAAGAACATTGGGTTGTTGTAAATGCTGCGGGAAGTCATCACGAGGATATTGATATGACACATCCAATATCAGCTTTGGTGCAAGCGGCAGATGCAATCAGCGGAGCAAGACCGGGAGCAAGAAGAGAACCGCTTGAAGGTTATGTAAAAAGACTAGAAAATTTAGAAGGTATTGCAAACACTTTTGATGGTGTTGCTAAAACCTATGCAATTCAAGCCGGGCGTGAAGTTCGTGTTGTAGTTGAACCTGATAAAGCTGATGATAACTTATCTGAAAAATTGGCGGAAGATATTGCACACAAAATACAAGAAGAGATGGAATATCCGGGTCAGATTAAAGTGACTGTAATTAGGGAAGTTAGAAAAATTGCCTACGCAAAATAGATTCTAGTTATACTGTTAATATTAACTTGTATTCATTATGAAAAATTTGGTAATTGGAATAACAGGCGGAATAGGTTCAGGAAAATCAACGGTATCTGATTACTACTTAAATCTTCATCAAAGTGTTCTTAAAGCTGATGATATAGCCAAGAAGGTTATGGTTGAGAATGTAGAAGTAAAGAATAAAATTCTGAATCAGTTTGGTGCTGATTGTTATAATGGAAATAACCTCAACACAAAGATTATTGCTCAAAAAGTTTTTAATAATCCGGAAAATATAAAAAAATTAAATTTAATAGTTCACCACCCAACAATAGATTACTTAGAGAAAGAAATTGAGGAATTAAAAAATAAACATAGCCTATTATTTGTAGAAGCCGCACTTATATTTGAAGCTAAAATGGAAGATCTTTTCGATTACATTCTTTTAGTTACCGCGGAGGAAAATACAAGATTAAAACGGGTTTTAGAGCGTGATACAGAAACTTTATCAGAAATAAGAAGCAGAATGCTGCATCAGATACCCGAAGACCAGAAAAAAGATAGGTCTGATTTTATTATTGATAACAATTCCACCATTGATGATCTGCATAATAGAGCTTTCTTCTTCTTAAATTTGTTTAAATCAATGATTTAATATCCCTAAAATCTATTATCTTCTAACTATTTCTTGCTTAGGTCTAGACTAACATTTATTTTTCTAGTACTAAAATATTGGAGTTAATGTGAATTTTCTAAATAATGCTATTGTATCCTTTGTAAAACTCCTTCCAAAATCTATTGTTTTCATTTTTGCAAAAAAATACATTTCAGGAACGACTCTTCAAGATGCTGTAAATGTAGTCAAAGATTTAAATTCAAAAGGTATTACGGCAACTCTGGATGTATTGGGAGAAGCTATAACGACAAAAGAAGAGGCAATTGAAGAAAAAAAAGAATGTTTAAGAGTTCTTGATGTTATTGAAGAGAATAAGCTAGATGCTAATCTTTCTATTAAACCAACATCTCTTGGGTTGAGTATTGATTTAAAATTTTTTTATGAAAATATGGTAGAAGTTCTAACAAGAGCAAAAAAGTACAAAAATTTTGTCCGCATCGATATGGAAGATTCTCCATATACTTCTGCTACAATTGAATCATTTAAAAAATTACAAAGTGAATTTGATAATGTAGGTGTTGTACTTCAAGCTTACTTAAGAAGAACTGAGAAAGATGCTGATGAACTTAATAAGACCAAAACTAATTATCGTTTATGTAAAGGGATTTATATTGAACCTGAGAAAATTGCCTTTAAAAATAAACAAGTAGTTAGAGATAATTATTTAAAGATTCTTGAAAAGATGCTAATTGAAGAATGCTACGTTGGAATTGCAACACACGACGATTATTTAATTCAAGGTGCTTACCAAATCATAAAAAAAATGAACTTGTCTAAAGATAAGTATGAATTTCAGATGTTGTACGGCGTAAAGGAAAAAATACGTGATCAAATTGTTAAAGAAGGTCATAAATTAAAGGTTTATGTTCCATACGGTGAAAAATGGTATGCATATTCGATGAGAAGAATGCAAGAAAATCCGGAAATAGCTGGTCATATTGCAAAAAGTGTATTTAAGTTAGGTTAATGATTGTATTAGGAATTGAAAGTTCTTGCGATGAAACATCGGTTGCAATTTTAAATAATAATAAAGTTGAAGCCAATCTTATTGCATCTCAGCATATCCATAAGGAATATGGTGGTGTTATTCCGGAGCTTTCAAGTAGAGCTCACCTTCAGCAAATTTTACCGTTGCTAAAACAAGTACTCAAACAAACCGGACATGAGCTAGATAATATCGATTTGATTGCTGCAACAGCAGGTCCGGGATTAATCGGTGCACTGTTAGTCGGATTAACATTTGGAAAGAGTTTAGCATTATCTTTAAACAAACCCTTTGTTCCTGTAAATCATATTGAAGGGCATATTTTTTCTGGTTTCTTAATGAAAGATAAACCTGAATATCCGTTTCTCTGCTCTGTTGTATCGGGAGGACACACTTTATTACTTGTTGTTAAAAGTGAGTTTGAAATAGTTAAATTGGGAACAACCATTGATGACGCAATTGGAGAAGCATTCGATAAGGTTTCTAAATTAATTGGTCTTGAGTATCCCGGTGGACCATTGATTCAGGAATATGCAAAAAAAGGAGATGACACGAATTTTAATTTTCCAATTGGTAAGAGTAAAAACAAATATGATTTCTCCTTCAGCGGATTAAAAACTTCAGTCTTACGAACTGTCCAGCAAATTATGGATGGAGACAAACTCTCAGAATTACAAATAAATGATATCTCTGCCTCATTTCAAAAAGCTGCAGTAGCTGCTATAACAAACAGAATAAAACTTGCCTTAAATGAATTTGATATTAAAAGCTTATCTTTAGTAGGTGGTGTTGCTGCAAATGAACTTATTAGGAATGAGTTTTTTGAAATTGGCAAAAAATATAAAAGGAAAGTTGTTATTCCGGAATTGGAATATTGCGGTGATAATGCTGCGATGATTGCTCTTAGAGGCATGCAATATCACTTAGACGGCAGAAAATTTTCACTTGATGCTAATGCATACCCAAGTTTGCCTGAAAATATTTTTAAGATTGAAGTCTAGTTTATTTGATAATTACAAACTTCCTTGTTGCTCCAAAATACTCTGGAATATTTATCTCTTTATGTGTAGAACACTTTTTTATATATTACTTTTTTATATTTAAATTGATACACTATTTATATGCCATTAAAATTTATAAATAAATATTTTAACCTAACTAAGAACGAAACATATTTTGTCATAACTGTATTCATATTTATTAGTAGCTTTCTAGCATTTACTTTTTATGGCCCAAACTATAATGGTACCGCCGCACCTATTCTTTTTGAAGTAAAGAAAGGGGAATCTTTTAATTCGGTTTTGAATGATCTTTACAAAAAGAATATTGTAAATAGTAAATTAAATATGAAAGTCGCTGCATTTCTCTTTGGTATTGAACGAAATATTAAAGCAGGCAGATATGAAATCCCAGATGGAATAAATTATATAACTTTACTTTCATTACTTAATAAAGGGGCACCGACGAAACAAAAGCTCGTAACTATTCATGAAGGTATTTGGCAAACTGACTTAGCCGAAATACTAAATAATGAACTTGGGATTGATGAAGAAGAAGTTCTTGAACTTAGCAAAGATAAAAATTTTATAAAAGAGCTTGGATTAGATGTTAATAATCTTGAAGGATATTTACTACCAGAAACATATTACTTTTATGAAGGAGCATCGGCAAAGGAGGTAATTAAAAGATTGAGTTCCGAAATGGAATCCTTATTTAAGACTGATGAGGTTAAGGAGCAGATGAAAATACTTAAAATGGATGAGCATAAGATTTTAACTATGGCATCGATTATTGATGGTGAATCTAATATGTTAAGTGAGTTTAATCGAATTGCCGGTGTTTATTATAATCGGCTTAAAAACGGATGGAGGCTTCAAGCTGATCCCACAGTTCAATACTTGGTTAGGCAGCGCCGTAAAAAAGTAAATAAAATTTATTATAAAGATTTAGAAATTGATTCAAGATATAATACATATAAATATTATGGACTTCCTCCATCGCCAATTAATAATCCCGGTAAAGATGCTATTCTTGCAGCGCTCCATCCTGAAAAGAATGATTATTATTATTTTGTAGCGGATGGAAATGGTGGCCATGTATTTTCAAAAACTTCAAGAGAACATCAAAATAATGTGAATAGGTATAGAACTTGGCGACGAAACAATCAATAAATGTAATACTAATTAGCATTTTAACTCTATTGCTATTGAGATGTGCAAATCAAATGTCGCCTCCCGGTGGTGAAGTTGATACAACTCCTCCATATATTATTGAATCTTATCCGGAAAATGGAAGCACTAATTTTACAGAGCAGACAATTGAATTTACTTTTTCTGAGTATGTTAACAAAGGAAATATCAACGAAGCTTTTTTTATTTCCCCATTAATTGATGGGATACCGGAATTTTCATGGACAAGAAAAATAGTTTCAATTGAGTTCCCCGATTCACTTAAAAAAAACACAACATACTCAGTAATTATTGGCACCGAGATAACCGATTTCAATAATAATAACAAGATGCTTCAACCTTATGTTTTAACGTTTTCGACCGGCAATAAATTAGATAGCGGTAAAATTAGCGGCAAAGTTTATGCACGAAAAGCCGATGGAACTTTAGTCTTTGCTTATAAAACTGAAAATGATACTTTAAATATTTATAAGAATAAACCAAACTATATCTCGCAAATTAATTCTAAAGGTGAATTTGAATTAAATGGCTTGAGCGATGGAGAATATTTATTATTTGCGGTAAAAGATGAATTCAAGGATTTGGTTTATAACATTGGGGATGATCAAATAGGGTTGCCAAAAAATAAGGCATTACTTAATTCTGATTCAAGAAATTTGACTGGTTTTGATTATTTCTTGACACTTGAAGATACTCTTGCCCCAAATATTAAAGCAGCAACAATGACTGACAAAAATCATATTGTTTTAGAATTTAGTGAAGCGATTGATAGTAGCAAGTTAAGTGTGAATAATTTTTCCATTTTCGATTCAACTACAACCAGTCGGTATAATCTAAAATATTGGTTTAAACCAAATCAGAAAAAACAAGAATATGTTTTTTCGTTAAATGATTCGCTCAGTGTGGATAATAATTTGTTTATAGTTGCTAAGAAAATATTTGATAAAAAAGGCAATGAACTGCAATATCAAACTATTAATTTTGTTGCAAGCGATAAGCTGGATACTAATGCAATTGTTGTTTCTAGAATTGAAACTCCTTATGAAAAATCATTGATTGATTATTTATCACCAAAATTTTCGATCTATTTTTCAGACGGATTTGATACAAGATTGTCATCCAATGCCATTTCAATGTTTACAAGAGACTCAACAGAAATTCCTCTTTCTTTTACGTATATAAATAATGCTGCATTGGCAATAACAGTTAACAAGAACCTTAAACAAAAAACAAATTATTCAATTTCAATTGATATGAATTACTTTGTTGATTTAGCCGGGAATAAAATTGATACGGTGGTCTCCAAAAGACTTGTGACCGTTAGTGATTTGGATTTTTCAGGGACAAGCGGTTTTGTAAAAACGGAAAGTGAGAATATTAAAGTTATTCTGCAAGATGTTAATTATCGAGATGCTCCAAAACAAACCAGAGCAACAAAAAGT
>RCND010001134.1_pt1 | contig 15070 bp, 10 predicted proteins | sample 2041351 | NCBI WGS metagenome assembly RCND01 (sample SAMN09708230, study PRJNA481090) | Marine sediment metagenome, whole genome shotgun sequencing project. | biome: marine sediment; feature: ocean; material: sediment; isolation source: Sewage treatment plant 12B marine sediment (STP12B) ...
ACAGCGTTCGCGAGCACCCGGATTTTCAGGCCCAGCTGACACGTGTCAAGGCCCGTGAGACCGAACTCAGGGCGCAGTTCACGGCAGAAAAACTTTGACTGGATTTTTGCTGGTGGAAAAACTTGCGACAAGGGCAATGCACTGCTTGTGCCGTACGTGCGCTTGGCGCTGCCAGTGCCTGCACGTGCCAAAATGTCAGTTACGGGGACAGTGACCTTAATCGCAGCAGGCACCCGATCAATCTTGCGTCTGCGTTTCCCGATAGCGGACGTTCGGTTCATCAGAAATATAGAGAGTCGCTTTCGGCCAAGAGCGACCTTTCAATCGACTCGAAGAGCAACTATCCAACGGATTAAGAACGACCACGGCCGACATTGTGGTTACCGCTCTGGGGCACTGTCTCCCGCAAAAGTCTCGCAACGAATGGCGGAATATAGATTGCCGCGGGGAACGATTGCCACCTAAATCTATCGCCTATTTCCTCAGTTCCACCTGAGAACTCCGCGAACATAGTAATACGGGCCCTGCCAATCGAGCACCGTTCTTTCTTCGGTGGGACGGCCACAACAAACAAGGAAGTCCGGCGAAGGATCGGGTGACGCGTCAAAAACATTGTTGCCACCGAAGGTTACGCTCAGGGCATCGCTTACGTCCCAGGTGAGATCGATGTCCCAGTAAACATCGCCGCTCATCTCCTGGAACTGGCTAAGTGAATCGTCGGTTAGCGTGTAGTCGCCGTACCAATTGCCGCGCAGCGTCGTGCTAACATTATTAGCCCAGCTGTGCCTGCCGGTGAAATTTACGCGAAAATCAGGGTCACCATTCTCGAGGCGGAACACGTCGAGGTCACTGAGGTAGTACACCGAGGTCGGGTCCGTGGGGTCCGACTGTCGATCAGTCCTGCGCGTTACCTTCGTTTCATTGACGTTGGCGGCAAGGGAAAACAAGGTATTACCGCCACCCCAGTCGATATTGTAGTTTGCGACCAGGTCGATGCCGCTGGTCTCTGTATCCATGTCGTTGGTGAAGAACCTAACTTGTGTCAATTGGTCGGCGCCAAGAACACCAAGTGCAATAAGCTGTGCACGCTCCGCAGGACCGACGTCAAAATTTGACGAAACCCAGATTCGATCATCCAGCGCGATGAAGTAATAGTCGAGAGTCACTGTGAATGCATCGGACGGCTGAACTGCGATGCCGAACGTGAACTGAGTCGAGGTCTCGTCCGTCAGCGGAGCCGCGCCGAAAAGCTGCGAGGCTTCGCTCTGCGGCGGGAATATACCCCTTGTCACCGGGGCACCCTGGCGTTGCCCGGCTGACACTTTGGTACTCGAGATCTGGCCCGGCGTCGGCGCGCGGAAGCCGGTGCCCGCGGATCCGCGCAATATCAGCGTGTCATTGACCTGCAGACGAGCGGCAAGCCGCCAGCTGAAATTCGACCCAAAGTCAGAAAATTCTTCGTATCTGCCTGCGATCGAAGTCAGGAAGCGGTCAGAGATGTCTGCTTCGAGATCCAAATATGCGGCAAAGCTGTCCCTACCATAGGTCGATGCGATCCGCGGTGGATAGCCCGCAAAACCGTTCGACCCGACAAGGCCAACGTTGTGAATGGGGTCGCCAGGATGGCAAAGACTGGCCGGATCGAACTGTACGCCAGGAATAAAACAGCCAACGCTGCCGCCATTCTGACCCGCCGCCGCTTCGTCGGCATCGATCTCGAAGTTGAAGGGATCTGCATACGCGTACACACCCTCTTCATGCGATTTCAGACCGCCCTCGACCAGTTCGTAACCCTCATCGCGATACGCGAGACCAAATGCCACATTCAGGTCGCTGGCAAAGCCGACATCGACAGGCATCACGAAGTCCGCATTGAACGCCGACTCGTCCGAAATCAGATCGCCCGGGCGAAACGACGTTGGCGTTTCCGGACCGAGCGAAAAATTCACCGTATTGAAGATAGTGTACTTGATCGTGCTCTCGCCCCAGCTACCACTGACGTCGTACAACATCCCATTGTTAAACTCGCCGCGGATGCCGCCCGTAAAACTCATGTCGATGACGTTGCCCGCGAGGCGCGGCGTAAAACCTGCCGGATAGAGATCGCGCGGATTATAAATCTCGCCTGTCGGTGTGCGTAGTGGCGCCATTACGGAAGTGCCCGCAAGGCGATGGAAAAAACTGCCATTCGAATCACTATCCGAGTAATTCATCCAGCCATATAGCTCGCTTCCACCATCAAGTTCCAAACCGGCGTTAATGAATGTGCGAAATGCCTCGCGGTCTGGCTCACCCCATATCATTTCCAACGGGCTGTCGCTGATTTCTGCAAACCGGAGGTTGTCTGCAAAACGGGTGTCGGTATCGTCTGGAATGCCGTCGCCGCCGCGGGCAAGCGTCACGAACGCACCGGATAGCGGATCATAAACTTCCGTCAACGCGTCGGGGCCATAACGCTGCTGGTCCGGTGTGCCAGGATTGAGGTCGTGGTCGAACAGGCCGGAAACCTGCGCGGACTCGGTCGGAGACTCGAGGAAGGATACGCGTGGAGGAAAATCCCAAAAAGTGCCGCGGCTGGTCGGCTCGTTGTTCGACAGTTCTGCACTAATATTGATAAAACCTTTCTCGCCAAGGCGAAAGCCCTGGTTCAGTGACAGGAGATATCCTTTTTCATTACCTTCCGTATACATGCCAGTCTGCAGGCGAATCTCGCCGCCTTCCGCTGTGTCCTTGAGATTGAAATTGAACACGCCGGCGATGGCATCGGAACCGTACAATGCCGATGCGCCGTCACGCAGGACTTCCACAGATTTCAATGCAATACTCGGAATCGTCGCGAGATCAGGTCCGTGTACGCCATCTCCACTCAGTTGCACGAGTGCGGACCGATGGCGGCGCTTACCGTTGACGAGTACCAATATCTTGTCGGCACTCATTCCGCGCAGCTGTGGCGGACGGACAAAGGTCGCACCGTCGGCGATCGCGTAGCGCTGCACCTGGAATGAAGGCACCAGCGTCCTGATGATGTCGAGCATGTCGTCGGACGACACGCTGTCAAGTGCCTCCCGGTTGAAGACATCGACCGGCACGGCTGTTTCGACGGAAGTTCGACCCTGCCGACGCGTCCCAATAATTACTATTTCATCGAGTGTCTTGACCACTTCTTGCTGCGCGATCGCATTACAGGGCGCGAGCGCGGCAACAACAAACATGCTCGTTGTCAGGGAAATCCAGGCTATTGGTGGGTTCTTGTTGATTGTTACGGCCTCGGCCTAAGTCGTACGAAGCCCTTGATTATAGCGGGAATTTTCGCGCGAAAGGCATTGCCAAAGGCTATATACAAGCGCTGGGATCGGACCAGCGTAAGTCATTGAATTTAAAGGTTCCGACGGTCCAACCCTACTGGCGCTTGTATTTCTCGATCAATGCTAACCAGCCCGGATGGTCGCGAATGGGGTCGAGACGTGGATCGCGCGACAACCCCTCAATCGTCCATCCGACCGGCGTTGCAAAATGTTCATCCAGTAATTCAATAGCGCGATCATGATCTCCCGCGGGTATGAAGACATTCATAGCTGCAAAGACAAGAACCAGCTTCGTGACCACGGGTTCATCGGGAAACTTCATTGCAATTGACACTTCGGCAAGGCGCCTGGCTTCGTCGAAGTCACCCAATCCTGTTGTCGCCGCCGCCAGTAGATTGAGCGTGCGGGACTTCCCATACGGCCGATTCTGATCCGCGACTCGCTCCTCCGACCACTCTTTTGCCGTCTCGAAGTGCGGCTCCGCCAAATCCGGTTGGCCTGCCAGTTGGTAGGCTGTTGCGTCACCAAGTGCTTTCCCACCGATAGTATCGGCATCGTCCGGCAATTCGTCGGAGAACCTGATAATGGCGTCGTAGTCCCGCTCAAAAATGCGAAGCATCCAGTGGTCATAAGAATAATTGCTTGAGGTTTCGATATCTGAATCCTCGTTTTTTGCCCCCGCTCGAAGCTCAGCAAGATCCACACCCAGCCTAAGTCCAAAATGCAATCTGAACCCCGGTACAGCAATGCTGTCGGGCTCAATCTCAAGAACCCGATCGAGATGCCGATTAAATTGGGCCGCATCGTGGATATGGGCGTAGCTAGTAGCCTGCTGTAGAAGCAGGCGGGTATTCCTTGGATCGAGTTCGATGGCGCGAGCCGTTGTCACAATCGAGGCCTCGACATCCCCGGTTCGCCCCTGAACCACAGCTATTGTCTCCTGCACGGCCGAGGAACCGGGCATGTCACGTGCCGCTATCGCAAGTTCCGCCAGCGACTTCTCATGCTCCCGAGTTACGTACATATAGAAATAACCCATAGCGAAGTGGGCTTCCGGGAGATCTGGCACCAGCTCGAAAGCGGTCGCGGCCGCGTCTCTTGCCTTTTCGAGATGTTGCCCGTCAATTCTGTTACTACCATGCCAGTACACTCTGGAGTGCGCCCGGGATAGCGCCGCCCATGCAACGGCGAACATCGGATCTTCCTCGATGGCCCGCTCGAATTGGCGTATCGCCACGTCCAGTTGCAATCGTTTCAAGTACACGTCGCCGCTCAGATAGAAATCGTATGCGCGGGTATTTTGCGTGGGCCGCTCATTCAGCTTTGCGGTCATTTCGGGGGACAACGTCTGGTGCAATTCCGTCGCGATGGATGTCGCCATCTCGGCCTGAATCGAAAATATAGTCTCGGCCGTCAACTCGCGATCGTAAGTGGCCTGCCAGAGGTGTTCATCAGATGCTGCATCGATGAGCTGAATAATTATGTGCAGCCTGTTGCCAGCGCGCTGGACTCTGCCTTCGAGCAAATATACGACGCCCAACTCTTCACCAATTTGTCGCATGTTCTTGGTCGTATCCCGATACTCCATTACCGAGGTACGGGAAATAACCTTAAGCGCCGTAATATCCGCCAGCCGCGTCAACAGTTCGTCGTGCATGCCAACAGCAAAAAACTCCGCGTCTTCTTCGGCTGCGCTGGTGTTTGCAAATGGCAAAACGGCAATCGAATTAGCGAAGGCCGTGGGAGGGAGAGACGATGTCTGTGGCCATATCAAATAGAGAATCACGGCCACCACGACGAACATTCCGCCAAGGAGACTGTAGGTTTGCGTGTTGCTAAGCGCCGGTTTACTTGTATCGTCGTCTTGAGCCCGTACGATTCCGGCCGGTGTAATATCAAACGCCCAGGCCAGGATTAACGAAATGGGCAGGCCCACGACCAGCAGGGCGATGATCATCTGCATCACCCGGTCCGGAGCGTTGAAGTTGTCGGCAACAACGTCCGCTACCTGGACAAACACCCACGCCCCAACAACGTAGGCGATAACTACCCGGAACACTTTACGTCGCTTGAGCTCGTCAAAAAATGACAAAGGCTGGCTTCCCTGCGTCCACTCTTGCTACAAGCCTACCTGCTAGCACGGCCAATGCCAAAATAACCGTCGAAAATTGCTCATGAGCTGCAGGCCGTGAAGGAGTTCAATGGTGCCGGTGTAAACATTCTTAACATTCTCGCCGGAATCTGAATGTTAAGAATGTTTACACCGGCACCATTCATTCCTTCGTACACTCGCCACTTAGCCAATCGGGTGGATATCAGTGGCCGCTTTCGGTGATGTTTCACAGGCACGTGAAATCATCGTCACCCACTGGCCTGCAAGCATCCGCCCAGCCATAGGCACGCCAATACTCGACCAGGTTTAATTCAGTGACGAGTTTTTTAAATTCCGGCAGTTGTCTAACTTCAGACATGACGGGATACCAGACCGCGGTCATACGAATTGTGCTGATGCGAACCTCTTCGCCTTTGACTTTCAGTGCGAATTGCGGATCGCCGAAATACGCCGCCACCATTGCAATGTCGTGAAGCTTTCTTGGCCATTGCAGATTCTCATCCCGATAAACATCCCGCAGCATGGACAAGATTCGCTCAGGCGAATCAAACTCAGCCAGCACCGGGGCATAAAGCCCGATAGTAGCGACATTCGTTTTCGGCATCGACTGAATAGCCGCCTTGAGCGCATCCGGATCGCGCTCACTGAACGCTATATCCAGATTATTTTCGAAGGGGTCATTCTGCCAGTTGGAGATCTCTTTCGCTTCGGCAATCCGCCCTTGAGCCAGGCTCGCGTGCCAAGCCAAACCCGGGGGGCGTCCGCCCAGTGGCTCCAGGGTTTTGGCAAAACCATATTGCTTTTGCGCGTAAGCCGTACGGCCGTTGCGAATCAGCATGTTGGCATAGCTCGTCACGTAGTAACGATCCGCGAGCAACTCTATTGCCCGCATATGACCTTGCTCCGCGCCCACCCAGTCGAACTGGGCATTGCGAACCACTGCCAGAATGGATTGAGCGGAGGCCGATTCAGGGTTGAGCTGAACCCCCCGAAGTACGAGCTGGTAGGCCCGTTCCACAATTTCCGATATCTGATCCGGCCTGGATTCCCACCTCGCTCTAAGCGTTCTGAGTCCCAACATCGACCATGCTGCCGCATAGTTGGGGTCAAGCTCGACGGCTCGTTCGAGCAGGCGTATCTGCTCCTGTCTGGTCAGGGTTCGGGTTAGGCTTTGAAGATAAGCCTTATAGGCCTCTACATTTCGCGTGCCCGCACCGCGAAAAGCATTAATTGCGCCGACCCCAAGTCTCACTCCCAGCGCCCCGGCTACCGACGTTGCGATCTCCTCCTGCATCTCGAATATATTCTCCAGCTCGCGATCATAGGATTCCGACCAGATTGTGAATCCATCCGCAACATGCGTGAGCTGAGCGGTGATTCGAACACTGTTACCCTCTTTGCGAATGCTTCCCTCGAGAATCGAATCGACATTCAGAATCTCACCAATCGTCTTGCTGTCTTCTTTTGCGGACGCGATCGAGGATGTTCGACCAGCAACACGGAGACCGTCCAGTCCTTGCAGCTCGAGGCGTAGTTCATCTGCGATACCGTTTGCAAAGTACGCCTGATCACCGCCCGGACTATTGTCCTCGAAGGGTAATACGGCAATCGACCTGTCATCGCGTGGCCAGGCCAGGTAGAAAATTACGGATACTGCGACGAACAATCCGCCAACCAGAGCAAGAATGGACTTGTTGCTGACAGTCAGGCTGCCCTCAATCTCGCCACTTTCTGTTCGCTTGATGCCATGGGCCGTCAGATCGAACGCCCAGGAGAGGATCAGTGAAATGGGAAGGCCGACGATCAATAAGGTGATGATCATCTGCATGACCCAGACTGGCGCCAAAAAACTGTCCGCAACCAGATCCCCCACCTGGGCAACCAGCCACGCCGCAATGATGTAGCCGATACCGACCCGGAATACTTTGCGTCGTTTGATTTCCTCCAGAAAGGACATACTTGCTCCGAAACGTAACGTGATCGGGATTCTACCTAGATCGGGCTGCCGGAGTGCTCAAAATCAGGTGATATCCGCTCCGATCAGTCTCGGTCGGACGGCTGAATGTCCTATTTAGGCCAAAAGCGATTGCAGACTACGTCGCGGGTTCGACACCGAGTTACGCAGCGAAATCTCTTAGCCAAATAGAAATCATCGAATTGGTGAAGTATATGGCGGCAACCGTTGTGCCAAGAAAGACCATGCTTAGAACCCAGTACCAACCGCGATGTAGATGGCGCTTTAGTTTGCCGAACATACTCAAATTACTACTGGCTTTTTCAGGTACAGACCGAAAAGTGACAATAAAAGTATAGGTACTCAGAGCCCAGAGGACGCCGACGAAGCTCGGAATAAGAAATCTATCTTCGTCAGTCGAGTTAGAACCGAGAATAATGACTACCGTTGTTGCCAAGCAAAACAACCCGGCAGCAATAGCAGGCAGACGAAGGAATTGAATGGCTTGAGAAATTCTTTGAAGCTTGTCGATCATGCCAATCTTCGAGTCCGCTTTGGGTCAATACCAGCCTCTCAGCAGTTTAGCAGCCCAGTGGCTGCTTTCGGCCAGAATCTGCGATGGTGGTTGCCGCTCTTGAACGCCGCCACCCTAAGCGGGTTCCGGGAGGTTAGCTGATTGGTTTTATCGAACGATCAGGATGCGTTCACGGGCAACATTGCCGTACTGTGCATCTTTTGCCAGCACGCACAAAAAAGGCCCCTTGTCGGGGCCTTCGTTGTTTTCGGCTGCCCTCAGGTTCAATCCTGAGGTTCGATCCCAGAGGCGCAGCACCAGCGGCCGCAGAAGCCAGGCTGCCAACCATCTCTGGCCGAGAAGCCGCTGGCTAGTCTTTACTCGTCTTCAATTTCGAAACAGGCCACCATTTCGGCAAGCGGTTCTATCTCAAAGTCGAGTTATCCGACGGGTCCTTTAACAGGAACATAAACGCGCAACTCCGAAGAAACGGTCAGATCGCGCAAGGGCACCTCGCGATCACCTTCAACGGCGAAAATATAGCCCTGTCCCGGGGTTACCGTGATTGGGTTCGTAAAGCCGCCTTCAGGGCGCGCGAATTTCAAGACCATATTTGGCGATGCGACCCGTACAACTTCAGCTTTAAGCACGGCATGTGGTCCGCCATCGCGCTGGACGATTTCGAGGCATGAATAGCGGACACCCGCGAATGTATCCATGACTTCGGTCGAGAAGTTGGCGCTTTCGCAGGTAACTTCCTCGGCGCTCGCTGCCGGAATGGTTGCCAGCGATGCAATTGCCGCCAGAACCGCGAATGTGTTTGCTGTTTTCATCGTTTGAACCTCATTTGTTGAATATGTCTTCATTGGTCTAATTAGTGCTTTTTCAAGTGCGCAACAAAAGCATGGGCGCGCATTAAAACAGACTGTTTAATCCGGGGCAACAGGGCAAGATCGTATGTTTCACGAAACGTATATTCGGTCGTCTCCGTTCCAGAGTATTTACCGATCGCTAAAATCGAAAACAGGAACCCGCAATTACGAGATTCTGCCCTGTAGTGAGGTGATTGGTGGTGGCGCAACGCGCCGTGTAGCGGGAGGATTAAGCAGAAAACAACCGGTGGAATTTCTTCAGCACAGGCTGATTTACAACGGCTTCCGTAGAAATTGAATGAGTGGCTAGCATGCGTGCATACAAGTGAGGCCAACCAGCGAAATTCTGTGGATTTTGCTGGAAACCGGAACTGATCCGGGCCAAAAGATCGGTGTCGTCTATTACCGCTCTATTGCCGAGGAAAAGTAAATGACTGTCCCTGGTAGCGGCGGTTTTTGGACTAATCGCGGGCACTCCGATTTTTTGAGCCTTATGCTTATGCCCTTCTTCTCCATCCACAAGATCTGGATCGCCAGCTTCTTAGCGAACATACCCGACTCATTGGGGCGCTTCAGCACGGTGGGCAAGTTATTGACAGCCAGGCCGTCTCTTATTAAGTGTCTTAATTGCATGTCTTTAAACCAATCTGCTACGAGATTCGACCCTACACCCGACGGGCGCGGATCGTGTCGACGGAGTTCACAGAATTATGTTAAAGATGCTGGAAATCGGCTTTCCCCGATTGCGGACGTTGAAACGACCCATAAGCCGAAAAAGTAAGGGTCCGCTTTCGGCTACGACCGCAATCAGCTGACGCGCCACATTGGGTCATCCAGCCTCCGGCGACCCAATCGACTTTATTTGAGGCCTTTTGACAAAATCCTGTTATGACCGTTTAGTGAACCTTGTCACGCCCGAACTCCCGGCATTGTAGATACTTAGCACTCCATGACACTCAAACGCAGGGTGTGACATGAAACGAAAACCATTCAGGGAATCCGCGAGTGATCAACCTGCCCGTCAGGTTGAAGGCGAGGCTGCAAACAGCCGTCGCAATGACACTGACATGCAGGATTACGAGTCTTCAGCTGACGTGTACGAGCGCCGCTGGAGACAAAGGATCAAGCACGATCGGCGTGACTGGTGGATCGCCGTCGCTGCCTATCTGCTCCTGGCGAGTGTTGCATTTGTGGTTATATAGGAATATTGCAGCACTTCAGCACTTCTTCGCGGCTTGCCACCTTGCCTCCAGTGCATCGATATCCATATCGACAAAACGGTGTCCGGATTCGTTGACCTCTGACTCCATTATTCGAAAGCGTTTTTCGAACTTACTGTTAGCGTGAACCAGCGCCTGCTCCGGGTCCACTTTCAGGTGGCGCGCCAGGTTGACGACTGAAAAAAGTACGTCGCCCAACTCGTCGATAATCTCATTTTGGTCACCGTTGCATTCGGCTGCAGATAGTTCGGCCAGTTCTTCGCTGATTTTTGCTCTGACGCCTTGCATATTCGGCCAGTCAAAGCCGACTCGTGAGGCCCTGTTGCCCAGTTTTTCCGCCCTTTTCAGCGCCGGTAGTGCACTCGCCACACCATCCACCGCGCTTGAATCCTGGCCGTTTTTCCCGGCGGCACGCTCGGCTGCCTTGATCTGTTCCCAGGCGCCTTTAGCGGGTCCGGCGGCGCGCTGCTCTTCAGTGCCGAAAACGTGGGGATGCCTGTTGATCATCTTGTCGCAGATGCTGGCTGCGACGTCTTCGAAATCGAAGGCTCCCTCCTCCTCTGCCATCCGGGCGTGAAATACGACCTGGAACAACAAATCACCAAGTTCTCCGCGAAGATCGCCAAGATCGCCCCTGGCGATAGCATCCGCAACCTCGTACGCCTCTTCCACTGTATAAGGAGCAACGCTCGCGAAATCCTGTTGCAGGTCCCAGGAGCAACCTGTTTCTTTGTTTCGGAGGTCTGCCATTATTTCAAGTAATTTCTGGATAGATCCCATAACTATATAATTTTACTCATGTAATAGATGTCGTAATGCAACCAGCATTCCAGCTGTTGCGCCCCAGATCTTGTACCGACTGTGATGGAACGTGATGACAGGTACATTCGCACCCTTCCACACTCGCTGTGAATTTTCCTGATTTCTCTCGTCCATCAGGAATTCGAGTGGCACCTCGAATGCCGATTGCACTTCCAGCGTATCAATGACCAACTCCACTGCCGGATTCACGAAGCCCACAACGGGAGTCACTGCGTATCCGGTCCCGGTCGCCGTTGGTTCGAGGTAACCGCAGACGTCCACGTCACTCGGGTGAATACCCACCTCCTCGTGGGTTTCGCGCAGCGCAGTAGCCCGGATATCGAAGTCTGACGTCTCCATCCGGCCGCCAGGGAAACTGACCTGCCCAGGGTGATGCTTCAGATTGAGTGATCGTTCGGTCAATAAAACCGAGAGCGCCGCGCCGCGCTCTATAATTGGGATCAGAACGCCAGCCGGCGTGAGCTCTGCAACCATCATTTCCCGTACTGCTTGCGGTATACGCGGTTTGGTCTCAGGAAATACGACCTTGAGTGGATCGGCAGGCATCCTGGTGCCGGCCAGCCTGCTTTTGATTTCGGTCGCCGTGATCATCGGCGTGTCACGTGGCATCAGTGCTTGATGCCGCCTTCCGTCAGCGCTGCAGGGTCGAGCAATCGATCCAGCTCCTCGTCAGTCAGGTCGGTCATTTCACGCGCCACTTCTTTCACCGGGCGCCCTTCCGCATAAGCCTTCTTGGCGACCGCTGCGCCTTTTTCGTAGCCGATCACAGGGTTGAGTGCGGTAACCAGGATTGGATTGCGATCAATCGCACTGTCGATATTGGCCTGGTTGATTGTGAATCCTGCTATTGCCTTGTCTGCCAGGCAAACACTGGCATTGGTCAGTATCTCGATACTTTGCAGCAGGTTTAGCGCCACCACCGGCAACATTACATTCAGTTGAAAATTGCCAGACTGGCCTGCCATAGCTATGGTCGCGTCGTTTCCAATCACCTGGGCACACACCATAGCAACCGCTTCCGGTATCACCGGGTTGACCTTACCGGGCATGATGCTCGATCCCGGCTGCAATGCCGGCAGCGCAATCTCGCCTATCCCCGCCAGCGGGCCGGAATTCATCCAGCGCAGATCGTTCGAGATCTTGGTCAGGCTTACTGCCAGGACCCGCAGCTGTCCTGAGGTTTCGACGGCGGCATCCTGGCTGCTTAGTCCCTCAAACAGTGAGTCGGCTTGCTCAAACGGCACGCCCGTGTGCTCTGCCAGCAAAGTCGCGACCTTGGGGCCAAAACTTGCCGGTGCGTTGATACCGGTTCCGACCGCGGTACCGCCAAGCGCCAACCCGGAGAGTCGTTTCATCGTATCTGCCAGTCGATCGATGGCGTGGTCTATCTGCGCCTTCCAACCTGTGAGTTCCTGACCCAACGTGACGGGCATTGCATCCATCAGGTGCGTGCGGCCGGTCTTTACAATCGTCGCTGTTTCGGCAGCTTTCTTTTCCAGCACCGCGCTCAGATGTCTCAACGCCGGCAATAATTCATTCTGGACGCTGTGCGCTGCACTTAAGTGGACGCAGGTTGGAATGACGTCATTACTACTCTGGCACATGTTGACATGATCATTGGGGTGTACTTCGCTGCCAAGGTTCTCGGTGGCAAGCATCGCGATGACCTCGTTCGCATTCATGTTTGAGCTTGTGCCGGAGCCAGTCTGGAACACATCAATCGGGAAATGTTCATCATACTGGCCGTTGGCGACAGCCAATGCAGCTTTCTGAATAGCAATTGCCTTATCCGACGTAATCAGGCCAAGTTCGGCATTTGCGCCTGCCGCCGCCCATTTTACGAGTCCGAGTGCGGCAATAAAGCGACGCGGCATCGTTAAACCACTGATAGGAAAATTATCGACCGCTCGTTGTGTCTGCGCGCCCCATAAAGCCTCTTCAGGCACCTGCAATTCGCCCATGCTATCGCGCACAGTACGGAAAGATATTTTGCTCATGTCCCTATGTTCTCCCGGCGAAATATGGCCACATCGCCGCCTGATGAATTGATTACCATTGGTGTATGATTCGCGCTTTGCGCGCTTAGTTCAAGTATCGAGTAGCGGATGGAACGGAATAACCTGAGAGCAATATCACCGACCGACGGTCGTTACGCTGACAAAGTCGCCGGACTCAGGGATATCCTGAGCGAATATGGCCTGATTCGCTACCGGGTTCTGGTAGAGGTGCGCTGGCTACAATGGCTGGCCGATGAGCCTGCGGTTCCTGAACTGACTGCACTTTCGCCCCCCATGAAGGACCTGCTCAATAACATCGTCGACAGGTTTTCTGCTGACGATGCCGAGCGGGTCAAGAAAATCGAGGCCACGACCAATCATGATGTTAAGGCGGTCGAGTACTTTATTCGTGAACGACTGGGCGATGGCGTCGATGCGAAGACTCTTGGCGATTTTATCCATTTCGGCTGCACCTCTGAGGACATCAATAACCTCGCTTACGGCTTGATGTTACGTGTTGCTCGTGACGAGGTGCTGCAACCGCAAATGCGTGAGCTGACCTTAAAGCTGCGTTCCATGAGCACTGAATATGCTGGTCTTGCGATGTTGTCGCGAACGCATGGGCAAACCGCCAGCCCAACGACCGTCGGCAAAGAACTTGCCAATGTTGTCGCGCGCTTATCGCGAGCACGTGAGCAGTTTGGCAAAGTCGAAATTCGCGGCAAGTTCAACGGCGCTGTAGGCAATTTTAATGCCCACGTCGTGGCCTATCCGGACGCCGATTGGCCGGACATCAGTGAGCGGTTCGTGACATCGCTTGGCCTGGATGCAAATGCATACACGACGCAAATCGAGCCACATGACTGGACCGCTGAATATGCGCATGCACTGATTCGTTACAACACGATCCTGCTCGATATGTGCCGCGACTTGTGGGGCTACATTTCTATTGGTTATTTTCGCCAGCAGGCGGCCAAGGACGAGGTTGGTTCATCAACAATGCCGCACAAGGTTAATCCTATAGATTTCGAAAATGCTGAAGGCAATCTCGGCCTCGCCAATGCCATGCTCGATCACTTCGCTATGAAACTGCCTATATCGCGATGGCAGCGTGACCTGACAGATTCCACGGTTCAGCGGAATTTTGGTGTATCGATCGCATACGTCATTATTGCCATCAAGTCGGCGCTCAAGGGCCTGAGCAAGTTGCAGGCAAACGCAGAGGTGATCGGTCGGGATATCGATAAAAGTTGGGAGGTGCTGGGTGAGGCGGTACAAACTGTTATGCGGCGCTATGGCATCCCCGAGCCCTATGAAAAACTCAAACAACTCACTCGCGACCAGGCGGTAACGCAGCAACTTCTGCACGATTTCATTGCTACCCTGGATATTCCGGATGATGAAAAACAACGCCTGCTGCAATTGACGCCGGCGACCTATACCGGGTTGGCAGAGCCGCTCGCCAAAAATCTTACCTAGTCGGCACCGATTCCCTTGCGGCTGCCCCAGTCATTATCGGCGCAACAGTTTCTTGCGCGGTTCTGGCAAGAACAGGAGCTGTTCATGCCGGGCGGACTTGATGTCATTCATCCAGCATTGTCCGCGGATGAAATTGGCTGGCTCGCAACGCTCCCCGATGTGGAATCCCGCCTGGTCTTCACAGAGACCGCCGATGGCCGCACAACCTACCGTGTTCAGGATGGTCCATTCACCGAAGCGGAGCTCGCATCGTTGCCGCCGAGAGACTGGACACTACTGGTGCAGGATGTTGAAAAACACCTGCCTGATTTCCGTAGTTTTTTTACGACCGCCGTCTTTATTCCTGACTGGCGCATAGACGATCTTATGGTCAGTTGCGCGGCACCCGGTGGCAGCGTTGGCCCACACCGGGATAACTATGATGTATTTCTGTGCCAGGGAACGGGCAAACGAAAATGGACGACGGGCAACAGCGACATGGCAGTTGCTGACGCCGACGCGAGCGAACTCTCACTACTAAAACCATTCGTAGCGACGTCCACATATTCCGCAGAAGAAGGTGACGTACTTTATCTCCCGCCAGGAGTACCGCATTGGGGAATTGCCGAAGATTTGTGTGTTACCTATTCGATCGGCATGCGTGCGCCGAGCAAAGCCGAACTCGATTGTGGTGCTGATCGCATTTACGGCGAGGGAACCAGTGAATCGAGTTCGCTGTCGAGCGACGATATTTTCTATACAGATGTGGACCTGGAAATGGTGGAGGCAGAACCGGGCCGGATATCCGGCAAAGC
>RCND010001137.1_pt1 | contig 15063 bp, 7 predicted proteins | sample 2041351 | NCBI WGS metagenome assembly RCND01 (sample SAMN09708230, study PRJNA481090) | Marine sediment metagenome, whole genome shotgun sequencing project. | biome: marine sediment; feature: ocean; material: sediment; isolation source: Sewage treatment plant 12B marine sediment (STP12B) ...
TTCGAGAGGTCAAGCTTCTTATATTCAGGGAATTTCTTACTCATCAACTCCTCCTTTTGCAGGCATTATTAAAATTGCCCAAAGATAGACGAGCGCGAGGTAATATGCAAGAACTCAATAAAAAACAAAAGGCGGATCCTGATCACTGGGAAACCTTCATGATTTTAGCAAACTCCGGTGCTTTTCCGGAGGCTTCTCTGGTGATAATATATAATCCTTCGGGAAGGGCAGTCAGATCGATTTGTTCCTCATGGGAAGGTATCTGAAAGCGGGCCAATTCAGCACCTGACATGCTTACCACAGTGACTTGCGATTCTACTTCCCAGGGCTCAATAAAAGCCAGGGAAGTAAGTGGGTTGGGGTAGATCAAAAAGGCTTTATTTACAGGATGGGTTCCCGGAACCGAAGCTGTAATAGCAGGTGGTGTGAGACGCTTCGTGGTATAGATCCGAAAGTCACCCGGCTCAAGGGGAATTAGTTCGTGCACATTGCTTATTTCAATGCTGTCCCCACTAAAAAAGTCATACCACCAGCCGGTCCGGCTGAAGTTGGCGTCCTGGACTTGCTGGGCCACGTTGAAATTACCGATAATGCGTACGTCCATATCGGCATGGTTGATCTCGATTCGTTTGCCGGGCCCGGATACGTTCAATTTGAAATCTTCAGAAGTAAAAGCCGGCTCGCTTTTCGTTAATTCAATGATAGCCGCCCATACCTGGTAAACCCGTTTGCGGAGACCCTGGTTGTAATCCCATCGTATGGGTTTGTTACATACCCTGCAATCGTAATCGATGCTGTAATCGTAACCCAGTTCACCAAACTGCCAGATCATCTTGGGTCCGGGCACTGTAAAGAAAAAAGCCCCGGCCATTTCCAGCCGTTCCAGTGCCGTATTTTCTTCCTTTATGTTGTATGAACCGGAGGCATTTCCATGCTCCAGGTTCTTATACATCAGTCGCTCTTCATCGTGGCTCTCCATATATCCCACCAGGTGCGGATCATCCCATCCACGGCTTTTGTATGAGATCCCGGAAAAATTAGATTTACCGTTCTCGTGGTATCCCATGGTAGCCTCGCTGTAGGAATGGTTCAGGTTTCCCCAGAGCATCATCCCGAAGTTGGCCAATTCGGTCTCCTCCGAATTATCGGACAGGTGTTCAAGGATCACATAGGCATCCGAGTCGCTGGACCAGATGGCCGAGGCCATCCGTTTTAATATGGCAATGCGGGAGGCATCATAGGCCCATCCATCTCCCGGTTTGTTGGTAAAACCTTTGGTAAAATCGAAGCGGTATCCATCCACATGGTACTCATTGATCCAGTGGGCATTGACACGGTCAACAAAAATTTCAGTCCGGGGGCTCTCATGATCAAAATCGTATCCCCACGAGTATACCGGGTTGGGAGATTCCACATTATACCAGGGATTTTCATCGCTAACCTTGCCATTTTCAAAATACATCTGTACCAGTGGAGACTGGCCGTAGGAGTGGTTAAGAACCATGTCCATAATTACAGCGATACCCCGGCCGTGGCAGGAGTCGATAAATACCTTCAGGTCCTTTGCCGGACCGTAATATTTGTCAGGTGCAAAATAGAACGAGGGATTGTAGCCCCAGCTTTCGTTGCCTTCAAATTCGTTCACTGGCATTAGTTCGATGGCATTGACGCCCAATCCTGAATAATAGTCGAGGGTATCGGTCAAAGTTTTCCAGTCGTGCGCTTCAATGAAATCGCGTACCAGCATTTCATAGATGATCAGTTTCTCCTTTGGCGGGGCATCAAAAGAGGAGTGGGTCCACTGGTAGGATTCCTGTTGGGTTTGCAGCACCGAGGTAATACCAGTGGTAAGACCTGTGGGATATGGTTTGAGTCCGGGGTAGGTGGCCTCATCGATCCCTTTATCGTTGGGATCGAGGGTCTTCTCTGTGTAAGGATCTGCAATCAAAAGATGGCCATCAAGCATATACTGGTACCCATATTCTGCTCCAGGGGTCAGGTTGTTCAGGGTGATCCAGAAGTGCTCACCATCTTTTTTCATCCTTGAATCGGATCGGGGAGTCCAGTCGTTAAAGTCACCTATTAGGAATACGTTTTCTTTTAGTGGCGCGTAGAGTAAGAGCTGAACGGTCTGGTCATCGATGTAGTTGATCCCTTCAGTAAGTCCGCCGGGAGTAGGTTCAGTCACCTCTTCATCCATGATGTGGAGAAAGACAGAATCAGCCACACTTTCTTCCCCGGCAGTGGCAGTAACCTTCAGCCAGAAATCTCCCGTAGCAGGATATGAAAAGGTGTGGGAAATAGTTTTCCCGTTTAACGAATTAACCACAAGCCCATTCTGGTATAGGATCAGATCCGAAGATTGAGAAGCAGCGGCTTCAAATTCTACAATGGATCCAGGCTCCAATACCTGGTTTTGATCCGGATTGATAATTGAAACCTCCAGTCCTTCCTGGAATACCTCCACAAGGATGTCAGTTCCCCCATCGCCTTTTCCATCCAGGTCTGAAGAGGAACTTCTGAACACAAATGCCATGTTGCTAATCTCCTCGCCTGAGGGAACACCATAGTAATCACGGACGGAGGGTCCGATCTCCAGTGAATAGTAGTCTTCTGAAACCCTTGTCAGCTTAGTCTCCGGGGTGTTTTCACCCCAGCCGGATTTCACATATTTCCAGTCTGAGGTTCCAGAACTATTATTTGTAAGTACCCCTGTATGCGCATATACATCGCCCGTATATCCCTCCAGCCCGGCCGTGCCCAAAGTGGCATCGTAATAGATTGTAACAGCCTCTTCCGCAAGTGGGAGAGCAGGCTCGGTCGTAATCAGCTGCGTGATCCCGGTAAAGGGTATCAGCAGAAGCAATATTGAAAATATGAATGGGTATCGCATGGGGTGTTATTAAAAAAAAGGGCATGCACCGTGCACGCCCTTTTTTAACCTTAAACTAAACTATTGTGTAATGGAACCTGCTTCAGTTTTGAAGTTCAGGTCGACTGTAGCTTCTCCATCTGCTACGGCTACACGTGCCTGGTCATCACCAGCACCACGATACTCGATCACGTCACTGAGGATCATGAATTCGTGCTGCCACCAGTCATAGTGCCACTTGTGCCATGCATACATCCTGAGTTCAGGTGTAGCAGTAAGGGTTTTGGTGATGGTCAGCTTCTCGTTGGCATTGTCTACCGTAAAGAGAGCATCAGCATTTGGGGTATCCCAGCTTCCAATGGCATCACCCAGCAGGTATACCTCGGGAACTGTAACAGAGATGGAATCTCTTTCCAGATCAATCCATACCATGTAGAATCCGGATTCAGCCACATCAGGAACGTTGCTTCCACCTTTCATGTGATCACCTACAGCAGCTTGGGTATCATCATCGATACCAAAATCACCTACCCACTCTTTTCCGGGTGCAAATTTGAATCCTGCATCAGCCACACCAGATTCGATCCATACGACCTTCCAGAATGCATTGCCATGGCTATGCACGGGGATCATCTCGATTCCATTGGCATCCCAGTCCCAGCCTCCAATACTTGCTCCAATCATATACAGTGCCTCAGGCCACTCAGGAAGAGGCTCAGCATCACCAGTTTTGGTTTGGGTGGCTACATGGCCGTCTCCAACAGTCCAGGTCATGGCGAATTTATAAATGGCATACTCGGCAACTACCATGTTATCCGCACCAGCCTCCAGAGCAGCCAGTCCACCACCGAAGTTACAATTTACCTTCACGGTTCCTTCAGTATCCAGGAAGATTTTCCAACCCCCAGAGTAACGGAATTTCCACTCATTCTCGAGCATGGTTACATCCTCCACAGTAAATTCAATGGAATTTACATCGAAGGCACCCATGGTCATGGGAGTATCATCACTCCATCCACCGGGAGTAGCACCACCGATCAGTCCCCATACAACTTTAGAAACAACCACAATGCCAAGTTCAGTGTCAAGGGCGATATGGTAGAGACCATCTTCAGGTACAGTGAAAACTGATGTTGACTCGGCATAGGATCCGCGCCAGAGACCATTGGAGGGTTCTTCCACATCCAGGTCGGCTTCGGCCACAATGGCGAAATCTGATCCAGGGCCCCAGGTAGTACCAACACCACCCACAACATTTACAATGTTGAATCCTTCTGAACCAGCTTTGACAGCCACATACATCTCATAAAGGGTGGCACGATTTGCCTGGTCCACTTCATTCTTTGCAACAGTCATCAGACCATTTCCATTAAGATCAGTCAGTGCAGTACCTGCACCCTGAATGTAGAGTCCGTCCTCCACCAAAATTGGCGGCGGGGGCTCAGGATCGTCTTTACATGATACCATGGTTACCATGGCTACTATAGCCAGCGCTACTAGGCTGGTCCATCCTTTTAAAAAGTAATTTTTCATAATAGTGATTTTAAAATAAAAATTGATTATAAATTATTATTCTGCAAGATTTGGATTCGAGTCAATGACCCACTGAGGAATGGGGAAGGTATTCCTTTCCGGTCCCGTAGAGGGTTTTTCCCACCAGGCATTGTTAAAAATGCCAAAGCGGATCATATCCTGGCGGCGGTGTCCTTCAAAGAACATTTCCCGTCCGCGTTCTTCAAGAAGAGTTTCCAGGGTAAGGTCAGCAGCTGTCCATGGATCCACATTGGCCCTCTCCCTGATTGGATTAATATATTCAACGGCTTCAGATGCTGATTTATTTTGTCTAAGCATTGCTTCCGCCTTCATCAGGTAGGCATCTGCCAGCCTGAAAATTGGGAAATCATTGGAGAGGTCTGCTTTGGCACCCATGGCAATCTCAAATTTGACAACCCTTGCTCCTGAATTCCGAATTTCATCCGCTGTATAGCTCCCATCAATAAACAGGGCGGGTATATAGGGTTTCAGAACCAGGGGCACCCCGGCTACCTCATCAAAGATCTGAGCACCCGAGGAGGTATATTGTTGACCCACCAGGAAGCCTTCAACCTTTCTTATGTCTTCGTCTTCGTAAGAATTGTAATGCTGTTCAGTCACAGCACAACCGTTCCAGGGTCCGACTGTCAGATCGTAAGTCAGGTTATTCAGGTAATGCAGTGTACGACGGTGCAGGGTAAAGGATTTATAAGAATCTTCGTCATAGGGGATTTCGAAAATGTTTTCAGAGGAAAACTGGTTCTCTGTGATAAAGGGAGCCAGGGGGTGTATCTCCAGACTGTAGCCTAAAGCCATCACCGAATCACAAGCCTGCTCAACTTCTGCCCAGTAGGGGGTACCGGTGTACACCTCAGCATTCAGATAGAGTTTGGCCAGCAATGAAAAGGCCATACCCCTGGTTACAGAGGTTTTGGATGTACTGGCAGGCAAGTTTGGAATGCTCTGTTCTACCTCAGCCACAATGCCGCTCCAGATATCTGCCCTGGGATCTTTTCCAGGGAATTCATCGGCATCGGAAAATGAGGTCACATAGGGTACATCTCCGTAATTGTCAATCAGGAGGTAGTAGTAGTACGCCCTCATAATCTTAATCTTGGATATGGTGCCCATCACAGAAGGGTCCTCACTCTCATTACCCAATTGTTCCAGAAGGCGGTTTGCCTCACCAATTCCCTGGTAGTACTGCCGCCACATATTGCTGATGGCCTCAGTGGTATTGGTCCAGCTATGGTCATGCAACACACGCCATTTTCCACCATCGTCCCAGTCTGTGTGCCGGGTGGGAAAAACCAGTTCGTCGGAGGTAACCTCCTGGGCGAAGAACCATCCACCCCAGTCGTCCACAAATCCCCGCATGGGTTCATAGATGGGACCCGTAATCAGGGCTCCCTGAATATCGTTTTCGGGATAATTTTCCAGGGGAATCCGGTCGAAAAGCGGCTCCTCCAGGTCCACGCAGGAGGACATTACTAATGCGATAATTAATAAACTATATATCTTTTTCATTTCCTTCATAATTTAAAATGTGACCTGAAGTCCGAAAGTATAGGATCGTGTTTTGGGATACACATTGTACATATCCAGACCGAATTCCTTTCCGTCGTAGGAGGTTTCCGGGTCGATTCCGGTATAGCCGGTAATGGTTAAGAGATTATTGGCAGTGACATAGAGCCTGATCTTCTGTACCCAGTTGTTTTCCTTCAGTCCCACGTTATAACCCAACGATACATTATCCAGCCTGATGAAAGAACCATCTTCCAGGTAATAGCTGTTTACCACCGGTGCGGCGGTCCATCCCATTTCTATGGCATCCTTTACAGACGAAAGAGCGTTGAGGGTGGGAAGCATGGTGGGATTCTCAAAAACCATGCGGGTCACATTGAGTACATCGTTGCCATATACTGCCCTTAAGGTGATATTGGCATCGAAATTTTTAAAGAAGGTGAAGTAGTTGGACCAACCCATTTCGAAAGCGGGAAGGGCAGTGCCCACCACGCGGCGCTCGGCCTGATCCAGTACCCTTGTAACACCGCCTGCAGCAGTATAGAACAGGGGTACCCCATCGTCAGAAAGGCCTGCGTATTCGGGCATAAAGAATGTTCCCAGCTCATATTCCTTCTCAATCAGCTGCGTCCAGTTCTGCTCTCCGACAAGTCCGCGACCTGACAACCAACCTCTCTTTTTATCAGCCTCTGTCCAACTGTATTTGCCGTCCTTGCTATCAAGACTGACCACCTTTTGTTTATTGGTGGCAAAAACCAAAGAGGTTTTCCAACTGAAGTTCGTGTTATTCACTGCGGAATAATCCACATTTACCTCGATTCCGGTGTTACTTATCTCCCCTGCATTTGCCCAGGTTTTTTCCACAATGTTAGGCGGAACTGGGACCGAGTACTGGGCCAGTAAATCATACGTGGTCTTGAAGTAGTATTCCACGGAACCAGAGATCTTATTGTTGAGGAATCCGTAATCGATCCCTACGTTGATCTCCTTATTCTCCTCCCATTTCAGGTCCGGGTTGTCATTGTAGGGTTGGCTGAATTGCACTGCATTCTCACCCGTCTCGAAGTTGATAGTGGTTCCACTCACATTGACCACCCCGATGGAATGATAATTACCAATCTCCTGGTTACCCGAAAGCCCGAATCCGGCACGCAGTTTCAGCATACTCAGGGCCGAAGCATCGGCAAGAAAATCTTCCTGCTTAAGGTTCCAGGCTAAAGATGCAGAAGGGAACCAGCCCCATTTATGGTTGGCACCGAAACGTGATGATCCATCCCTTCTCAGTGTGGCCGTGGCATAATATTTATTGTTATAGTTGTAAGCGGCCCGCCCAAAGAACGAAACCAGGCGATTGCTTTCATAGTAAGACCAGATGTCACCCACAGTAACGTCATTAAATGTTTTCAGGTTGAAGGACTGTACATAATCAGAAAGGGGTTCTCTTCCCTGAGCACCAAACCCATCGCGTCTATCCTCCTGGAAGGAATATCCCAGCACAGCACTCAGGTTGTGACCACCATCCAGGGTTTTATTGTATTTCAGTGTTGTTTCCAGAATCTTTGATTCGAAGTTCCCGTAATCCCTTTTCCCATAGCCGGCAGTAACTCCCCCCTTTACAGAGGCAGGTTCAAAATAGAAACTTTCTGAGTCGTCCCTGATATAACCCAGGTTGACCCCTGCTACAAGTCCGTCGATGATTTCGAAATCAGCTTTCATATTTCCCAGAAACCTTTTGGCATCTCGTGTATTCTGTATCTGCTCGATCAGGGCTACTGGGTTGTAGTAGTTGAAATCGCGCTGGATCTCGTGGTAGGAGCCATCGGTGTTGTAGACCGGATCGGTTGGATTTCGTTGGAAGGCCTGGTAGAGGACATCATTTCCCCCGCTGGCCCCATAGCTTACATAATCATTGCCTTCGATGGTCCCTGCCAGTGAGGCGGTAATGGTCAGACGATCGTTAATGGCCTTCTGGGTAAGGTTTAAGCGCCCGATGGTCCTTGTCTTTGAAGTTCCTTTTACCACCCCGTCCCAATTAGAATGGGTTACCGAAGCACGGTAGGTGGTGGCGTTGTTTCCACCTGAAACAGCAAAGTTGTGTGACTGTGAAATCCCGGTTCGGTATATTTCATCCTGCCAGTCGGTATCGGCTCCTCCATCGGTGAAGGGTACTCCTGTTTCAGCCACATAATCTCTAATCTCCTGGGCTGATAACATATCCAAGCGATTGGCTACCTGGTTTATCGAAACATAAGAGTTCCAATCCACCTGGGCTTTACCCTGGGTCCCTTGTTTAGTCTGAATAATAATGACTCCATTGGCCCCCCTTGCACCATAAATGGCAGTGGAGGAAGCATCTTTGAGAACGTTCATCGACTCAATATCTTCCGGGGCAATGGTGGTGGGATCTACTCCGGGAACACCATCAACCACATACAAGGGATTGGTGTTGGAATCAAATCCGGACGATCCCCTGATCTTCACTGAGAATCCTGCGTTGGGATCCCCTCCCTTTTTATTGATACTGACACCGGCGATCTTTCCCTGCATTCCCTGTATTGGGTCGGTGAGCACACCTGCATTCAATTCATCGGAGGTGATATTTGAAACTGCACCGGTCTTGTCGCTCTTCTTCTGAGTGCCATAGCCAATCACTACGATCTCGTCCAGTTCGGTGGTCACCTGGCTCAATTGTATATCGATAGAGGTTTGGGCTCCCACAACCACTTCCTCTGGCCCGTATCCCACGTAAGTGAATATCAGGGTTGCATCGAGTGGTACCGTAATGGTGTAGTTTCCTTCAAAGTTGGTCACAGATCCGATGGTGCTTCCCTTAACAACCACGGTAACCCCGGGAAGAGCTTCTCCCGTTTCCAAATCAGTGATGGTACCGGTCACATCAGTTGTCTGAGCAAACAGACTCGCTGGGACCAGCATGCACAGCAAGAGTGCGAACTTCCATGTTGGAATTTTATTCTGGTTCATAAATAGAAATTTAGTTAAGTTGAACAACCAAATTAGACTCTTTGATCTCTGATACATTCTGATAAAGCGGTAGAAGATTAAGTCAGTTGTTGGTATTAATAGCGATGCTAATTTCGTAATTCTTGAGGTTGAGCTTACTTTTTTTTTACCGTAAAGGCCCATAAATCACCGCAAACGGCTCCGCAAACGTTTGCAATGGGCATTTGGACTGCATGTTATTGAACAGGAAAACGTAAAACTCAGGGAATACGGCGCCATTTCGCTAGGGTTTTTCAACAGTGGGCTTCCTGCCTGAGGCCTCTTTTTTACTATCTTTACTATCAGCTAAAACCATGCGAAGCAACCAGGTAACCATAAAAGATATTGCCAGGGAGTTGGGAGTTTCTCCCTCCACGGTCTCAAGGGCCCTGAAGGATCATCCCGATATCAGTACTTCTACCAAGCAACTAGTAAGGGAACTTGTGGAGAAATTGAAGTACAAGCCCAACGCCATAGCCCTTAGTCTCCGCTCCAGGAAAAGTAATACCATTGCCCTGGTAGTTCCGGAGATCGTTCACCATTTTTTCTCTTCTGTAATCGCAGGGATTGAAGAGGTGGCGCAGGAGGCAGGCTACAATGTGATGATTTTTCAGTCCAACGAATCCTATGAACGTGAAGTGGCCATTGCACAATCGCTGGGCTCTATTCAGGCCGACGGCCTCCTGGTCTCGATATCGAAATCGTCCATGAAATTCGGCCACTTTTCGGAGCTGATGAATGAAGGTATGCCCATGGTGTTTTTCGACAGGGCCTGCGACGAGATAGAGTCAGACAAGGTCATTGTTGATGATTTCAATGGGGCCTTCAATGCGGTGGAATACCTGATCCGAACTGGTTGCAGGCGAATCGCTCATTATGGGGCTCCTCAACATCTGCAGATTGGGTACCAGCGTAAAAGGGGCTACATCTCTGCACTGGAAAAGCATGGGATTGATCCTGATGAGGAGCTGATGGTCAAATGTGATACCCTGCAGGAGGCGCTGGAGACCACTCCCCGGCTCATGCGCCTGAAAAATCCTCCGGATGCCATATTCACAGTAAATGATATGACAGCTTCCGGTGTGATTAAAGTACTGAAACAATTACGTTTCCGAATTCCTGAAGATGTCTCCGTTATTGGATTTACCGACGGTTTGGTTGCAATGATTACCGATCCACCCCTGACCAGTGTAAGTCAGCATGGACATGAAATGGGAAAAAAAGCCATGACCATGTTGTTGCTCAGGATTGATGTATTGGAGGAAGATCTTCCGGCTCGCACGGAGATTATTCCCACTGAGTTGGTCATTAGAGAGAGTACCAGACCCCTTCCTGCCTCCTGATCCAGTTTATTTTCATCTTTTTTTACCTCTCCGCAAACGTTTGAAATATGGATTTCATTGATTTATGGGGTTTTACGTGGCCAAATTTCTATCCGAATAGTTGATTTTAGTCATCCTTTTTTAATACTTTTATACCGGAACTTGTTCCAGCTCTGATAAAGCCTATATTAATTTTTGATCTCTGATACCATTGGAATTGATGGTCAGGGATTTTTTTATGCCCTCCCCACCGGTTCCGGTTTATTAAAATCTTTATTATGAAGAAGCCAAAATTAAGTTTCTGGCAGATCTGGAACATGAGCTTCGGCTTTCTGGGAATCCAATTTGGGTTTGCCCTTCAGAACGGAAACGTCAGTCGGATCTTTCAAACACTGGGTGCGGAGATCGACCAGATCCCCATCCTCTGGATTGCAGCTCCCGTTACTGGTTTGATCATTCAGCCTATTATAGGTTATATGAGCGACAAAACCTGGGGCAGGTTGGGACGGCGACGGCCCTACTTCCTTGTGGGTGCCATTATCTCCTCAATCGCTCTGATCCTGATGCCCAACTCACCCGGTCTGTGGATAGCGGTGGGGATGCTCTGGATCATGGATGCCTCCATCAATATCACCATGGAGCCTTTCAGAGCATTTGTGGGTGATATGTTGCCCAACGAGCAGCGCACCCTTGGGTTTACCATGCAGAGCTTCTTTATTGGCATTGGGGCTTTTGTGGCTTCCTGGATGCCCTACATCCTTTCCGAGTGGTTTAATATTGCCAATACGGCACCCGAGGGGGAGATCCCACAGACAGTGCGGCTCTCTTTCTACCTTGGAGGTGCGGTTTTCCTACTCTCAGTGTTGTGGACTGTTTTCCGTACCAAAGAGTATTCCCCAGAGGAGCTAAAAAGTTTTGAGGAGAATGCAGCTCTTAATGCCGAAATGAAGGAAAAAGAGGGAGCAGATCCTGTATCAAAGTACTTTCGCAGGGGGGCGATCTGGACCCTGGTGGGATTGATTTTTGCCTGGCCCGTTTATAGATTCTCCCTTGAAAAAGAGCTGTATATTTTAGCAGGTGGACTGGCCATATATGGGATTCTCCAGCTGATTGCCGCCGGTCTGGTCTCCTCAAAGAAGGAGAAAAATGGCCTGGTGAGCATTCTCACCGACCTCTATCACATTCCGCTTACCATGAAACAACTGGCAGTGGTACAGTTCTTCTCATGGTTTGCATTGTTCAGCATGTGGATTTATACCACTTCGGCTGTAACGCAGCATATGTACGGAACAAGCGATCCCACCTCAGAGCTTTATAATGAAGGTGCCAACTTAGTGAGTGGAATGTTTGGATGGTACAATCTGTTTGCTGCCGGGTTCGGTTTGTTGCTTTTGCCCTTACTGGCCCGCCTGACCAACCGGAAGATTACACACTCCATCGCCCTTGTGGTAGGAAGCCTTGGTTTGGCCTCGATATTCTTTCTGGACAATCCCCAGCATATGATCTTTTCCATGATCGGGATTGGTCTTGCATGGGCCAGTATTCTGGCCATGCCCTATGCGATTCTAACCGGTTCGCTTCCAGCACATAAAATGGGGGTCTATATGGGAATCTTCAATTTCTTTATCGTGATTCCCCAGATCCTTGCAGCCACAATCCTGGGATTTTTGGTCAAATCCCTGTTTGGTGGAGACAGCATGTACGCCTTGCTAGCAGGGGGAATCTCCCTACTGGTTGCGGCAGTACTTATCCTATTTGTTAATGACCCATACTATAAAAAGTAAAAGAGATGAATGGTCACTATATAAAAGATCCCTGGAGCATCGTTGATGAGGGTTTCTTTCCTGAAATGCAGGAGGCTTCTGAGAGCATTTTCAGCCTTGGGAACGGCCGCATGGGTCAGCGTGCAAATTTCGAAGAGCGCTACTCTGGAGCCACACTGCAGGGTAACTACCTGGCAGGGGTCTACTACCCGGATAAAACCAGGGTGGGTTGGTGGAAAAACGGCTACCCCGAGTATTTCGCAAAGGTACTTAATGCCCCCAACTGGGTTGGGATTGATGTGGAAATAGACGGCGAAGTGCTGGATTTACATAAAACGGATCCTGTTAACTTCAGGCGGGAGCTGAACATGCAGCAGGGCTACCTGGAGCGGACCTTTACAATTATATTTAAGGGCTCTAAGCTGCATATTTCAGCCAGGCGATTCCTGAGCATGAAAAGAGATGAAATCGGGGCCATCCGATATGCCATCCGATCGGAAGATTATTCCGGAACCATCTCTTTCACACCATACATTGATGGAAATGTGGTTAATCGCGATTCCAATTACAATGAACACTTTTGGGAGATGCTTGAAACCTTTGCCGGGAAGGGAACAGCCCATCTTAAGGCAAGAACACGCAAAAGCGGCTTTGTCTCCTGTATGACCATGGGGTACAAATTATACCTGGATGGAAAGATTTTGGGACCCGACCCGGAGCTTACTGAGCGAAGCAATTATGTGGCCAACAAGGTTTCGGTAAAGGTGGAAGCTGGTAATGAGCTTGTATTTCAGAAATATGTATCGGTACTAAGCTCCATGAACCATGATGAAAAAAGCATGGTTGAGGAGGGAGCTAAATTGCTGAATGATGCTCTAAAAACCGGGTATGACGGCCTCTACAAAGAGCATATTACAGTTTGGGAGAATAATTGGGCCACCTCGGATATAATCATTGAAGGGGATACTGCTGCCCAGCAGGGAATACGTTTTAATATTTTCCAGTTAAATCAGACTTACACTGGAAAGGATGAACGACTGAACATAGGTCCCAAAGGCTTTACAGGTGAGAAGTATGGGGGGAGCACCTACTGGGATACCGAGGCCTATCTGATTCCGTTTTATCTGAGTACTGCACCCGTGGAGGTGTCAAGGAATCTACTGGTATACAGATATAAACATTTACAAAAGGCCATTGAAAACGGGGAGAAGCTTGGATTCAACAGTGGGGCAGCCCTCTATCCCATGGTGACCATGAATGGAGAGGAGTGCCACAATGAATGGGAGATCACCTTTGAGGAGGTCCACAGGAACGGAGCCATTGCCTATGCCATATACAACTACGTCAGGTATACGGGCGATTGGGACTACCTTGGAGAGTTCGGACTGGAGGTATTGATCGGGATTTCCCGCTTCTGGAGACAGAGGGTGAACTGGTCCGATGTGCGTGGAAAATATGTGATGCTTGGAGTGACAGGTCCGAACGAGTATGAGAACAATGTGAACAACAACTGGTATACCAACAGGATGGCCGGCTGGACACTCTCCTATGCCATTGAAGCCCTGAATCATGTGATGGAATTGGCTCCCGGAGCCTACAGTGAGATCATGGAGCGGACCGGCTTCGACTTTAAGGAGGAGACCTCGGCCTGGAAGGATATCATTGAGAATCTCCATTTTCCTTTTAACGAAGAAAAGGGTGTGTTTCTTCAGCAGGATGGATACCTGGATAAAAAACAGTGGATGGCTGCTGATCTGGATCCAAAACAGCGACCCATCAACCAAAACTGGTCCTGGGACCGCATCCTCAGGTCCTGTTTTATTAAGCAGGCCGATGTACTTCAGGGGATCTATACCTTTGAAGAGGAGTATGACTTTGATACCATTAAAAGAAATTTTGATTTTTACGAACCGCGCACTGTACACGAATCATCCCTTTCACCCTGTGTTCACTCCATCCTGGCCTCCAGGATCGGGAAACCGGATAAAGCGTACGAGATGTATTTGCGTACCTCACGTCTCGACCTGGATGATTACAACAATGAGGTGAATGAGGGATTGCATATCACCAGCATGGGAGGAACGTGGATGTCGGTTGTTTATGGATTTGGAGGGATGAAGATCAGGGACGGAGAGCTTAGCTTCAATCCCAGGCTTCCGGAAAAATGGAAGGGCTTATCTTTCAAAATTCTCTATAGGGGCCGTACCCTGAAAGTGAACATTGAAAAGTCGAAGGTTACCGTGGAGAATCTGGAAGGAGAAGATATGGATCTTTTGCTGAGTAATGACCGGATTCGCCTGAAGTCTGGTGACACAGTTTTTGCAGATCTCTGAAAAAGCGATCTACCAGATCAACAAATCAATCAGCATATCCTATTCGAACATTCATAATTCTAGCTAAATTTGAGGAGTATAGCCAACACAGCTATATCAAATTAATAAAAGGAGATGAAATCAAAAATTGCTGCACATATAACTTTCTTTTACGATAAAAAAAGGTTTGTGTATTTAGAAGAAGTAGTAGCGAACCTATTAGAAATTGATGCTGATCTGCATATTTTTATTTACACAAATAAAGAATTCACTAATTTTCAAAAATTCAAAAATGTCAAACTATTAGTGTATTCTTATACTTCTAAGGGAGTTAAATTTCCTTACAAAAGCATATTCAACAAACTAGGCATGAAATCGATAATTCATCCCTATTATTTAGCTTGGGAGAACAGAAAAATAATAGAAAAGGAATTAAATAATTATGATATTCAGATTTACCTAGAAGATGATATAAAATTCACTAAGGATAATTTGAATTACTGGCTAGAACACAATGAGGCTGTTTCTGAAAAGGGTTATAATTTAGGCTTTTTAAGAGTAGAGCTTGATGGAGAAGAGAAATTCATGACAGATTTGGACAAACCATTAATTAATATTATTGCGATTGACAAAAAAAAATATGTATTAAATGACATCAATTCTTATTGTGGATTCTGGATTTATTCGAAAGAAGAATTGAATGCTTTTGTTAAAAGCAAGGAATGGAGTTTTAAATT
>RCND010001140.1_pt1 | contig 15029 bp, 10 predicted proteins | sample 2041351 | NCBI WGS metagenome assembly RCND01 (sample SAMN09708230, study PRJNA481090) | Marine sediment metagenome, whole genome shotgun sequencing project. | biome: marine sediment; feature: ocean; material: sediment; isolation source: Sewage treatment plant 12B marine sediment (STP12B) ...
CCGGAGAGCACGAATGACCCGGCGGGATTCAGCATCGCTTCTTAGCAGTAGTCTTATATGACACCTGCTGAACTCAAGGTGCGAATGGCATGGTCATTGAAATGCAGGCGATCTGGGACCTGCCCGAGCTTATGATGCAGGCGCGCGCCTGGCCGCTGGCGCCGCAGCTCGGCGCCTTTGTTTGTACGCCGGCACCGATGAGCGGCGATGGGCTCACCGTGTCCGGTGACGGGCAGGCGGCGATGGATCATGTACTTGCGATGGGAGCCGACCTCAAACGGCACCCGGACAACCCGGACCCAATGGTGATGCGGCTTGAAAAATACTGGCACGCGCGCCTTAACTGGTACGGACCGGCTGGCATTGGCACTGCCCGTGGCATCGCCGGTTTTCGAAATTGGCACCAGATCCCGTTCCTGCAAGCCATGCCTGACCGTGGGCTCGATGGCCTGGTTGATCTTCAGTCCCACTGGATCGCCGAAGGTGATTACGTTTGTGAAACCGGCTGGCCGAACATGCGCATGACGCTGTCCGACGATGGCTGGATGGGCATTGCACCCGCGGGGAAGAAGATCGTGTTGCGTAGCCTTGATTTCTGGCGCCTCGAGCGCGGCCTGATCCGCGAAAACTGGGTACTTATCGATCTACTGGATCTCTACGACCAGATCGGCGTCAATGTCCTTGGTCGCCTGCGGGAATTTAACAAGGCGCGCAACGTCGACGCGATCCGATTGCCTGATGGATTGACGCCATAATCGTGTTCCGCACCCGCACCTATTGCTTTGGGCCATGAACGAGCCGCTTCTTCTCTTACCCGGGATGATGTGCGACGCGCGACTATTCGCGTCGCAGATCGCCGCGTTTTCTATGGATCGCCCGGTGATGGTCGCGCCCCTTACCGGGCGAACGACGTTTGCGGAGCTGTCTGAAGACATTCTTGCCCATGCACCGCCCCGTTTTGCGCTCGCCGGTTTTTCGATGGGCGGCATCACCGCAATGGAGCTTGTCCGGCAGGCACCCGAACGCGTCTCGCGGCTGGCCCTGATGGACACGAACCCCCTTGCAGAGCCGGCCGATCGCGCGGCGGAGCGCGACTCACAAATCGAACGCGTGCGCGTCGGAGGTCTGCGACCGGTGATGCGCGACGAGATGAAACCGAATTACCTGACCGATGGCCCGAACAAAGGCCGCATCCTGGATTTATGCATGGCTATGGCCGAAGCGTTGGGCGCAGACGTTTTCGCCGATCAATCCCGCGCGTTGCAGCAGCGCCCGGATCAGCGCGACACCTTGCGTGCGGTCCGCGTGCCAACGCTGATCCTTTGCGGTGAAGACGACACCCTTTGCCCGCTCGAGAGGCACGAGATGATGCGTGACCTCATTTCGGGCGCACGCCTTGCCATCATTCCCGGAGCCGGTCATCTGCCAATCCTGGAACAACCCGAACGAACTAATGAAGAACTCAAGCAATGGCTAAATACCTAGTACCCGACGATCTACTAGCTCTTTTGCGAAAGGTTGACACGCCCACTGTCTGCAACGCCATCGAGGTGGTGCAGGGCCAGCGTGGTTTCGACCGATTCACGAAGGGAACCATGCAACATTCCAAACCCGGCGATCCGCCAATCGTGGGTTTTGCGCGGACGGCAAAAATCGCGGGGCTTGCGCCGCCGACAGAAGACCCGGCCGTGATTCGCTCGCGGAGAATGGACTATTTCCGATCGATGGCCGCCGGGCCCAGCCCGTCGGCTGCTGTTATCGAAGATATGGACTATCCCTGTTGCATCGCCGGATGGTGGGGTGAGGTGCACGCCGCCGTTCACAAGGGACTCGGCCTTGCCGGCGCCGTTACCAACGGCGTGATGCGGGATCTCGATGTAATGGACGAAGGGTTTCCCGTGCTGGCCGGATCGATCGGAGTGAGTCACGGTTTCGTTCATGTAGTGGAAATCGGGACACCCGTTAACGTGTTTGGTATCACGGTGAAACAAGGCGAGTTAATCCATGCCGACCGTCACGGCGCACTGGTGATTCCGCACGACGTGATTCCGCGCCTCAAGGCAGCGATAAATACGGTTTTTGCGAACGAAGCCATCGTTATCGGACCCGCGCGAGAGACGGGTTTCAACATCGACAAGCTCGAAGAGGCCTGGGCCAAGTTCGAAGCGGCGAGGACCTGAGCAAATACGGCGACACCCACACCTCATCATTGATAAAGAGCCTGAACCCCCAGGATTGAACTACGGCATCAATGCGGGTTTCCTGACGTTTAGATTCAGCGCGCTACCAAAGAGCATTCACGCGACGGGCAGATCCACATCCACAAGCACCCGCTTAAGGTTGCTATTGAATTTATAGGGCGGTTTGTAAACACGACTGATTGGTGCATGCTGGTTTTCCCCACACCGCAGGCCGGAATTGGTTGCATAGATTGGCCACATTTTCTGCAGGTCCAGTTCCCCCACTGCCTTGTCATCAATCATCAACGTAACGGAGCCACTGGAAGCACCGGTTTTCTTGATCACATAACCGATAGCGTGTTTGCCAGCGGGTACTTGAACGCGCGACTTGGTGGCGAAGACAAGGTTTCGGTTATAGATGTAGTGGAACTCCATAAAACCATCACGGATAAACAGTTCATAGCCACAACCACTGTCACCGGATGCTAAAATCACGCCGTTCGCGTCATCACTACCGAGCTCCACTTCCGCCATCAGTCTCGAATTGTAGTGATAAATATCTGGCGCATTTAATCGGTAGAGCCGGGTCATTCCAGGATAAAAAACATAGGTTGCACGAGGCGCCGGAGTTACTGCCTTATATAATTTAACCGCGTCATCCTCAAGTGGTAACACATCGTAGCGAATGGCTTCAATTTCCCACAGTTCCTTTAGTTGTGCCAACCGCTGAGGCTCCTGCTTGGCGAGATTGTTGACCTCTGAAAAGTCGACATCGGCGTGGAACAGGTCCCAAACGTCATCTTCAAACCTGTCCCCGGTTTTGTGTCTCGACACGGCCTTCCAACCATTGGACCAAATTGCTCGATCACCAAGGGTTTCAAAATACTGAACATTTTTTGCAGTGGGCATATCTGCATTATCGAAAACATAAGCAAAGCTCGTGCCTTGTATAGGCAGTGGCTCGGCCCCCTTGATCGTTTTCGGTACAGGCATATTGATCATGTTGAGTAGTGTGGGCACAACATCGATCACATGGTGGTATTGGCTACGTATTTCATTGCTGGGGAGTTGACCATTGGGCCAACTCATTATCAGTGGCGTCCGAATTCCACCTTCGTAGGTATCGGCTTTGTACCATTTCAAGGGGGTATTACTGACTTGCGCCCAACCTCGGGAGTATCCACAGTAGGATGCATCGCTGCCCATTAAATCAATATTTGGCAGCTTATCCGCAAATGGCTCACCACCCAGGTAGGCGTCGCGGCGCACGTCGAGGCGGCCCTCAATAGGTCCGGCACCAGGCGCACCGTTATCCGATAATACTAGAATAATAGTATCGTCATACTGGTTTTCAAATTTGAGAAAATCGACAACCCGTTGCAATTGCTTATCGGTATGCTCCATAAATGCCGCGTAAACCTCCTGACTACGTGCGGCAAAGCGACGCTGATCCGACGATAAAGAATACCATTCCGGTACATTATCATTGAGCGGTGGCAGCGTTGCGTCGGCTGGAATAATGCCCAGCTTCTTCTGATTGGCAAATCGTTGTGCTCTGACCTCTTCCCAGCCCTTGTCGTATTGACCTCTATAGGTCTCGATCAGGTCTGCAGGGGCGTGCAGGGGAAAGTGGCATGCGCCGAAAGCCAGGTAGTGAAAAAACGGCCGATCAGGTGACGAAGCGAGGTGATCCTGTAGATAGTCAATGGCGCGATCTGCCAAATCCGAGCTCAGATGATAGCTGTCATCTTTATTCGGGTAAGCCGCCGCGTTATTTTCGAACATTTCCGGATGCCAATGATCGACTGCCGAACCATGAAACCCGTACCAGTGATCGAACCCTCGGCCGGTTGGCCAGTGATCAAATGGCCCGGTACCGTTGTGGTCATCGAGAGTGGATAAATGCCATTTTCCGGTAGCTGACGTGGTATATCCCCCGGTTTTTAGCATTTCCGCGATCGTAGCGGCATCCTGGCGAATCCAGCCCTTGTAGCCGGGAAGATCAGCGCGTCCCCACTCGGCAATATTACCAACACCTACCGCATGAGCATTGAGGCCGGTAAGCAGACAAGCACGTGTCGGTGAGCACAGTGCGGTGACGTGGAAGTTGTTGAAATGAGTTCCAGAACGAGCGATTTGGTCGGCGCAGGACGTTTTGTGTTCGGCACCATAACAACCCAAATCGCCGAAACCCACATCATCCAAAACGACCATCAAAATATTGGGTTTACGCTTCAGTTTACGCTTTCGCCATCCGCTATCGTCAATGGAAGTATGAGGCTCTATTGGCACACTCGCGCTGGCAAGTTGTTCTGCCGAAACCGTACCGGGGGCAACTGACGCAGCTGCCGTAAGTTCGATGAATTTTCTGCGTGTAATCACTTCTGCTCCTTCGACCATGCACATTCCATTGGATCAAACGGAGAAATGCGCAAATCAGGTTATTCGGCGGGCAATTCTCGAGGTAGAACCTCCGCCAATACCTGTCCATCTTCCTTCCAGCAACGTGCGACAAGACGGATTTCGCGACCTGCTGCCCGTGCATTCCGCGCAGATTCTGTCGAGATATTTTCGATACCCTGACGTGTAACATCCGTTTCGAGCAGATTGGCACCGAAGGCAGTCCTCGCCAGGATACGGATTTTGCTTGCAGCGTCCCGACCGGTCAGGTCGTTTGAAGGATCTGCTTCTGCAAATCCTTTGGCTTGAGCTGCTTCGACAGCTGTATCGAAATCCCAACCGGCCGCCAGATGATCGAGAATGAAATCGCAGGTTCCGTTCAGGACACCCTCGATGGACTTTACATGCGTGTTTTCTGATATTCGCCGGATACTTTCAATAGCTGGAAGTCCACCGCCAACGCTGGCTGAACACTTCAACAACAGGCCGTTACGATGGGCCAACTCTTCCAGTTTCTCACTCTCGTTGGCCATCAGTTCCTTGTTGGCTGTAACGACATCCTGACCGTTATTGAGTGCATGAGTTATGACGCCACGGGCCGGCTCGCTACCACCCATTAACTCGACGGTGAGATCTGCGTTTTGATCAAGCAAGCCGGCAACATCATCCGTCAACAGCGCTCTTGGCAGAGCTTCTCTATCTTTATTCAGGTCACTCACCGCGACGCCCACGACTTCAAAGCGCTCAGGATGGGCAGCAAGCGCGCGGTAAACCCCGTAACCCACAGTGCCGGCACCAAACAAGGCGACTCGAAGTGGAGCGTTATCCGGATGCGCCACTTCGGCCAAACGTGTTGGGCCGGGTCCGACCAGTGTTCCACCCTTGGTTCCAATCGAAGCCACCTCGAAGCTCATCTGATGTTTTTCCGCGAACAGAATCGCCTTTGGCTGCACGAGTTTACCTGCAACCTTCAATGCATCTGGCCACGAGATTGTTTCAAAGCGTCGCGGAGCGGGACCAGGGATGTCGGGGTCACGTTCGAAAATGCCATCAACATCTTTCACCAGACGACAACTGGCTTTCAGTTGCTGTGCTACAAACAATGCCGTGTCGTCAGAGCCCCCGCGACCGAGCAAAACGGTTTGACCTTGGTCATCGCAGGCGATGAAGCCTGGCAGAACTGCCACCTGGCATGAATGCAGGTAGTTTTGCACGGCACCGATATCTATTTTGCAGGGGTCTGAGTCCAGTGGAGGGCCTTCGGCCATTAAACCTATGCCTTCTGGGCTTAACAATTGCGTCGTCAGGCCGACGCGCTCCAGTGCAATTGATAATAGCAACGCACTTTTGGTTTCACCGGTACCGACAAAGGACGCAATGCGGTATGGGTCTGCCTCGCTATCGAGTTGATCCACCATACCCAATAGTTGGTCTGTTTCTCCCGCCAGTGCCGATACTACGGCGATAACGCGTTCACCCCGTTGTACATGACGATAAATTGCGTGCACGGCGCGTGGGACACTATCCACACCCGCAAAAATGGAGCTACCAAATTTCATTACAATTATGGGGGAATGGTTCATTCCGTATTCCTTGGTCATGATTCGTTTTTAAAACCGGATTGAAGGAATGCGGACAATAAAGCAGGCCAAAAAAAACCTACTCAGCTAAAGCTCAAGCAGGTTCACTAACTCGCTTTAGCCGTACTTATAAAGCGCCCGCAAGCTGATATTCAAATCGGCGCTAAATGGAAGATAGACTTCGTTACCAGTAAAGTCAAGCTCCTTTCGCAGCCCGCTCAGGCATGCGTAAAAGCCCCTGGATCAGTCAGGAATCATGGTGGACTTCAACATAGATTGCCAATATATGTGGCCACCACCGAGAGACCAATGGCCTACCAGGGTGTCGTACGATCACCAAGATAATAGTGCTCGGCCGTTTTGACTCGCTTACTCAGGTAAACACCCATGAGCAATGTCATCCTGATGCGCCCGAAACGGGTTTGGGTGCTGTTTCTCATAACGTTCACGCGTATAGGTCGCACCGATACCCGCAGGGCCAAACCAGATCATATCCTTATGCCAGGTGCGCGCCAATTCTTCTTCAGGTGAACGCATATAAGACGTGGTCAGAACACCCAGCACCAGCCAGGTACGAAACCCCATTTACAAGAGTGCCGTTGATGCCTGGAAAAAATACGAGGATCATTTGAGCCCATTGATAGAGAGCCTAAACCCTCAGGATTAAACTACGACATCAATTTCAAACAATTATTTCTGGCCGTGAACGGTTTAAGGATAAAGTGTTCGTCAGGCGAACATCCCCAAAGGAGACGTCCGACTGCTGACCGACCAGAACTTCGATACATCCGGTAATACGTACGGCATCTCCGATACGGGCATACCGAGCCAGAGCACCAGCTCTGCAAGGTACTCATCCATCGAAGTCGTCGGCATAAAGCTGCCCCCGCCAATGTCGAGGGGACTGCCGTTGGCAAGATCCGGATAGTCACCGAAGATTCGCCCGCCTTGCACCCCGCCGCCCATGACGATGTGGTGGCCACCCCAACCGTGATCGGAGCCGCTACCGTTCGATTCCAGAGAACGCCCGAATTCCGAAGTCGTAAATGTCGTAACGTCGTCAAATGCGCCATGTTCGATGAGCGCATCGCGAAATGCTGCAAGGCCCCGGCTCAGCATCGGCAGCAGGATAACCTGGTTTTTGAGTAGCTGGTGATGATGATCCCAGCCGTCGAAATGGATAAAAAAGATTTGTCGGCGAGCCCCGAGTCTGTCCCGGGCTGCAATAATCCGGGCCACCTGCTGCAGGTCTGCCGAAAACGAATCTGATGTGAAACGGGTCTTGAATTCAGGGGTATCCGCAATAACGTCCTCAACGACTGACCGGCATTCGGTCTCTACTTTCTCCAGCAGTTGTATCTTACGCCGGACAGCGCCCGGCCGGCGGGCATTGATGGCCTGCTCCGCCAGTTGCTGGTTGACGTAGGAGAAGTCGACGCCGGCCGACAAACCCGAGTGCTGCCGGTACGGTCGTGACTGAAGATTAGCCGCCGCCGAACAGGCCCCAAGCTGCATCACATTCCTGCCGGACATCGAAATATTTATGGGCAATCGGCTCTGCGAGCCGTAATCCCCCAGCACGTCAGCAACCCTGCCCGCCCATCCGCTGCGTGACCGGTGATCGTGTGCACCACGATGCCAGCGCGCAATGAGGCCGGAGTGTGACAAGTCTGGCATGTGGGCACTACCCGGACGACCAGCTGGGCCTGGCAGTGGTCCCGCGTTGGCGAGTAGTGCGATTTCTCCAGCCGTATAAAGCTCATGCACCTCACGCATGCCGTAGTGCAACGCGTAAGACCGACCTTCGCAATCACCGCGGTGCAAAGGCAGTAATTCATTGGATTTCAGAGCAAGGTTGCCACGACGTTTCCTGTAGTTTCGGTGCGATGAGGCATCCGTTGGAACCAGCATATTAAAACTATCAGCACCACCGCCGAGCGAGATACATACGAGTGCCCGATAATGCGGCGCACCTGCGGAAACTTCAGCTTGAGCGTTACCAAAAAACGTGGTCGCTCCGGACGCGGCAGCCAATGCACAACCGGACTCCAGAAATTGCCGTCGTGTTAGCATTTTGAACTTTGTCTCCTGTCTTCTGGCTTGCCAGATTCTCTGGCTTAAAACACCCAAAGTGACCCAGTTGCGATCGATGTTAGCTCGATTGTACTTCGAATGCAATTTATGGCAATATCGCTCAAGGTCAATCAAGAGAATTGCAACATGGCAGACTGGAATGCACGTAATCAGAGTAACAAAGCCGTTGTCTGGGAGTACTGGCAGCGTATGAATCATGCGCAGGCGATTGAAGTGCCTGGCATTGTCAAAGCGGCCTTTCACAAGGACGTTGATTGGAACGGACCGCAACCGATCAACCAGATTCGTGGCTCGGATGCGTTGATCAAGGAATTCTGGGAGCCTTTGCTGCATTCGTTTCCCGATATCAAACGCGAAGCCGATATCCTTATGGGTGGTGTCGACGGCGACAAGGACTGGGTAACCGGCACCGGCTACCTGACGGGCACATTCGTGCACGACTGGCTCGGCATACCGGCGACCGGCAAGAAGACACACATCCATTTCGGCCAGTTCTTCGTTATGCGTGACGGGAAAATTGCGGAAAGCTACTGCATTCTCGACATTCTCTCGGTCTTCAAGCAGGCCGGTTTCCAGGTGCTGCCGAACGCACTTGGGCGTGAGGGCGGTAAGGTGCAAAAGCCCCGCGGCGGCGATGGGATCATGCTCATGGAGCAGGATGAGGTCGAAGGGCGCAAATCCAAGCAACTTGTACTCTCGATGTGGAATGGTTTGATGCGTTATGCGCGCGAGCGGGACATGGAGAACATGAGCCCAATGGAGCAGCAGAATTACTGGCAGCCTGATTTTCACTGGATGGGCCCAACGGGTATCGGCTCAACCCACTGCATCCCGGAATTCCAGGATTTCCACCAGCGCCCCTGGCTCATCGGTTTCGGTGACCGTGGCCTCGACATTGAGCGAGGCGGGCGCGACATGGGCTTGATTGGTGAAGGGCAGTACGCCTGCGGCGGTATCTGGAACCAGGAGTTCTCCGCCCACCATGGCCAGTACATGGATATTCCCGCGACCGGTAAGATGATGACACTCCGCGATTTCGACTGGTACAAGCGTGACGGCAACTACCTCAGCCAAAATTGGATACCCATCGATATCATCGATCTCTTCAAACAACTGGGTGTGGACCTGTTCGATCGCATGCATCGCCAGCACGAACTACGCAAACGCGGCATCAACTGGTGGGATCTTCCCGTCGATGGTGTGGGCGCACTGGCCAACAGTCGACGCAAATACTGATGCGGTAACGCTCCCGGGTGTACGTAGCACCCATGCCTGCCGGGCCATACGTGGCTGTGCCATTTAGTATGCAGCTTCCATATTATTGACTTCGTAGTTTATCATTTAACCATCTTAACTATATGTTTTCTATAGTTTGCTATTATATTTATACGATTATTTAACATTAATATTGCATTCGAAGTTTTTTATGTTTATGATTTCTTCGTAAAGCCCTACTCAAGCGAAAGCTTTACCTAAGGCGATTGATGCCTGTGCCCAGACGGCAAGATTAGTCGCCAAACAAAATACGCTCCAATCTACTCATGATCTGAACGAGAGGAAGTATATGAACCGGTCAAAACATCACCCTAATTACCGCCTGACTAAGACATCTTTGGCATTAGCCATAGCAGCAATCTTGGCATCCCAGGCCCAGGCTCAGGCTCAACAGGAAGCAGACGAAAGCGCCAGCATCCTTGAGGAAGTCATCGTCACCGCTTCCAAGCGAGAACAGGCGGTCCAGGATCTGTCCATGTCTGTGACCGCCCTCGGTATGGAAGCGCTCGAACGTGCCCAGGTGACTGATATCTCCCGGCTCGATACCATGGTTCCCGGCCTGCAGTTTGCCTCCTCCGGTAACGAGGTGCGACTGGCATTACGTGGTACGCGCCAAAACAACGTGGGCACCGAGGGCGAACAGGCCGTCGGCATCTTTGAGGACGGCGTATATGTCCCAACCTCCACGCAGGCTATGGGCTCCTACCTGGACGTCAATCGTATCGAGGTGTTGCGTGGCCCGCAGGGCACACTGTACGGTCGCAATACGTTTGGCGGGACAATCAATATCATCACAAATGATCCGGACCCCAGCGCCTTCTACGGCACTGTCGAGGCACTGTACGGTGACTATGACCGCATCAAGCTGGAAGGTATTGTCAACATCCCGATCACCGATAACTTTGCCCTGCGCCTGGCTGTGCTTAGTGACCAACACGACGGTTACATCGTCAACACCTGGATACCAGGCCCGTCTGATGACATGAACGACCGGGACGACACGGTTGTACGCGCCAGTCTGCTGTGGAACGTAACGGACGATTTCACCGCCAAATTCAAGGCCACGATTAACGACCGCAAGAGCAATGGATCCGCCATCTGGGGCTATCAGCAGATCGGTGGCTACATCGACGGCGAGTACTTCCCGGGCAACCCGTTCGCACCGCCGAATGCGTCCGACAATTTCGATCAGGGCCCATGGCTCATCGCGCGCGACCTGAAGGGTGACGGGGACGTCGATAACAGCGTTTATACACTGGACCTGGCATGGGATTTCCCCGATTTTGCAACCCTCAAATTCATCGGCAATACGACGAAAATGGATGGGCAACAGAATTACGACTCGGACTACTCCGATGGCTACTTCGATGGAGAGGGATCGGAAAACAACGGTTTCACCGGTTGGCAATCTTCCCAGGACAGCTGGTCCACCGAGCTGCAATTGGTGTCAAACACCGATGGCCGCGTCGACTGGATGCTGGGCCTGTACTACTATGACCAGACCGCCAACTGGAATTGGCTCGAACTGGTTGACGGCGTGTTCGAAGTGCCTCACTGGGACGATCAGGGCGATTACCTGTCCGATTCCTTCGGCGCTTTCGGCAATGCCACCTTCCACGTCAACGACGAACTGCGTCTGCTAGGCGGCCTGCGTTACGCCGAGGACAGCAAGAAGCAACGCGACCAACTCGACTGGGGTGTCTGGCCACCCGTGCCCGTACCCGGCAGTGGCAGTGAAGGGGAATGGGACAAGTGGCTGTGGAAAGCCGGCGTGGAGTATGACATCAACGATGACATGATGACTTACTTCACCGGCTCGACCGGCTACCGCGCGGGCGGCATCAACGTTTTCGGCGCGGACATACCGCCGACTTACGATCCAGAAACAGTCCTGGCCTGGGAGATCGGGCTGAAGAGCACTCTGCTCGATGGTGCCATGACCATGAACGTGGCGGCCTACTACAACGACTTCACGGATATGCAGGCCCAGTCCTTCGGCACTACTCCTGGCTCCGTCAACGTCTTCGAGTTCACTGAGAACGCCGGTACGGTCGACGTCAAGGGCATCGAGGTCGAGATGAATTGGGTGCCTGGTGGCGACTCGAACTGGCACATTGGCGCACAGTTCGCCTATATGAACGCCAAATTCGGTGAATACAGCATCTCCAAGATCTACGGCGTCGGAGATCTCGGCGGTCGCCAGGACCTGGACGACCCGGATGCACCGCTGCTGTCGCTGAAGGGCATGCACCCGGCTATGTCGCCTACCTACACTTTTGGTACGCAGGTGTCCTACGACTGGGTGCTGGGCAACAACAGCGTGATCACGCCCTATGTGCAGCTCTACTACTCGGATGACTATTACGGCTTCGACCTCAACATGCCCGGCAACAACCAGGACGCCTATGCACGCTGGGACCTGCGCCTGATGTGGGACTCCCCTGAGGGCAACTGGCATGTGAACGCCTTCATACTGAACGCGGGCAACGAAGAGGTCTTCACGCGTGCGCTGATCTTTAATTCCGGCGCGCGACCTGATGCCGCAGCCATCCAGACCAACTGGAACAACCCGAAGACCTGGGGCGTCGCGGTGCGATACTCTTTTTGATTTGACTACAGTTCTGTGCAAGTCCCCATGGGATGCTTCCGCCTTAGCGGGAGCATCCTTTTTTAACCCACTGGACAACCGTCGCCGTGAATTCATCGAATGAGCAACGCTTTGCCGATCGGCTGCGAAAGGCCTGGAATCAACACCAGGCTGGGCAGCTTACCGCTGCCGGGCGGGTTTATCGCGAATTACTGGCCGAGGTGCCGGATAATCCTGATCTGAACAATCTGGCCGGATTGTTACAGCTGCAAACCGGCCAGCCAGATCAGGCCGAAAAGCTCATTCGCCGAGCCTTGCAGGCCGAACCCGGCAACCCCCAATCACATTACAACCTGGGCATGGCTTGCAAGGATCAACACCAGTGGGAGAATGCAGCCGAGGCCTTCCAGGCCTGCGTTGACCTGGCGACGGACAATGCCCAGGCCATGAACAGCCTTGGCAACGCGCTGCGACTGGGCGGACAGCCCAAAAAGGCCCTCAGCTGGCTCGAGCGGGCCATTGCCCTGCAACCCGGCCATCCCGCCATCCTGCTCAACCTGGGCATGCTACACAACCAGATGGGTAAGTATGAGGAAGCCGAGGGTTACCTGTCGAAGCTTGTCGCCGTTCAACCCAAAAATGCCGAGGCCTGGAACGACCTGGGTGTGGCACATAGCAAGCTGGGCAAGCCCGACAAAGCCTTGCAGGCCTATCGCGAGGCCACGCGTGCAAGCCGTGATTTCTCCCTTGCATGGCTGAACCGGGGCCAACTCGAAGAACAACTGGGTCAATTGGAAGCTGCAGCCAAATCCTTCCAGCAGGCGATCTCTTCGAACCCCGCCTTGATCGATGCGCACTTCCATCTTGCCCATCTACGCACCCACAGCTCGACTGCAGGGGAAATAGACGCCCTGGAAACGCTTTGGAGCAAGGGTGGTCTGGACAGCACCCAGGCATCGCGACTGGCTTACGCCCTCGGCTTCGCCCATGAATCGAACGGTGATCATGACCACGCATTTCACTACATGAGTGAAGCACACGGCTTGCTGGGCAAGCGCCACGGCTTCGATATTGAATCTCACCGCGATGCAGTATTGGACAACATCGCCCTGTGCACTACTGAAAATCTTGCTGCACGGTCCGTTGCGGAGAACCGGGATGAGCGACCGGTGCTGATCTGCGGCATGCCTCGCTCGGGAACGACGCTGGTGGAGCAGATTCTGGCCAGCCACCCGCAGGTGTTTGCCACCGGAGAGCAGGTTGTTCTGGCTCGTCTGGCGGGTGAACTGGCGGCCGAGACCGGCACCCACTTTCCCGCGTGCCTGTTAAGCGCGAGTCAGGAGTGGTTGAGTGATGCCGCCAGGCAGTACGGGGAAACCGTGCTCGCGCCCTCCGGTGATGCGCCGAGGATTACAGATACCACCCCTATGAATTACCTGTACCTGGGATTGGTCGCGATGCTATATCCCAAGGCGCGCATTGTGTTATGCATGCGCGATCCCATGGACAACTGCCTGTCCATCTACCGGCAACCGCTGACTGAACCGCACGCCTATGCCCACGACCTGCGGACCCTGGGCCATTTCTACGCCCTGCACACGCAACTAACCCGGCACTGGCAGGAGACGTTGGGGGGAAGACTGGCGGTGGTTCGCTACGAGACCCTGGTAAGCGAGCCCGAAAGCCAGATTCGAAGCCTGCTGACGCACTGCGGCCTGCCCTTCGACCCGGCCTGCCTGGCCTTCCACGAGACGGATCGCCAGGTCAAATCGCCAAGCGCCAGCCAAGTACGCCAGCCGTTGTTCAGCAGCTCGGTCGGCGCCTGGCGAAAATATGAACAGCACCTGGCTCTTCTGAAAGAGGCGTTGGGGCTACCGGTGGATTGATGAACAAATTTGACTATATTGTTGTCGGTGGTGGTTCAGCCGGTTGTGTATTAGCAAATCGACTTAGTGAGCCACAAGATGTATCCGTCTGTTTGTTGGAAGCAGGTCCAAAGGAGTCGAAAAAAGGCCGGGTGCCTTTATTTTTGCACGCGTTAATGGGTGATAGCAGCCGTAATTGGGACCGTTATACGGTACCGCAGCCACTGTTAAATGACCGGCCTATCTACCAACCATGCGGTCGTGGTTTAGGCGGTGGCAGTGCCATCAACTCGATGATCCATATCCGTGGGTTTAAACCCGATTACGACGGTTGGGCCGCACTTGGCAATGAAGGGTGGAGCTATGACGAAGTGCTGCCTTATTTCAAAAAATCGGAAAACTTCCAGTATGGCAGCAGCGATACTCACGGCGTTGGCGGCGAGCTATCGGTGTCAGGTTTAAGACACATCGAAAAACCGACACGAGTCTTGCTGGATGCAGCAGATGAATGTGGTTACCCAGTGGTTGAAGATTTTAACACTGGCAATGTTGAAGGGTTTGCTCCTTACCATGTAAATCAAGTCAATGGAGAACGTTGCAGTTCAGCCCGGGCATTTATTGAACCTGCGTTAAAGCGCTCAAATTTAACCGTGATCACTGGCACTCACGCCAGCAAAGTACTGTTTGACGATAATAAACGTGCAGTGGCGGTAGAGTACGTGCAAGACGGCAAGACTCAGAAAGTGGCTTGCAACAAAGAGATCATTTTAAGCGCTGGTGCGATTGGTTCGGCGCAACTTTTGCTGTTATCCGGTGTTGGGCCAGCGAAGCAGTTAGAGCAACATGGCATAGAGCTAGTGCATGATCTGCCTGGGGTGGGTGAAAACTTTCAGGATCATTTGGATGTTGGTATGTCGTTTCATGCCAAACCGGGCTTTGGTTTGGGCTTGTCGCTGCAGTTTATGCCACGAGCGGCAATGGGGGTTTTTCAATACTTGTTTGGAGGCCGAAAAGGCATACTGACGTCCAATGTGGTAGAGGGCGGAGG
>RCND010001141.1_pt1 | contig 15028 bp, 7 predicted proteins | sample 2041351 | NCBI WGS metagenome assembly RCND01 (sample SAMN09708230, study PRJNA481090) | Marine sediment metagenome, whole genome shotgun sequencing project. | biome: marine sediment; feature: ocean; material: sediment; isolation source: Sewage treatment plant 12B marine sediment (STP12B) ...
ATGTGAAAGGTTGGGATAATTATGAGCAAGATGAAGTTTCCAAGAAAAGCAATTTCTCAGTATTTCTACTTGGCTTTTTAGGAGGATTGATAGCCTTGTTAACACCTTGTGTGTTCCCGATGATTCCATTAACGGTGTCATTTTTCACTAAAAGCGCTACGAATACACAGAAAGGAATGGCGAATTCCATTATGTATGGGTTTTTTATTTTCTTGATCTATGTGCTCTTGAGTATACCATTTCATTTAATAGATTCCTTGGACCCAGAGATATTGAATAATATATCGACGAATGTGACCTTGAATATCATTTTCTTTTTGGTCTTTCTGTTCTTCGCATTTTCATTCTTTGGCTACTACGAACTCACCTTGCCTTCTTCTTGGGGAACCAAACTGGATAATAAGGCGACCAAGATCGGTGGTTTGGTTGGCGTATTCTTAATGGCATTGACATTGGCCATTGTATCTTTTTCTTGTACTGGACCCATACTCGGAGCTTTATTAGGAAGTACGGCACTTTCTGCTGGCGATGTGGCAACAAAACTCACCATGGGAATGGCTGGCTTCGGATTGGCATTGGCATTGCCTTTTACCTTATTTGCGATGTTCCCTAAATGGCTGAATACATTACCTAAGTCTGGTGGATGGTTAAATACTGTAAAAGTGGTCTTAGGATTCATAGAATTGGCATTGGCATTCAAGTTCCTCTCTAATGCGGATCTGGTAGAACATTGGGGATTATTAAAGCGAGAAATATTCATTGGTATTTGGGTAGTGATTGCCATCCTAACGGCAATCTATCTGTTTGGTAAAATAAAATTCCCACACGACAGTCCATTACTGAAACTAAGTTTTAGTAGAATATCATTAGGAGTATTGTTCGTAGCCATTACCATTTATCTTATTCCAGGACTTTCGAATACAGAGCATGCCAATCTTAAATTATTGAGTGGTATTGCCCCTCCGATATTTTATAGCGTTTACGATAAGGATAATAATTGCCCTTTAGGCATTGATTGCTATAAAGACCTGGCAGAAGGTTTGGCGGTAGCGAAGGCCAAAAACAGACCCATTATGTTGGATTTTACGGGATGGGCATGTGTTAATTGCCGTAAGATGGAGGAACACGTTTGGAGCAAAAGCAAAGTATTTGATAGATTGAATGATGACTATATCCTGATATCATTATATGTAGATGATCGAAAAGAATTAGAAACGGTAGATAAATTTAAATTCTTGAAACCCAATGGAGGTATAAAAAATATTAATACCATTGGCGATAAATGGGCTACTCTGCAAACGCTTAATTTCAACAACAATTCTCAACCTTACTATGTCCTCATTAATAGTAATATGGAACTATTGAATCATCCCATTGCTTATACACCCGATGCCGATGAATATTCTGAATGGCTGAAAGTCGGTATTGAGAATTTTGAGAAATCCTTCCCGAATAAATAAGCCTTAATGCCGATAGTTGAATCTAATTTTAATCCGCCATTTCTCTTTAAGAGGGGTCATCTTTCTACCGTGTACTCAGGTTTATATCGTAAAGTTAATGGAGTAATTCAAGAACGAGAACGGTTAACGTTATCAGATGACGATTTTCTAGATTTGGATTGGAGCTATTCACAAGAGAAAACAAAAAAATGTGTTATTCTCCTTCATGGTTTAGAAGGTCATGCGCAAAGACCTTATATGTTAGGGTATGCCAAAATATTCAATGCTAATGGATTTGATTCTATTGCAGTAAATTTTAGGAATTGTAGTGAAGAGCCAAACATTAAATATAAGACTTATCACTCTGGCGCTACAGAAGATCTGCATGATGTTGTGCTTCATGCAATACAAAAAGGTTACAATAAGATAAGTATTGCTGGTATTAGTCTGGGTGGTAATATAGCTTTAAAATATGTAGGCGAGCGAGAGGTTCCATTAGAAATTAAAAGTGTTAACGTAGCTTCAGTTCCTTGTAGTTTGTATCATAGTATGTTGGCCCTCCATACGTTTGAAAATATTCTTTATGCAAATCGTTTTAAAAGACATTTAATAGAAAAAGTAAAAAGAAAGCAACTACAGTTCCCGGACAGAATTACGAAACAAGAGATTCAAAGCATTAAGAACCTAAAGGATTTTGATGATGTTTATACCTCGAAAGCGCATGGTTTTAAAGATGCATTGGATTACTATGAAAAGTGCAGTAGTCTTCAATTTCTTCCAGGGATCAAGACACCAACTTTGTTGATAAACGCGCTGAACGATTCTTTTCTATCGCCTGAATGCTTTCCAATTAAAGAAGCCAAAAACAATGAATATTTACATCTTGAGATGCCAAAATATGGCGGTCACGTTGGATTTCATCAAAGAAGTAATTCTTATTATAATGAAGAACGGGCATTGCAGTTTGCAAAAATGCACGAATAATGGCTGAGCTTACCTTTAGATTTTGATCTTTTAATAAGTAACTTCTGATAGAAGTTTACTTTATAATCAAATGTAATTGTATAATTTTAGTCTTGGCTTCTAAAATAACCAGCCGATTCATCAATTTAAAACTAACCGATGAGAATTATACTGACCATTATTCTTTCTCTTTGCTTTTTTATTAGTAGTGCCCAAGATCAAGTACAAACCATGGATCTTAGTTTTGATAATAAGACCATCGAAGAAATCATTACGCAAATTGAGACTCAATCCGATTATAGATTCTTTTTCCTAAAAGAGTGGATGGGCGATGAGCGGATCAGTGGTAATTATTCTAATGAAAGCATTGAAAATATTCTCAATGGCATTTTAAGGGGTACAATCCTTAATTTTTACCTGTTGAATAAGGAAATTATACTTACAAAGAATCATGCAATCCATGATAAGATTCCTGATGGTGATCAGATAGTGTTAGATGCTTTTGGCGTTGAGGAAATAGCTAAGCCTGTGTTTATCGCTATTGAGAAAATCCCGATTGAAGACGTCAAGGAAGAAACCATTCCAGAGAGTATTGGAAAAGAAGAAGCTGAATCGAAACAAACAAGATTCACAATAAGCGGTTTGATCAAGGATGTTGATAATGGTAAACCATTAGCCAATGTCGCTGTCTCTGCACGAGGAGCGGGTGTTGGCACCTCTACGGATTCAAATGGTTATTACAAGCTAGAATTACTTCCTGGGTCTTACACTTTAGTTACCAATTCATTGAGCACACGAAGTGCCCAAAGGAAGATCGTTGTTTATAATAATGGTGAAGTAAATTTTTTATTAAAGGAAAAATTTGAAACTCTAAGTGAAATTCTCATTGAAGCGGATGCCGATAGAAACGTTAAAGAAGTAATCACAGGAGTCACAAAAATAGAAGTTGAGGGCATCAAGAATATACCTCTTGTACTTGGAGAGCGAGACATCATGAAAGTGGCAATCACGCTTCCTGGGATATCTACAACTGGTGAAGGCTCTAATGGCTATAACGTTCGAGGCGGTAAGACGGACCAGAACCTCATTTTGTTGGATGATGCAGTCATATATAACCCATCTCATTTCTTTGGGATCTTCTCTGCTTTAAATCCGTTTACAACTGGAAATGTCACCATTTATAAAGGCAATATCCCAGCAGAGTATGGCGGTCGTTTATCCTCGGTGTTTGATATAACGACCAAAGACGCCAATACTAAGAAATTTTCGGGTGAAGCTTCCATTGGACCTGTGACCAGTAATCTAGTTTTGGAGGTTCCCATAGTCAAGGATGAAGCAGGAATCATGCTTGGTGGAAGAAGCACCTATTCCAATTGGATCCTACGTTCCTTGGACGAGGAGTCCCTTAAGAACAGTGAAGCCTCTTTTTTTGATATTATAGCCAAGTATAATCATAAGTTAAACGACAACAATGATATTAAAGCAAGTGTTTACTATAGCAAGGATAAGTTTAGTATTACTTCCGATTCCATATATGGATACAGTAATAGAATGATGTCTCTGGGGTGGAATCATAAATTTAACAATAAAAACAAGGCCGAATTTACAGTTACCAATAGCGAATACCAGTTCGATATTGAATACGATGGAGATTTCAATACTGATTTCGCATTGGATTATAGCAATAATGAAACAGAATTAAAATTGAAATTCAATTACGATCCTAATGAAAGAACAGGGTACACTTATGGGTTAGCAACTAAGTTATATAATATATCCCCTGGGACTTATAGACCATTGACTAGCGATTCCGATATTGAGCGATTGGATCTGGATAAAGAAAAAGCATTGGAGACGTCCCTCTTTGTATCGAATAACTACGAAGTGAATGAGAAATTGGCATTTGATGCTGGTTTGAGGTATTCTGTATATGCTTTTTTGGGGGAGGCAACTCAAAACAGGTATCAAGAAGGGCAACCTAAAAATGAAAGTACATTTCTTGGAACTGAGGAGTTTGGTAATAATGAGGTCGTTGAGACATATGGAGGACTTGAAGGAAGGCTCTCAGTGCGTTATTTCCTGCAAGAAGACCTCTCTATTAAAGCTAGTTACAATAATACGTTTCAGTATATCCATACGCTATCTACTAATACAACAGTATCTCCTACTGACACTTGGAAACTGTCCGACAAAAATATTAAACCACAACGGGCACAACAATTGGCGCTTGGGGTTTATAAGAATTTCGAGGATAATATGTACGAGGTAAGCCTTGAGGCGTATGGGAAGACCTATAATAATATTCTGGATTATAAAGTCGGTGCTCAGTTATTGCTCAATGAATCTCTTGAAACTGAGGTGCTTCAAGGAGAAGGGCGGTCCTATGGATTGGAATTCTTGATAAAGAAGAATAGGGGTGTTTGGAATGGTTGGATCGGTTACACGTACTCAAGAACGGAATTGAAAATGGATAGTGAATTTGCCGAAGAACGAATCAATAATGGCGAATACTTTCCGGCAAATTATGATAAGCCTCACGATTTTAGTGCGGTACTTAATTACAAGTTGACTCAGCGTTTCAGCTTCTCAAGTAATTTCGCATATCAAACTGGAAGACCTATAACATATCCGATAGGTACCTATCAGTTCAGCGGTGCAGAGTACACACTTTATAGTGATCGTAATCAATTCAGGATTCCTGATTATTACAGGTTGGATGTGGGTTTCAATTATGAAGGCAATCATAAGATCAAGAAACTGGCACAAAGTTTCTGGAACCTGTCGATTTATAATGTGTTAGGCAGAAACAATCCGTATTCGGTCTTTTTTGTAACAGAAAATGGCCAGATAAAGGCGTATCAAAGTTCGATATTTTCGGTGCCAATCCCAACGCTTACCTTTAATTTCAAATTCTAATGACATATTTTAGAACATATATCGCACTATTACTATCACTCAGTTTTTTTGGTTGTGTCGAGGAAATAGACTTAAAATCTGAAGCTGGTTTTGAAAGTGTTTTAGTTGTAGAATCAACTATTACAGATAATTTAGCGACCCAATGGGTGCTATTATCAAAAACATATCCGCTAGAAGAAAACGAACCACTTCCTGAATCAAATGCTCAGGTAAGTGTAATAGGTGATGATGGAAATATCTTCAATTTTCAAGAAACAGAAGTGGGTAGATACGAGTCAGTTTCAACTTTTGCCGTTCAAGATGGGGTTAATTATAAATTAAACATTATTAGAAGTAATGGAGAAGAGTATTTATCTGAAAACAGCTCGATTTCCGGAATCTCCCAAATTGACGACTTATATATAAATCGCGATTTTAACGAGAATGATCTTGAAGGTGTTTCTATATATTTGGATGGTTCTGACCCGACATCAAGAGCACAGTTTTACAGATTCACTTATGAAGAAACCTATAAGATTATTGCACCGAAATACAGTCCACAAGATATGGAGTATGAATTTCAATACAATAATCCTGATAACCCAAATGAGATTACTGGAATCGATTATTTTTTAGTAAATAAACCTGAACAGCAACAAACTTGCTATAATACTGTATCTTCTAAAGATGTTATCCTAGGAAGCACAAATATCCTAGAAGAAGAGAACCTCGAAAGGTTTAGACTTAGGTTCTTAAGTAGGTTCAATACGATTATTACGCACAGATATAGCATGTTAGTACGACAATATGTACAATCTTTAGAGGCCCATGCGTATTACGAAACCTTAAAATCATTGTCCAATGCTGGAGATATACTCTCTCAAACCCAGCCCGGGTTTATAAACGGCAATATATTTTCAGTAGCAGATCCAGACAGAAATATAATCGGTTTTTTTGAAGTAGCATCCGTAGACGAAAGACGAATTTATTTTAATTATTCGGACCTTTTCCCGGGAGAACTACCTCCACCTTATTTTCAAAGTTGTAACGTTTTTGCACCACAACCAGTTACATTCGGAGGTTTTCCATTAGCAGATGCATTAGATGCTGGTAACAAGTACTTTGAACCTAACGAAGATATTATGGAGCTGGAAGGACCTTACGACTTGGTTTCACCTATATGTGGTAATTGTACGATTATGGGCAACAATTACCCTCCAGCTTTTTGGGAGGAATAACATGACATTGAATTAATTATGAAAAACAGCATCATCACATTTGTATTATTAATATTCGGATTCATGGGTACCCATGGCCAGTATGTCCTGAAGAATACCGAAGATGTTAATTGGTATTCTAACATACCTCAAGAACAAATACATGTAAATTACAATACGTCATTGCTTTTTGCTGGCGAATCCATGTACTATAAGGTGTATTGCAAAAACGCTAAAACCCAGTCATTATCTAGTAATAGTAAAATCGCTTATATAGAACTCATTGGTAATGGTGGTCTGGTATTCAGACATAGGATACGATTGGAAAATGGTATTGGACAAGGCGATTTTTTTATTCCAGTGTCAGTCAAAACAGGAAATTATAAACTTATTGGTTATACACGTTGGATGCTTAATGGCGCAGAGGGCCATTTTTATCAAGCAGATATTTCGATTGTCAATCCTTACGCCAAGATTGATTTTATTGAGAGTCAAGAAATTGATTCGGTGATTAGTATTACTGAACCTAATTCTAATCCACAAATTAGATTAATTACCAATAAAAACACCTACGGCAAGCGCCAATTGGTAAATTTAGTAATTGAGAGTAAGGATGTTAACACTATTGGGAATTACTCAATTTCGGTTCGAAAAAATGATGAGATCTTCAATAAAAATGGAGGGTTGTCTGAAATTGTATATCAAAATTCAACAACAAAATCTATATTGAGTAAACCAAAAGCAATAGGTGAAACTATTTATTTACCGGAATTCAAAGGTGAAATGATAACAGGAATGGTAAAGGATAAATCGACAGGCCTTTCTGCTGCTAATGTTGAGGTAGCCTTATCAATTTTAAGCCCTGAGGCAATTCAGGATATAACAAAGACTAATGTTAAAGGCATCTTTTATTTCCAGATACCTAATAATTACCGCATACCCAAGGCATTGATTCAGGTCGTAGGTGCTATTCGATCAGATTATATATTGGAAGTGGATACACTTGATTCCATAGACTATTCTAGGCTTAAGTTCACTGATTTAAAATTTGACACAGGCCTCAAAGAAGCCATAATAGAACGCAGTGTTAACAATCAAGTTGAGAACGCTTATATAAGTGTCAAGGAAGATAAAATAATGGCCCCAGAATACCCAAAACCATTCTTCGGTAATCCTATGACCACTTATAAGTTAGATGATTATAAGCGTTTCAAGAATGTGGCGGAGACATTGGATGAGGTAGTTGACCATGCGTACCATGAAAGACGCAATGGTAAGACGAGATATATCAATGTTAGGGAACGAGAGTCCGATCATTACTATGATGTCGATATTTTACCGATGGTGGTGGTTGATGGCGCTTCAATACAGGATCACGAAAGTGTATTGTATTATGAAACCAAGGAAGTAGAATCCATGAGTGTACTACGACAAGAGTACTACTATGGAGATAAAGTCTATCAAGGTGTTTTGATGATCAATACAATCAATAATGATTATTATAAAAACCTAAGAGGAGACTATTTGAAAATAGTGGATTTGGATAGCCCACAAGTTGCCACTAGGTATTTCAATCAAGATTATAAAACCAAAACGGATCTTAATAGAATTCCTGATCAACGAATGCAGTTGTTATGGATGCCTGCGTTTGAACTTAAAGAAAAGAGACATCAGATTCAATTTTTCACTTCAGACAATCCAGGCTTATATCAAATTGACTTAAATGGATTCACTAATACTGGTGAATTAATTTCTATCAAGCAAACTTTCAAAGTGGATTAATGAAAACAATAATTCGTAACATATTACCCTTGCTAATAGTCTTGAGCTTTTTGGTAGGATGTGTTGAAGAAATAGGATTAGTAACAGAAACTGAATTTGAAAGTGCCCTTGTTATAGAAGCTACAATTACCAATGAATTCAAGCCTCAAGAAATAAAATTATCCAGAGTCTATCGTCTAGAATCAGAGGGGCCATCTCCCGAAAACGGTGCGGATGTCAATGTCATGGCAAGCGATGGTAATCAGTATATTTTTCAGATAGGCGATGAAGCGGGGACATATCGTTCCAATTCAAGTTTTGCTGCACAAGCAAATGTAGATTATCATTTAGAGATCACTACTTCAGATGGTAAACACTATAGTTCTGATACACAGAAATTAACGCCGGTAGTGCCCATTGATGACCTTTATGTGGAACGAAATTTCAACGAAAACGAAGAAGAGGGTGTTTCAGTCTTTGTAAATGCTACAGAATCGACGAATGAGTCGGTTCATTATCGCTTTGAGTATGAGGAAACTTATAAGGTTATAGCACCACTGTACTCTCCTCTAGAACTTGTGATACTCAATGATGATTTTGACTATACTCAAGATTTTTTTGTTGGTAATACGTTACAAGAGATCATGGATTTCTTTTTCCTGTTGCAGCAAAGACCAGAACAGGAACAAATCTGCTATAATACCGTAAAGTCGAATGAAATCATTCTCGGCAATACAGATGAATTAATTGATGATGACCTTAATCAATTCAGGGTAAGGTTCATTGGTCGCGAAAATTATATATTGTCGTACCGATACAGCATTTTAGTACGGCAATTTATTCAATCACAAGAAGCAAATGCATACTACAGAACATTATCGGATTTTTCGAATTCTGAAAGTGTATTTACTGAAAATCAACCTGGATTTCTAGAAGGAAATGTTTTTTCAATGGTGGATCAAGATGAAAAAGTAGTTGGATTTTTTGAAGTTTCATCTGTTGATGAAAAACGTGTATTCTTCAATTATGCAGATTTGTTTCCAGGAGAACAACTTCCTCCATATGTTGTAGAATGTGATGATTTCATTACACCTATTCTATTGAAAGAAGACTTTGTACACAATATAATTGGCTCTCCAGTAATTGATGGCCTTAGGCAAGGGTTTCAATTCTATGATTTTACGAATGACACAAACCCATCATATCTTGCGGTGAGGCCTTATGTATTAGTTATAGAAGTTTGTGGTGATTGTACCGTTCTTGGTGCGAATGAAGTCCCAGATTTTTGGGAAGAGTAGCCGTGAATTGCTGTCCAAAATTTTACATTAATATTTTTAGCAGCGTTTATTCGTATAAATAGTATCTTAGATTCCGAAATAACTAACCAATTGAACCAAGACTATGAGCAACAAGGCTTTTTTATTACTAATTACATGTGTAACCGCCTTAGGCGGTCTTTTATTTGGATACGATACTGGTGTTATTAATGGCGCACAATTCTATTTGAGTCAATATTTTGAATTGAGTGATGGCATGAAAGGTTGGGTTGTTGGTAGTGCTTTATTGGGTTGTCTAGTAGGTGCTATTGTTGCAGGTCCTATGAGCATCAAGATCGGTAGGAAACACTCACTGATAATTTCGGCCATATTATTCTCAATTTCGGCTTGGGGATCAGGATTACCATCCATATTTCCTGAGTCAGTCTCATTATTAGTTTCCTTCAGGATTATAGGAGGTTTAGGTATCGGAATAGCATCAATGAATGCACCAATGTACATTGCAGAAATATCGCCGAGCAACATACGAGGAAAGATGGTCACTTATTACCAACTAGCGATCGTAATAGGGTTCTTTATCGTGTTCTTAGCGACATATTTTATTGGTAATAATCTCACTGAAGCAGAAAACCTCGCATTTGGATGGAAACGCATGTTTTGGTCGGAGTTAATTCCTGCATTTTTATTCTTGATTTCATTGTTTTTTGTGCCTAAGAGCCCGAGATGGTTGGCGTTAAAAGGTAAAGATGATGAGGCCTTGGAAATTCTTACCAAAATTCATGGAGAGGAACAGGCTAATCAGGAAATAGTAGAGATAAAGAATTCTTTAAAAGCAAGTGATGATGGCGTGAAAGTCAATTATTTCTCAAAGCTCATATTGGGGATCATAGTAATTGGTACTGTATTGTCCATATTACAGCAATTCACTGGAATTAATGCCGTGCTGTACTACGGTGCCGATATTTTTGAGAAGGCACTTGGTTTTGGTAAGGAAGATGTCCTAGCTCAGCAAATATTACTGGCATTCGTGAATCTCATATTTACTTTTGTAGCGATGTTTACGGTGGATAAATTTGGAAGAAAGCCTTTAATTTATATTGGTTCAATTGGTATGATCCTAGGTTTCTTGCTCTTGGGAATCACGTTACAGCAACAATCCGTTGGTATTTTGTCATTGATAGGCGTGCTCATATTCATAGGGTCTTTTGCCTTATCAATGGGACCTGTGGTTTGGGTATTATTGTCGGAAATGTTTCCTAACAGGGTACGAAGTGTTGCCATGTCCGTGGCTGTCGCTGCGCAATGGGCAGCTAATTATGTCGTGTCACAGTCGTTTCCAGTTGTAATGGGAAGCGAAGTCAATAATAGTGCAACATGGAATGGCTCCTTGCCGTATTTCATATTCATAGTGTTCATTATCATGATTATGATTGTGACCTACAAGTTCATTCCAGAAACAAAAGGCAAGACCTTGGAGGAGATCGAAGGTTTTTGGGAGAAATAAGTACATGATATTAAAATTGTGTTTGTATAGTTAATCGATAGATTCAGAAATTAACTATACAAAGTTTGTATATTACCACAACATTCATGCAATGTTGTTAATAATATGCAAATCAAGAATAATTTATTCATCTTACTTGTTTGGTTGTTTTGTCAGTCATTTTTTGCACAAGAACTACCTCCTATTCAGGGCTTTACCCCTCAAATGTATGGTGCAGATAGCCAGAATTGGGCAATTGCACAATCCTCCGATAAATACATTTATTTTGCCAACAACAAGGGGCTTCTCGAATACAACGGCGCACGTTGGCAGTTATATCCATCACCAAATGAGACCATATTAAGATCGGTTGCCACAGCAGATAATAAAATCTATACGGGCTGTTATATGGAATTTGGGTATTGGCTAAAAAACAATTTTGGCGGTTTGGAATATACCTCACTTAGCAAGGAGTTAGAATCAGAAATGATCGTAGATGAACAAATCTGGAAAATAATTCCGCAAGATGGATGGATCATTTTTCAATCTCTTGATAGAATATATCTATACAATATTCTCAATAAGAATTTCAAAATAATTGATTCGGAAAGTGCCATAACCAAAATGTTCTTAGTGGATGATACCATAATGTTCCAAAAAATCAATGATGGAATATATAAAATCGAGAACGGTATAGCCAGCCTATTGACGTCTCACGATCTAATTAAGAATGAGCCAGTAGTTAATGTGTTTTCCTTGGATGACGGTTACCTTATTCAAACTGTTAGCAAAGGGTTTTACAAACTGGATGGATCAATTCTAGAAGAATGGGTAACAGATGCCAATAAAGTACTAAGGAGTGCCAATATATACAACAGCATTAGATTGAAGGATAAGAGTTTTGCCCTGGGAACGATTTCAAATGGAGTTATCTATTTAAACAGTGACGGTGAGATAAATTATGAGATCAATCAAATCAGTGGATTAGACAATAACACGGTACTATCGGTTTTTGAGGATATGGATCAGAACCTATGGCTGGGACTTGATAATGGGATAAACTGCATTAACATGACTTCTCCATTCAAAGTGTTTAATGATCAAAACGGGAATCTGGGAACTGTATATGCATCGCAGTTATATAAGGGCAATCTATATTTAGGAACAAACCAAGGACTCTTCTATAAAAATCATAGTGTCAAGGAAGATTTTAAGTTCGTTGAAGGTACCAAAGGGCAGGTATGGAATCTTTCGGTATTTGATGATACACTATTCTGTGGTCACAATACCGGTACCTTTGTTATTAATGGAAATGAGGCTAGTCTTATAGCCAGTGAGCCTGGTACTTGGGATATTAGGTCAATTCCCAATAAACCCGATCAGTTGCTACAAGGAAATTTTGAAGGTTTGAATGTTCTTTGGAAAAAAGATGGTCAATGGCAGTTTAAGAATAAGGTCGATGGGTTTGATAGTTCATGTAAGTTTTTTGAAATCACCGAGGATCAAACGATTTATGTCGGCCATGAATACAAAGGTGTATATGATCTAAAAATCAATACTGATTATACTGAAATTTCCAAAGTGTCTGAAGTGCCTGAATTATCTAAAGGCAGCAATGCATCACTTGTTAAATTCAATAATGACATTCTCTTCGCTTATAACGAGGGCATATTTAAATATCATTCAGCCTCTAGAAAGTTTTTAAAGGATTCCTTATTAAGTACTGTTTTTTCTGGCGATAATTATGTTAGTGGGAAACTGGTATTGGATACAAGTGCGAATAGGCTTTGGAGCTTCGCGAAAAACAACATCAGCTATATCGATCCAGGAAAATTAAGCGCAACACCCGAAATTAAGAAGATCCCAATTCCCATTTCACTAAGAAAAGGAATGACGGGTTACGAGAATATTAAACCTATAGGTAATGATATTTATTTATTAGGGACATCAAATGGTTACTTGATCCTGGATTTAAATGCAATCAAAGACATACAATTTGAAGTCAAGATCAACTCAATTAAAGCAGGCAGAATAGGAATTGTTGATACTAATGTCAGTTTAAATGAAGCCCCAGAGTTTCATAGTTCCGATAATAATTTTGAGTTCTCATTCAGCGTGCCTGAATATAGTAAATATTATGAACTGGAATATCAATATCAATTAGAGGGAAGGTATGACCAATGGAGCAGTTGGTCTACAAAGTCTAATGCAACCTTTGATAATTTGCCTCATGGCGATTATTCATTTAATGTTTCGGCTAGAATTGGGGATAAAGAAATCAATAATATCGCTTCCTACAATTTTAGTGTAGAAAAGCCATGGCATTTATCAAATTTAATGGTCGCGATATATCTCTGCCTTTTGTTATTGTTCTCCCTTTTCACCCATACTATGTATAGGCGTTATTATAAAAAACAACAAAAAATGTTACTTGAAAAGTCTCACCAAAATATAGACTTAAAGCAATTGGAAAATGAGCAACAACGCATATTGTTCGAAAATGAAGCATTGAACATTGATATAGAAAGTAAAAATCGGGAATTAGCTATATCAACAATGAGCCTGATAAAGAAGAATGAATTCTTAAATGACATAAAGACGGAGTTAAACACCTTGGAAGCCAATCAAAAAATCAAATCCGTTATTAAGATAATTGATAATAACCTAAACAATACAGACGATTGGAAATTCTTCGAAGAAGCCTTCAATAATGCAGATAAGGATTTCTTGAAAAAGATGAAAGGACTGCATCCAGCATTAACGTCTAATGACCTTAGACTTTGCGCATATTTAAGACTGAATCTTTCATCAAAAGAAATTGCACCTCTATTGAATATCTCTTCCAGAAGCGTGGAAGTTAAGCGTTATCGTCTGCGTAAAAAGATGGACTTACCTCATGAGACAAGCTTAACAAATTACATCCTTGAAGTGTAGGCACCCAACAAACCTTTTATTCACCCATACATTACCACTACATTTATTAAAAATTAATATACCACCTTATAAATTGTGGCATTAATTGATTAGGAAATTCTCTCAAACCTCCTGTTTCTATTGCGAAATTGTTAAAAAAATGTTTTTTTTTTGATATGTATATCTATTGTAGCGGTAGTTTTTAACAATTTCTTAATACAGATTGATATATTTACCTTGCGACTAGAAGGTTTTTGGACTCTAAGAACCGAACTATTCATGAAAAAGAAACAATCACTAATTACAACTAAAAAAACAATATGATGAGAAACAATTTTCTAGGACTTGTTCTTCTATTTCTTTCAACTGCTGTTTTTTCACAAGCTGCTAAAGTGTCTGTAGAGAGTAATGATGCAGGAACGAAATTGGTAGTGAACGGAGAGGATTTTATGATCAATGGTATAAATTGGGATTATATTCCAATAGGTACCAATACCGTGAATGCAAATTTTTGGAAGAAATCAGATGATGTTATTAAAGCAGGGCTTGACAAGGAAATGGGCTTACTCAGGAATATGGGAGTCAATGTTATACGTCAATATACAGGCGTGCCTGCAAAATGGATAAAGTATATCTACGAAAACTACGGTATTTATACATTGCTTAATCATTCTTTTGGTCGTTATGGACTAACACTGAATGGTGTTTGGACTCCAGTTACCGATTACTCTGATGCTAATACACAAGAATTCTTAATGTCAGAAATAGATGAGTTAGTAGCAGGATATAAAAATACACCAGGGCTGTTAATGTACTTGTTAGGGAATGAGAACAACTATGGTTTATTCTGGCAAGGTGCTGAAACAGAAGATTTTCCAGATGAAGAAGAGGAAAAAGCATTTATAGGGGAATCACGTGGACGAGTTATGTATAAATTGATGAATGATGCAGCTATAAAAATCAAGGCTAGCGATTCTTATCACCCGGTTGCAATATGTAATGGTGATGTTTTGTTTATTGATATAATAGCTGAAGAATGTCCAGATATCGACATATATGGTACTAATGTATATCGTGGTG
>RCND010001142.1_pt1 | contig 15027 bp, 14 predicted proteins | sample 2041351 | NCBI WGS metagenome assembly RCND01 (sample SAMN09708230, study PRJNA481090) | Marine sediment metagenome, whole genome shotgun sequencing project. | biome: marine sediment; feature: ocean; material: sediment; isolation source: Sewage treatment plant 12B marine sediment (STP12B) ...
CAATTCCATTTCCCGTAATCATAGTTTCAATCATCTGCTCGGCGACGCGAACCACGTCGTCATTTATATCTTTGATCGGAGCTGCAAAACGGCGCAATGCGCGAAGCTGCTCCTCAAATCCTATTGTATAGATATCCATAAAAGGGAATCTAACACATTCCCGCCTGAGGATGAAAGTCAGCAGGTATTTCTCCGTTAAATCGCCGCTTTTCTGGACCCGCGGTTCCCGGCGTGTTATAGATAAGATATGAACGATTGTTCCCTACCCACCTCTCTTAAGACTTTTCTTTTCGCGATTCTGATTGTTGCAGTTTCAGCTGTACCGATGGTTCCCTCATTGGGAGCAGAAACCGTGCATGTTGCAGTACTCGGACTTGAAAACCTTAATAGAGATCCCCGCTATGACTATCTCGAAGGAATGATAGTAGGCGTGCTGATGTACGATCTCACACGGATCAATGACATCGAACTGGTGGAACGGGCGAGAATGGATCGTATTATCGACGAGCAGAATCTCAGACTGACCGGGCTGCTCAATGATGAAGATACCGCGAAGCAGGTTGGACAACTCGCCGGCGCTGATGCTCTGATAGAGGGAGATTACGCCTTTCTCGGCGACGAGATGATAATAAATATGAGAATTCTGATGACCGACGAGGGCACGATGTTTCCGATTTCGGTGCGAGGTTATACAGAGAATACCATCCATAATCTGGCGGAACAGATTGTCGAATCACTTACCGGTAAGCCTGTGATTCTGGCGGGTATCGAGGGCGAACGATCCCTTCTTTCATTAAGTGATGAAGAACCTGGAAGTATCGAATTTTACTGCAATTTCATTCAGGGTGAAATTTTTGTCGACGAAGAATTCTACGGATACACGCCGGGAGGTACAACTCCGACACTTCTGGAAGATCTCAGCCCCGGTGAACATGTTATCCGGGTGGAGGGGGGAAACGATTTCGGTGAAATCGAATGGCCCCAGATAGTTTTCAAGGACTGGCAGCGGACTGTTACCGTAAAAACGGGGCGAAAGAGTGTGATTCGGGCCTCTATTTACCATTTCAACCAACAGATTTACCGGGCCATGGATTTATTTGACGAAAGCTGGCGCCTGGAACCCGGCGTCAAAGACGTCATCAACGTCGTTGAGGACATCAGCTATCAGGATAGAAGCGGACGGAACGTTCCGATTGAGATTCGAATGAACGCCAGTATCGAGAACGACAGACCCGTCGTGCATATTGAGCTCGACGCCGATGGTGAATCCTACATCTGGAATGTTGAGAGAGATCCTGACGAATTGGATTTCGATGAAGTCGCCGGTATCGTGAAAATCGATTTTGGGCGAGACTGGTATTCCAGCAGTTATTGGTCGATAGACCTCAATATACGCAGAACAGATATCCACCAGGGACTTCACCGGGAAGAACGCTAGAGTAAACTTACCGGATCTACGTCGATTTCAATCCTGATACCGTAAATCGGCGGAACTTCACCCAGGGCGGCGGCAAGCGCGGCATGGGTTTGATTAAATCTGCTGGAACGCAGAATCAGGTGCCTGCGATACTGACCAGATATCCGGCCGATCGGACATTCGGCGGGACCCATCAGCTCCCATTCAGACCCGCCTGAAGCAAGTCGGGAAGCCAGTCTGGCTGCAGTACTGTGAACTTTCTTTTCATCTTTTCCCCGAATTACAACCCGGAACAGACGGCTGAACGGAGGGAATCCCAGCAAACGCCGCTGATCGATTTCATAGTCATAAAACTCCTGAATTTGATTTTCAGCAGCCATCCTGACAGCCGCCGCATCCGGCCGGAAAGTCTGAACTATTACCTCACCATCGGGAACAAAACGGCCGGAACGACCGGCAACCTGAACAATCAGAGCAAAAGTTCTTTCAGCTGATCGAAAGTCCGGCAGATTCAGCGATGTGTCGGCGGAAAGGACTGCAGCCAACTTCACACCCGGGGCATTGAGTCCTTTTGCTACCATCTGGGTACCAAGAAGGATGTCGATTCTGCCGTCACGGAAATCCCGCAGTGTTGTTTCCAGAACTCCTTTGCGCCGAACCGCGTCGGTATCGAGACGGACGACCCGCTTTTCAGGAAAAAGTCTTGAGACGTCTTCCTCTACCCGTTCAGTACCGAAACCGGCTGCCAGCATCTCCATAGATCCGCATTCGGGACATGAGGAGGGAGGTCGGCTGTGATAGCCGCAGTAATGACAATCCATGGTATTGGAACTTTTATGAAACGTGAGAGGTACACTGCAATGTCGGCAGTGGATTTCCTCACCGCAGCTTCGGCAAGAATATTGGTACGAGAATCCACGCCGATTCAGAAAGAGCAGAACCTGCCGTCCTTCGCCGAGCACCCGGGACATAGCTGACAGGAGTTCCCTGGAAAACAGCCCTTTCTCTTTCTTCAGGTCGACAATGCTAACCGCAGGTGCCGCACCCCCGGCCGGCCGGCCGGTCAATTCGAGTCGCTGAAGGCCTCCGCTATTCATCAGACTCCATGCCTCAACCGAAGGCGTGGCACTCCCCATAATGAGTCTGGCGGCTGTTTCACGGCAACGGCGCATTCCGACCTGACGGGCATGATACCGGGGGGTCGCTCCCGATTTGTAGGATCCTTCATGTTCTTCGTCGATAATAATCAAACCCAGATTCTTCAAGGGAGCGAATACGGCACTCCTGGCACCCAGTACAAATCGGGCCTCGCCGGACTGAATCCGACGCCATTCGGCAAGGCGCCGGGATGGGGTGAGCCCGGAGTGTATTACCGCTATCATAGAAGGAAATCGGCTTTTCAAACCTTCAACAAGATGATGGCTTAATGCGATTTCCGGGACCAGATATATAACATCCCGGCCTTCGGCCAAAGTGGTTTCGGCAGCTCTTAGAAAAACTTCAGTCTTCCCCGAGCCAGTTATGCCGTAAAGGTAAAACCATCCATCAGCTCTCTTGCGGATTTCATCCAGCGCCGATTGCTGCCCCGGGGTGAGATTTTCAACCACATCGATTTCATCACCATCTACCGTTTCGGTCAGATCACGGCTCTCCCGTTTACCACCTGGGAGCATGGATGAAAGAGCTTCGCCCAGAGAGCACATTGTGAGATTGGAAACCCACCCGGCCAGTTCAAGCAGAGTCGAATCAAACAGGGGTTCCTTGTCCACCTGCCCTTCTATTTCCCTGAGATTATCCACCCCCGCCGGCGGTCGGTCAGGATGTCCGACTACCCAGCCGGTGAGTTTTCGACGACCGAGAATAGTTTTCACCCGGCAACCTATGGGAACAGATTCCGGAGCAGAATATGTGTATGAATTTCGAACAGGGAGATTAAAGAGAACTTCCAGGTACGGCATTCCAGGCAGCCTTCAGTCGTTGGAGTGAGTCCCAAACCGGTTTTCGCAGGCGACCGGGGTTAGCCAGTACCTCCGCAGGTGTCCAGAGAACCAGTGCCGGAACTGAACCCCATGTCCAGTCACGGCCTACCAATGTCGGGAAATCGGCCGAGTTACCGGTGAGGGCCCCGCAGGCAGCCGCCCCGAGGGCTAAAATTGCCTTCGGTCGAATATCCTTGTATTGCCGTCTGAGATAACCGGAACAGGCGCCGGATTCATCCGGATGGGGCGGGCGTCCGCCGGGTGTTCGACATTTTACAGCAGGCGTAATAAAGGTATCAGTCCCGGGAGTCAGATTGAGAGCTGAAAGCCATTTAGCGAGGTATTCCTGTTCATATGAAGCCAACGGGCTGTCGTTCTCACCGGCACCATCTGCCGGCGGCGGGGATACAACAAAGAGAGTCGCCCCGATGCTGCCTATTCCCGGTACTGTATTTTGTCGAATCAGGTAGAGGTTGCAGTCCCTGCATGCCGCGATTTCACCGGATATTTCCTTGAGTCCGGCAACGGCGGCGGGATCAGGTGCCGCAGCCGCAACAGGAGGGGGCTGAAAAGAGATCGGGGAACTAACAGGAGCGTTATTTTCCGGAACAGCCGATGGAGTTTCAACGGGTAATTCCCCGGTGCTTTGTTTCGGGACCGGAATAATAATTTCGTCGGCATTGTGTTCCCGGCGGTAACCATGGGCCAGCCAGTCGGAACTGTCGTCAAGTAGGTCTCTGTACTCTGTGAATGCCTGTTTCCTGTCCATATTTAACCTTCGTCAGAAACAATCCCAGCGCCGGTGCCGTCGGTCCTGCCTCATTCCTGTTGCGGGAATTCAGTATGCCCTGCATCTGCCGGACACCACCACCCCGGCTGCCGATATCAATCATTGTCCCCAACAGTGATCTCACCATTCGCCAGAGAAACGCGTTTCCGTTAATCCTGAAGATTGTAAGGGGACCTTCGGTTAAAAAAACGGCATGATTTATGCATCTTACCCTACTCTCGCTGGCATCCCCCGCCGCGGTGAAGGTTGTAAAATCATGGGTGCCGCATATAACCGAAGCAATTTCGTTGAGTACTTTTATCGACGGTATTTTTCTAAGGAGCCAAAGGTAACGTGATAAATGGGCGGGGGCGGCCGCAGCTCCCATCAAATGGTACTCGTATTGACGCTCAGCGGCATTTCGTCTCGAGTGAAAACTCTCTGGAACTTCGGCGCTGGAAAGTATCCTGACGTCGACGGGTAACCGGGAATTGAGAGCTTCCCTGAATTTGGGTCCGGGAATACCGGCCTTTTCCGTGTAGAAATTACCAACCTGACCGGTAGCATGAACCCCGGAATCGGTTCGTCCGGCTCCTGTTAACGATATTGGTAACCCGTGAAGATCTGCCAGCGCTTCCTGGATTACTCCTTGTACACTGCGGTCTTGTTTCTGTACCTGCCAACCGGCAAAATCAGTCCCGTCATAGGATATAACGAGTTTGATATTACGCCTCACCGGTGAAATCCTCGAGCTCCTTTTTAATTGATTTATGCAGGTCTCGTCCGAGGTCGAGCAGGGCCGAGGGTTTTGATTTGGAGGAAAGCCCCATACCAACGATGCGTGACACCGCCGACCGGGCTTCCTTGAGCGCTGAAACCCGTCGATCTGAATCTTCCTTCTGACCGTACTTGAGAAGAAGGACACCGAGCAGATAAAGAACACCGTCAAATCCAAAATTATTATCAAGATCCGGACCGTGATGAGGAACGTCCTCAATGTTTTCGCTACCGTTTTGTTCGCATTCTAGTACCTGCGCGTAAAAGAATGAGGCCTTGCGTAAAAAGATTTTGGACATGTAGTCGTAATTCTCTGCGGGCATTCGATCGTGAAGATCTTTGGCAAGCCAGCCGGCCCTGAGGAAGGAAAGTCCCCGCAAGAATGTAGGAGTTGTACCTGCATTCCGATGTTCGTAACAAAGTGCTGCCAGAACATAGGACGAGACGCCTTCTTCAAGACCCCTGTCCGCGTCGAAATCCAGATCGGGGAAGAGAGGCCTCAACAGATTCTTTCGTTCTCCTACTGTGGACTCAATCCGCGAATGTACTTCGGCTCCCATTGTTTCAAAATGCCTGGGGTAGGCGGCATACCAGCACTTGGGACATACCGAAACCGGGTACATCAGTGGATACACATCACCATATTTTTGGGTATTCAGGTAAACCCGATGGAGTTCATCCGTCAACTCGCCGGCGTTCATCCGACCGCCGCCGGTAAGTAGCTCCTCACGTCTGAAACTGTTGTTGCAGATCGGACAAACCGTTTCATTTTTTGCTCTGTATGTAATTTTTCCTTCTGCCATCCGTTCCTATGCCTCCAATATCACCTGAGCCGCTGCCAGGTTCTGTTCGTGGGTGAGGGACAAGTGTGCTCTGGTAGCTCCGATGCGCTTCATGGCGTCCAGCGCACTACCCTCCAGAACAAGTAAGGGTCTGCCGGATTTTTCGTTTTTCACACGAATGTCCTTCAGTGTCAGTCCAGCGAATCCTGTACCCAAAGCTTTGGCAAATGCTTCCTTAGCTGCAAAACGTGCCGCCAGAGAACGGGCAGCCTCTGCACCTCGGGACCGTATGACAGAAAGCTCTTCACTATTGAAGAAACGGCTGCAGAGAGCATCATCATCCAACCAATGTGCGATTCGCGAAACAGCAACAAAATCGATGCCGGTCCCCATAATCATGGTGTCACCTCGGCATCACTGACAACTCTGATTGTTACTTCTCTCGGCAGCAGCTGTAGAACCGCCAACCCTGTTGGTATGTCCATTATCAATGGGAGTACATACGTACCCGGGCGGCTGATTGCAGATCCATCGATGTAGAAAGTCATATCCTGAGGTTTAGATCCTTCAACTGTTAACTGGCTGCCCTGTACGGTCAGGCTGACAGTAGGAAGTTCCTCATCAATTCGCAGGCCTTCAGGTAAGTCGAAAATCACGACTTCCCGCTCTGCAATCGTCCGTATCACCACCGACTCATCGACGACACCGCGGAATTCTACTATCTGGCCACCGGGAATTTCGATCTGCGACGAGGGAATCATTATCCTCGTCGTAACCGTAAAATCGTTACGCCGGCCGGAAAGGTCGATCAATTCAGTCTTCAAGTCAGTGAGTTTTGCCATCTGACTCTGTGGACCGACGGCCGTAACCGATGAGGGTGATATAAAAAATTGAGTCAATTCATAGCCCAGTGCAGGAAAACCTGAAAGTTCCGGCCGGACAATAAAACTTCGTACGGTTCGTCTTTCCTGGGACAGGGTAATATCTCTCGGGCGGGGTCGGAGTTCAAGTGCTTCGGGTTGTAGTGCCGATCCTTTTTTTCGGAACTCCACGGGAATCTGATATTCACCTTCTTCCGGGTAAGGTGTGAGGTCGACAAATGCGTCAATATCATCAGGAAGAATCCCTTTCAGTTCATCTTCCTCACCCCGGAGAGTGACATTAATACTGCCCGGATATTCAGAACTTACAACGAAGCCCTCAGGGATCAGCACCCGAAGGGGGATAGTAAGCTGCCGTTCAGTGAGTGTATTAACCCTGAATAAAATGTAGAGAACGATGGCCAGCGCAATGCAGATAATCTTTACGGGCCATCGGTCAAATAAACGATATAGAAAAGAGGTTTGTCTCATACAGCTCCTCCTTCGCTGGAGTCGGAAGACACCAGGCCGAGCATTTCATGCAGCCGGCGCCTGATCTCATCGTCTTCCAGGTCGTAAAATATATTTCCGTCATATGCCAGGGACAATGCTCCGGTTTCCTCAGAGATAGCGAGAACCACGGCATCTGTTTCCTCGGCCATTCCCAGCGCCGCCCGGTGGCGGGTACCGAAACTGCGGCGGATATCAGGTTGATTTGACAACGGAAGAAAACAACCTGCAGCTGTCAGGCGCCCACCCTGTACAACTGCTGCTCCATCGTGAAGCGGGCCGTCGTGCCCGAATATGGTGAGAATCAGAGATGAAGACAAATCAGCGTTTATCCGGGTACCGGTATCAACAATGTTCTTCAAACCGACTTTCCGCCCGAAAACCACGAGAGCGCCGCGATTTCGACTGGCCAGGACTTCAGCGGCATTGAGAACAGCTTCTACCTGAAACGGTTTCTGTCTGGTTTTTCCGCGAAATAATTCTCTCTGACCGATTCTGGCAAATATACTTCTAAGCTCGGGCTGGAAAACGATCGCGACTCCGATAAATAAACCCGGAGCTATCATTTCCAGAATCCAGAGCAATGTTGAAAGCCTTAGAAACCAGGCTAAGGCATAAACCAGAGCCAGTATAACCGCTCCCCTCAGAAGCTGAACGGCACGGGTTTCTTCCAGGATTTCATACAATTTGAATATCAGATAAGCAAGCAGAGAAATATCGACCACTGGTAGAATAAAATCACTGAACAGAGGAAAATCGTTCAGGAAGCCCATGAAAGTGCCTCCCATACGGCGATCAGCTGCCGGGCTTCTTTAACATCATGCACCCTCAGAATGTCGACACCCTGGGTGAGACACCAGGCGTGGGCCGCGGTTGTGGCCATAAGCCGGTCCTCAGGGGTACTGACGTTTTCCTGTTCATCAACTGTTATTGTTTCTGCGGCAGTTTCGGTGATATGCCGGCGGAAATGCTTCATTGACCGTTTGTCCTCATCTTCGATAATCCGCCCGAGGAAAGATTTCCGGCTCAGTCCTATGAGAATCTGATAGCCCTCAGGTCTCCAATTGTTGATTTTTCCGAGCAGGGCTGTATTAGCTTCGAGGTTTTTTCCGAATCCGATGCCGGGATCAAGAATAATATTTTCTTTTTTTATCCCGGATTCCAGAGCCGTCTCAATCGACTTGATCAGTTCATCCCTGATTTCACTTACCGGATCCCGGTATCGGGGATTGAGCTGCATTGTTTCCGGAATCCCCTTCATATGCATGAGAATAACGGGCACCTCTCTTTCCGCAGCCAGCAATGCCATGGAATCGTCAGCCTGCAATGCCGAAATATCATTAATGATATCAGCCCCGGCATTCAGAGCGGCTTCAGCCACTTGCGCATTCCGGGTATCGATGGAAATTGTTATATCAGAAATATTCCGGATACCCTGTATCACCGGCACAACCCTGGCAATTTGTTCATCTTTAGCAACACCGGTGGACCCGGGTCTGGTGGATTCTCCACCGACATCAAGTACCTCTGCACCATCCCGTATCATTTTTATGGCAATCTCCAGAGATACCTTTACTCCATCACTTCGGCTGCCGGCATAAAAAGAGTCAGGAGTGCAGTTAATGATGCCCATGATGCTGGGTACACGAAAATTGCTCATATTCATTCATAGTATATCGAAGCGATTGTGCCGTGGAAGGATAATAAACAATTTGACTGAGGTTCTACCTGTTAACATTTCATTCAAAAAGACTTTGTCTCTGCTCTCGGAGGGCTTATTATAGAAAAAAATACTCTCAGGGGGATAAATAGCTGTGGAACCCACGATACCAAAATTACTTAGGAAAATCGCCGTCAAACACTCAGGACTGCCGGCTCAAATGCAGAAAGATACTGACGGTGTATTTCAAACTACCACCTTCAGCGAACTTTACGACCAGGCCAGACAATTTGCCGCCGGCCTTCAGAAACTGGGGGTTAAAAGAGAAGACCGTGTAGGCCTTATATCGGATAATCGTCAGGAATGGTTTGTAACCGACCTCGCCATTCAGAGCCTGGGTGCCGCAGATGTTCCTCGTGGTTGCGATTCCACGGCTGATGAAATTACATACATCCTTGAATTCTCCCAGTGTTCCCTGACCGTTCTGGAGAACGCCAGACAGCTGGAAAAAGTTCTTGCCAATATCAGTTCGTTGCCGGTACTGAAAGAAGCTATCATCCTGGATCCCGATTTCGACCCTTCATCGGCCAAGACCGGAAAACTCAAGGTTCATACGTACACCTCTGTTCTCGAAAGCGGTAAAAGTAGCGATATGACGATCATCGATGCTGAAATTGACAAGGGAGAACCGGATGATGTCATGACACTCATCTATACCTCCGGAACCACCGGAGAGCCCAAAGGTGTCATGCTCACCCATACAAATTACCTTCATCAGGTGAAACACGTACCCAAACTCATTTTTGTGGGCCCTGGAGACAGATGGCTCAGCGTTCTCCCGGTTTGGCACTCATTCGAACGAATTATGCAATATGTCGCCATGGGAACCGGAAGTGCACTCTGTTATTCAAAACCGGTCGGTTCCATACTTCTGGCCGACATGCAGCTTGTGAAACCGACATGGATGGCCTCGGTTCCTCGAATCTGGGAATCAGTTCGGGACGGAATCTACCGGAAAGTGAATCAAGGTGGAGGCATAAAAAAAGTCCTGTTTCTGTTTTTTGTGGCTGTTGGTTCCGCCTGGGGTTCGTCGGCTAAAATGGTAAAAGGGCATGTGGCTCGATATCGGAAGCGCAGCCGGCTGATTGATGCTGTTGTCGGTTTCCTGCCATTTATCCTTCTCTGGCCATTGAAGGCTCTGGGAAACGTCCTGGTATTCAAGACAATTAAAGCCAAACTGGGCGGACAATTCGTCGCCGGCATTTCAGGCGGAGGCGGCCTGCCGGCTCATGTCGATGCCTTTTTTCAGGCGGCGGGGATACTTCTTTTAGAGGGCTACGGTCTGACAGAATCGGCTCCGGTTCTCTCTCTCCGCCCTCAAAACCGACCTGTTCCCGGGACCATAGGTCCGGCTTTCCCTGAGACAGATTTGAAGATTATTGCGGAAAACGGCGAAGAAGTGGGACCCGGGGAAATCGGCGTGTTATATGCTCGGGGACCCCAGATTATGAAGGGATACTACAGGAAGCCGGAACTTACGGCCGAAGTTATTGATAAGGATGGCTGGCTGAATACCGGAGACCTTTCAATGATGACCTTTGACAAGGAGTACAAGATTGTCGGCCGGGCCAAGGACACAATTGTTCTGCTCGGTGGTGAAAATATTGAACCCGCGCCTATCGAGGATAAACTCAAGCTCAGCCCATATATCTCACTGCCGGTGGTTGTGGGTCAGGACAAAAAATATCTCGGGGCTCTCATTCTGGTGGATCCGGACAATGTGAAGAGCTGGGCGAAGGATAACAGTGTGGGATACGCTGATGAAGAAGAACTTTTCACAGGTCATGAAGTTCACAATTTGTTATCCGAGGAGATATCGGGCCTGATATCCAGTGCCAACGGTTTCAAATTGTTTGAACGAATTACCAAGTTCACGGTTCTTCCGAAACCCTTCGAGGTTAGCAGAGAACTGTCGGGAAAACAGGAAGTCAAAAGGCATGTTATCGACGACCTTTATGCCAAAGAGATAAAATCTCTATTTAACTGATTCGCTGATCCGAATCCGCTACAGAGCATAAACAGCTTTGCAGCGGGTTCCTTTACCACGGAGACCCGATGGAAAAATATCTTAGCTGGGAGAAGGTTGACGACACGGTGGTATTCCGTTTTCACGGCAGCATCGAGTCCGAAATCACCAGCTCGTTGAGACACGAGATTATCCAGGTACTCAGGGACGAACATTCTGAATCGGCAGTCTTTCATATGGCTGATGCCTCATATATCGACAGTATGGGAATCGGTATGTTTGTACATCTCCATGTACGGCATCGGGATCATATAAGATTTGTGTTCTGTTGCCTTTCAGATGGAATATCCAAAGCTTTCGGCTACGTTAAACTCATATCCTTTTTTAATATCCTGGACGATCTTGATGATGCGTTGGGGGAACTGAATATTGCTCAGCTCTGACTCAACAATTGAATTACCCTGTAAAATATTTCTCAGCAATGAAGGTCATCAGTACTGTAAGGGCAAAGGTGTTCCTCTCCAGGATCTGGTTAACAGGGAGGGTCAGAAAAGTGTCGGATTCAACCGGCCGAGTTTAGTAGCGCCTCTGATTCAGCAGCTCACAGCTAACAATCTCATTACCAGAATCGAATCAGACGGAACTGAATTTATCTCAAGGCGCAGCTCTGTTATCGACACTACAAAACTTATTGTTTATGGGATTCTTTACAGACGATTTCGCCCGACACTTAATGCAATACTTCTGGATTCGGAAGTTGTCCGTTACCTGCAGACCAAAGGTATGCTGCCCCTGGAGGGAAAAAAACTAAAATTCGATCCCGCCACTGTGGCACAGTTTATTGAAGAAAACGGGAAATCTATCCGGGCGATGAAGGCTTCACTCCTGTTTACACCCCATAGAATGATCGATGAACATCCGAAATTTGATAGTGAACAGAAGTCCAGGAAAAAGCAGATTACAAGAAAATTCGTTGATACCATCGAAGACGACACATGGTTTCTCTTCAACTACGTCCGGCGCTCCTCTGACAAAGTGGAGATAGTTCACCGCCTGGACCAGACTGTCACATCGTTCATGAATAAAACGAATATCGCCGATGCAATTGCGTTTATGCTTATGGAGCTGGTTCAGAATGCGGAAACCGAGCATTTCAAATATTTGGCATCCAAAGACAACATGGCCCGTGTAAAGGGTGATGGAATCTATGAAATGCTCAGAGATGAGGATTTCAGAATGAGAATGAAAGACCGGGCAGAGCGCAACGAAACACTCATCCACCTTGTCTATCATTTCGACAATCTGCAATTTACCGACAACTCGAAGAAAACTCGAATCAGGGTGAGTGTTACCAACAAAGGCCGAATGGATGTTTCCGGGAGCCGCATTAGCGGTGGCCGACGGCGCAAGGAAATTACACTTACCGACCATCTTCAGAGCGATCCGGATTCTCTGGGAAACCCCATGGGAATGGTCTATTACTCATATCTTGAAGAAGCCTGTCGGGAAGAGAACGTCAGCCTGGAATCGAGTTTCACTGTTGATGAAGCACGGAACGAAACGACAGCTTTAATGACCGTGACAATATAACACCCTATATGAAGTTAAGGTGCTTATTCCGCTGCCGGATGAGGCATGAGGTACTGCCTGATTATCCGGAACTGACCTTGGCGTTCCTCAAATTCAAAAACATCCATAAAAGAAAAACGGCTGTTGGGATAGACATAAGTCGGTAAACCGACTTCCGGAAAGTAACGAACGGGGTCATCGTAAATCAGATTCATGGTCCGGAAATCAAGTTGTTGAAAACTGGCTGAATCCGAAGTCCTGAGTTCAGCTATTCCTTCGGTAATCTCGGCATCCTGCCCGGGAAAATAAACAATACGAACGGCATCATCCCAGTAACAGTCCAGAAAACCGTTGATATCCTCATTTACCAGAGCCCCTGTCCACGTTTCCACAAGTGAATCGAGTTCATCTCGAACATCATCCGCAAAAGCTGCACCTGCACAGCAGGAAGCAACCAGCAATACGGCGACGATTCTCAGCATTCTATTCATCCTAAACTCCTGAGGGGCAAAATAATTCTAATTCGAATTACGCCAAATCACAATTGTCGCCTGATACAGATTACCCTTCCTTCTTCTCCAGAGTCTTGATATTGATGAAACGTGCAGATGTGAATTCCTTGGGTTTGATGCGAACACCCCGGGCTTTGACGCCTTTAATCAAATAGTCATTTACAGGAAACTGATCAGAACCCGTAATAAGACTCTTCTGCTTGAAATCCACAACAGCTGCCACATCGTCTTTGGTTGTAAACCGGACAATGGTACCCTCTTCAGGAACAAGAGAGTAACTTCGGTTCAGAATAAACTGGGTGATCCTGCAGCGTTTGATATAGGGATAATTGTTCTCGGTATTCCGGTAAACCAGGGAATAAACGACTTCATCACAGGTTTCCTTATCGGCCAGCCCGGCATATAGCATTCCCTTACCCACAAAAAGCTTATCCGGAACATCAGTAACCAGATAAGTTCCGTCCTTTTTAACGTAGAGGACCCGGTCGTAGACCGAGGCATCAAAGAGTACTTTACCGCCGGAAGTTTCATACCCCAGATAGCCGGTATCGGGGTTGTATTTTACTTTGAGGTTTTTCTGGGCTGCATCCCGGACATCTACCTTGCGCAAGCTTACAATCTCACTGCGCCGGGGGTATTTACCTCGGTACTTTGCAAGTATTCCGTCAAGAAATCCCAGAGCATATTCCACCAGATGTTTAAGATGGAGCTCCACTTCATTGAGACGCTCCTGAAGCTGCCTGATTTCATCTTCCATCCGCTCAATGTCAAATTGACTGATACGGCGTATAGGAATTTTAAGGAGCCTTTCGACATCATCATCAGTGACATCCCGTCCAATCTCATCTGAAAACGGATCGAAGCCCTTGTGTACGGCTCTGAAAATACCGGGAACCGTCTTGATGGGTTCTATTTTCTTATAGACCTTCTCTACAATGAAAATCTTTTCCAGGGTTCGTGCATGAATTTTATCAAGAAGCTGCCCTTTTTCCAGAAGCAGTTCCTTCTCAAGAACCTCCACCAGGCGTTTGGCATGGTGTTCTATCACTTCAGGTACCGTCATCACAGCCGGTTTGTCATCACGAATCATCAGCATATTAACCGCGATGCTCACCTCACAGTCAGTGAAGGCGTAAAGGCCGTCGAGCACATCATTGGTGTGCACACCCCGTGACAGTTTTATTTCAATTTCCACAAATTCCGTCGTGAAATCGTTAATCGCTCCGATCTTGAGTTTATTGGAACGGGCAGCGGCCTCAATTGAAGCGATGAGAGTTTCTGTAGTGACACCATAGGGAAGTTCCCTGACAACTATTCTTTTCGGATCCGAGGAATCCAGCCGGGCCCGGCTGAGAACCTTTCCGTTTCCTTCCTCGTAATTCGAAACATCGATAATTCCCCCTGACGGTATATCGGGAAATACCTCGAATTCCTCGCCTCTCAGGCAGGCCTGCTCGGCTTCGAGTACCTCAACAAAGTTATGAGGCAGCATTCGGGTAGCCATTCCCACAGCGATGCCCTCAGCTCCGAGAATGAGAGGCAGCGGGATTTTTGCCGGCAGGGTGACGGGTTCTTTTCGCCGCCCATCGTATGTATCGGTGAAATCAGTGATTTCAGGACCGAAGAGGACTTCCTTCGCGAGGGGCAGCAGACGACACTCAATGTATCTCGCCGCCGATGCGGGATCGCCGGTGAGGGAGTTGCCGAAATTACCCTGCCTGTCGATGAAGAGATCCTTGTTGGCAACATTCACCAAAGCTTCATAAATAGAAGCATCGCCATGGGGGTGATATTGCATAGCATGACCCACAACATTGGCCACTTTATTGAATTTACCGTCGTCCACATCGTGAAGGGACTGAAGAATTCGCCTCTGTACAGGTTTCAGACCGTCATCCAGATGGGGTATGGCCCGCTCCTTGATAACATAGGAGGCATATTGCAGAAAATTCTCGTTGAACAGCTTGTTGATATAAGCCATCTAAACCAGATTCTCCATGATGTATTCCCGTCTCTGAGGCGTGTTCTTTCCCATGTAGAACGCCAGTGTTTCAGGTACGGATTTCATGGAATCGATGCCCACTGGAACAATGCGCATATCCTCACCGATAAACTGACCGAATTCACTGGGACTGATCTCTCCCAGACCCTTGAAACGGGTTACTT
>RCND010001144.1_pt1 | contig 15017 bp, 11 predicted proteins | sample 2041351 | NCBI WGS metagenome assembly RCND01 (sample SAMN09708230, study PRJNA481090) | Marine sediment metagenome, whole genome shotgun sequencing project. | biome: marine sediment; feature: ocean; material: sediment; isolation source: Sewage treatment plant 12B marine sediment (STP12B) ...
ATAGGGTAGAAAAATCCATAGTATTGTCTAAAAATATTTTGCTTGCTGCAAAATATTCGCCACCATCACGTACAATTTGGGCAACTGTACTACTCGTATTAATACCTCCACTTTGAGGGTTCGGAATAATACTAGCTATTGATCCGTTATAATTGAGAAAGTCGGTATCAACAATTCCTCCAGATTCAAAATCAATAGGTAATGAGGTTGGTATAGGCGCAATAAGTCCTACAACTTGTTCTATATCGTCAAAGAAAAATGTTGAATTGGCTGTACCATCGCCTACATTACCATAATCAAACATAAATACAATTTCGTTAAGATTATTAGGGGTGCCGACAAAGCTCCATTCTAGAGTTTCCCATTCGCCTGAAACAGTTGTATTCGTATTAACATCTGCGGCTCCTCCACCTTCTAATTTAAATTTAACGACTGTGCCAACTGGTGCAGTGGTGTAAACTTTCATAGTAATTTTGGTCAAAACCGAAAAATCAAGATCGTCAGTCAATAGAATTTTTGCTCCTGCAAAAATAGCTCCTCCGTCTCTTACAATGCGAGCAACAGTAGGACTAGTGTTGTTTCCTGTAGCTGATGGATTTGGCACTACAGTTGCAATTCCTCCATCAAAACTGAGGAAGTCTTCGGTAGTAATATCGCCTTCAAAATTGATTGGCAGGCTTTGAGAAAAGCCAAAAGTAATCGTAAAAAGACTTAAAAAAAGTGCGATTTTTTTCATTTTTTTTTATTTAGTTGTAAGTGTAAAATGAGCATCATGATTCTCAGTATTTTATGTAACCGATGCAAATGTTGCTTATTATTGTTATTTATTTTCAGCGGTCGAAAATACATACTTATTTGAGTACTTTTTTTTTTATTCCATAAAATATAGTTATAGATATTATTTACTATTATTTATATAAGGATTTTAGAACGCGTAATTTTGGTGCTTTAGGGAAGTACAGACCTCGTTATTCCATAGATTGCGACCGTGGCACTATGAACGGTAAATGGCTTATGTCGGTTAAAACTTTTTAATTTTTAATATTGCTTACAGGTATTTGTGCATGCGCTCTGACATATCTAGGTTTCAGCCAGAAAAAGCACAAAACATAGCAGGAAAATATACGAGGGTTTCCTAGATGAAAACTGATCTAGAAACCCACCAGAAAGACTCATTTAGTCTAGTCAATTATATACTAGCGACATTAGTTTTAGAGAACAATTTTTAAAATCAATTGATTAAGAAATCTTTATCTAATACTTCTTCTAATATTGATTCAACAAGAATCGCTGGCATAATGGTCAAAAAGAGTAGCCTATTCCCTTTCCGATTTGCAAATTTAGATGCTGAATTCTCAGAATAATGCTTTGATTCTGAAGACAAGCAGACCGGATAACAGAGCTCCGAATTTTTATAAATAATGTGACTTTTTTAAAATAACGGTGTCTTATTAGTAAAGGACCTTATAGCATCCTTGATTAATGAAACATAAAGTAAACCCTTAAATGCGGATCTCTAAAAAGAAACATTGATCAGAATAACAAAATATACGAGGAAACATAAGCATCAAGGTTATTTTTCAACACAAAAAATGCTTATGGGTTACATTAGGGTTGTTACATAGTGTTCCTAATATGTTTGCGTATATAAGTAGCGCTATTATAGTCGTTATTTTTTCTGATAGCATAACTGTATTAAAAAAGCACAAGCTTTAATGACTTGCACTTAGTTGGCTATTATTTATATGTGTTGTTGTAAAGCGTTTTTAATTTACTATTTCGCAGCCAATTTCGCTATTTCTCTCGTAAGTTTGGTTGGCGAGTTACAAAGGCAATTTGTTAGCGCAATTACATAAATATCTAAATCGGGTAAATAAACACCCATTGACTTGAAACCCCAAATTGCACCACCGTGTTCAAAACTCCGCGTGTTATTTATGGTTTTAATATTCCAGCCATAGCCATAGTTAATAGGTTCGCCATTATTTAAGGTGTAATTTGTAAATGCTTTTTCAGTTGTTTCATTGCTAATTAAAAGATTGTTTTTTATAGCTTCTTGCCAGGTAAACATATCACTGACGGTAGACATTAACGAACCTGTAGAATAAGTTAAAGTGAAACTAATTTCTCTAGTGTTAATATAGCCTTCATTATCTTGATACCCTGAAGCTCTATTTTGAATTACCTCGCTATTACTTGCATATTGTGAGGCTGTCATCTTTAGTTTTTTAAAAATTTGTTCCTCAACAAAATTGGCATAGCTCTGTCCAGTTACTTTTTCAATGATATAGCCTAATATCACATATCCTGAATTATTATATTTGTATTTTTCTCCTGGAGCAAAATCGATAGGTTCGTTTCTGAAAAAAGCAATTAATTCTATAGGAGAAAAGTCTTGTTTTGAAATTTTATTGAGTTTTTTCATACTTGTGTAACTTTTTATTCCAGAAGTATGAGTTAATAAATGGTGTATTGTAATTTTATGTCCATTAGTAGGATAGTCAGGAATAAACTTTGTTATTTCGTCATCCAAATTCAGTTTCCCTTTTTCTATAAGCATTAAAATTGATATTGCAGTAAACTGTTTTGTCATAGAACCTATTTCGAAGACATTGTCTGTTTTCATTGGAACATTCAACTCTAGATTTGCAAGACCGAATGCTTTTTGATAAATGATGTTTCCATTTTTAGAAATCAAGAAAGTCGCCCCAGGCGCATTGTCTGGATATTTTCCCTGCAATAAACTATCAATTTTGGCTAAATTTTGAGCATAGCTTATTGATTGCGAATTAAGGGATAAAACAGTAATTACTACTAATAGATACTTTAAATAAAGTGCTTTTTTCAATTTTTTGTTATTTCCAAATGTTGTTTGCTTATTCGACGACAAAACAAATATTTAGGTTACAAAAAAAATGATGTATTGAAATTATTGACTGAAATTCGCTTGTTTTAAGGTCTACACAGCTTGTTATACCATTCGTAACGGTCATGTTTATGAAACGTAAGGTGTAAAAAGACGCTAACTTTTCGGACCCGCCTGCAGACAGATAGGTTAAAACAACGCCGAGTTTTTGTGAATAATGTGACTTTTTCGAAATAACGGTGTCTTATTACTAAAGAACGATACATCATTCTTGATTAATGAAACATAAAGTAAATCCTTAAATGCGGATCTCTAAAAAGAAACATTAATCAGCATAACAAAATATACGAGGAAATATAACCTTGATGGTTATATTCCAATAAAAATAAAAACCTGATGTGAAGCATCAGGATTTTTAGATTTATAGTTTTGTTTGCTCTAGTTTATTCATGCTCGGCTTGTGTGGTTTTACGTTCGTGATTTTTTAAAGACTTAACAGTTAGTTTTTCAACTCTCATATTTCAGGAAATCTTTTTTCTTTTTAATATGCCAGTTACGCTCAAGTGGTGGAAGCACTAGAAGAGAATATAAGTGTGACATCGGTTACACAAAGAATTTATAGAGGCTTCGCGAGGGACAAGATTATTTTCACTCAAGTAAGGCAAGAATTTATTGAGCTTAAATCTGAAATGATATCGCTTTTTGATACGCACGCCTTTCTTTTTGAAAACCCAAAAGAATTTGAACAAGCTAAAGACTATCTTTCAAGCTTTTTCGAAATTTTAGAAAATGACGAGAAGTATACTAAAGAAATAATACTTAAAGTTAGAAATATATAGAGCGAACTTATTTTTTTATTTGAATCTTCTGGCCATCCATAGTCCCTCGGTAAAAATTATCATTTTCAATAAAAAGAAGCTCTCCAGAAACCCCGTTTTTTATACTGGTGTCAACCGCAAATACTCTATTTTTAAATAGGGATTCAACTTGCGTTTGAGAGGTGTGGCCAACCACGATGTGTTTGACTTTTAATGCCCTGAGTAATTTTTTTAATTGCTCATTTTTAAATTCAGCGCTAAAATAACCACGATACCATATCGGACTGTTACTGTCATAATATTTTCCGTAGATACTGTCCCATTTTTCATCCCTTGCAGTTTCCCTTAGCGAAAGTCTCATTTTTTTGTTTATTGCATCTAAATCAAAGCCTGGTTCAACAAATTTTGAAGAGATTCCACCGTGAACAAAAAGATTATCATTAATTTTTATAATAGTGGCCTTAGAGCGTAACCAGCGACCAAGTACGGTTTCATTACCATAAAGTTGGTTGTATGGCTTTCGTAAAATTCTTTCTGTCTGTCTGTATTTCTTGTTTATATATCGCAAATCGTTTAGCATCACCATATATTCATGGTTGCCTAAAAGATAATGCAATTTTCCTCCAGCTTGTTCGGCTTGTTTTTCGAGCTTGAAAATTAACCAAAGAAGTTCTGTTACCTTAGGTCCTCTGTCAAAAACATCGCCTACAATAACAAAATGTCCATCGCCATAGGCCCAATTTTCGGACGCATCAATAATTTTATTGTTTTTTAAAAGTGTTGTGGTTAAGTCATACTGACCATGAAGATCACTTAAGGCAGCAATTTTTGATACGTTATAATACGCACTGGATTCGTCATTAAATTGAGAGGGTAGGGTTTGATATGCTAAAGAATTCGATTCCAATAAACCTTTGTTAATCCTTTTCTCTATCAAACTATCATCAATAATGAAAATATAGGGGCCATCATTAATTAATAAACTATCTAAACGACTGTTTTTAGACCATAAATTATTTAAAATAGTTTTACTGTCAACAGTTCTATAAGAGACAAAAATTAAGCCTAATATCAAGGCTAATAAAACGGATAGTTTTTTGAACATAATAAAGTCAATTATTTTTGATTGTTACATACTGTATTTCTCGAAGTTACATTAATTTGGTTGTCTAAAGTAATAAAAAATGAGCCTGATCTTAAAAGTTCGTTTTAGGATTATAGAAAGGTTATCATCTAGTTTGAATAGTTGTTGAGATGAAAACTTAGCTATTTGAGTAGGGTTTAGCTTCGCTGATTATTTTCCATAGTTTATTTTTTTAGTATCATTTTTTCAAAATGATGAACAATTATAGGTTGGTTTTAATTTTAGGTTTTGCTTATTCAGTTTGCTCGAGTGTTGTGTCTTTAAGCAACTAATTTAGCAATCAAAACATAGAGCTGCCTATGATAATAATGATGATTTCTTTAAAACAAAAAGGCCTGTAGGTAGGTGTAAATTCTGCGAGACACGAGCGCAATGAAATGGCTAATAAATTTCCGTAAGTAGGCGAGGACTGGTAACCCGCCATAACAATTAAGTCGGGCTGGTTAATTATAAAGGTTTTTGTGGCTCTTTATTTCTCTCAGTTAGCCACGAGGTCTTCCATTCAAATGATCATTGATCATCTTATAGTGAAAATCATTTAATCGGTTTGCATTATGTTCCTTTTCAATTAATTCAGAAATTTCCTCAAAATATTGTTTTTGAGAATGTCTAAAAATTATCCAGATATTTAAATTTGGGCACTTAATTTTTTCATCACTTAGCCAACCCTGTTTTTTTGTCAATTCAATTAGTTTTTCAGCATTCGTATTGTCGATTTCGCGTTGCAATGTCCAAACAGAATCAAGTTCTCTTTTAGAATATTTGCTTTCACTCCGAGAGAAGGTATCTATAATTTCCCCTTTTCTATACAATTGGTCCTTAGTACTCATTTCGGTCAGTAGTTTGCATAGTTCAGTCGAATTCGGTATCGATTTTTGTGCAAAACTTCCAAAATGAAAGAATAGTAATATATAGTAGATGATTGTTTTCATAGTTTGCTACTAAGTTTTATATACGTGTTCTCTGCTAGAATTTTATTTAAATAGTTCATACTGCCCATTTAGTCTAATAGTAACGACAATGTCTTTCTTGGTTTCGTTTCTGAAATACCAACCATGTTTTCCTTCAAAAGGAGCCGTTAGTGTGCCTGCCATATTATTCGAATAGGCGAGGGTATAACTCTCATAAAATACATTTTCTGGTGGGTTTTCTTGTTTTACTTCACCATGAAAATCTATATAAACGATACCGGTATTTGTTGCCCACTCGTATTTGGTGCTACCATATTTAAGGCTTTTAAATTTATATTCAATTCCTTTCTCAGCAGGTATGACAACTGTTATAGTATCTGCTCTTTCAGGATACTGAACTTCTGGAGCTGGATAATTAGCTTCACTAGGCTTAGGGGTACTTAAAGGAGACCCTAGTTTTGCCATTTTTATTTTCTTAAAATTAAGACTAGAATTGGTTGTCTTATTTTCTGTTTGTTTATTTCCTTGATATAATTTAGCAAAACCAAAGAGTTTACCCGTTCCTAAAGGATCCAAACCATACTCCGCAGGTAAAACCGCAGTGAACAGTACAACGGCGCCAATTAGTAATGCAATGATTAGTGATTTTAATAGTTGTCCTTTATTTAAATTAGGTTGATTGTTTGTCGTCATCTTAGAGTATGTGTTAATACCATTTCAACTTTGAAATAGCAATAATAAAAAGCCCTTTTTTCCTTTCTACCTCAATAGAAAAAGAAACCGTAACTATGGCTATGCTTGATTTTTATATTTCATATAAAGAAAAAAATTATCATTTTATTTTATCACGATTTCATAGTTAAATTGGTAAAAGAAATAAAGTAGCCTGCTAATTGATAACCGAACAACAAAAAGCCAGCTGCCATTAAAAATATGTTCGTGAGTTTGGAGAATTTGATATAACTGCTGTACTGTCGCCAAAATGAAATAATCAAGAGTACAAATCCTAATGCCAAAAATTGACCAATTTCTACACCTAAGTTAAAGCCCAATAAATTAACGAAAAGCCCTTCTTTATCAAATTCAAATTCTTGTAATTTTGTTGCAAGCCCAAAGCCATGAAATAATCCAAAAATTAATACGGCTCCTTTGGTATTGGGTTGTTTTCCAAATATTTTTTTGAAGCCTCCCAAATTATCAAAACCTTTATAGACTATAGATAAGGCAATTATGGCATCTATGAGATACGCATTTACATTTATATTTGCCATAACACCAAATAACAGCGTAACACTGTGACCAAGCGTAAAAAAACTTACATAAGTGATAATTTCTTTGGTGCGATATAGAAAAAAGATAACACCAACCAAAAAAAGTAAATGGTCATAACCTGTAATCATATGTTTAGCACCTATATAAAGAAAAGGGCCAAAAGCAATACCTTTATTTGTTGCTAAAAATGATTGCGTCTCTTCATCTACACCATGTGCATAGGCTGAAACAGACATAAGACAGCAAAGTATGACTATAAGAGGAGTAGCTATTTTTACTAATTTCATCGTGTTTTAATTAGTGCGCATGCCCATGTTCTTTTACCTGGCGAATACTATCTAACCTTCTTTTTTCGGCTTTATCAATAGTGCTTTCAGTGGCTGTTTTATTCTCTTTGGTCAAAACTTCTGTCTCAGCGTTCTCTTCCGCTTTTTTCTTGTCAGTACATGCTGTGAATACACCTATTGATAAGGTTAAAGCAATAATTAATGTTCTAGTTTTCATAGTGTAAATATTTAATAGTGATAAGTTGCCTTTACTAAATTGTTTTATGTTCTGTTTGCTGCTTGCAAAGAACGTCTTTTACAGGATTGGTTGCGTTGGCTAGCAACTAAATTAGTGAAAGAAAACGAACCAGAGGAAAATCCTTAAAATAGTGCTAAGGTCAGTTGTCGTATTTCGAGTATGCGAGAAACGTACTTCGGCAAGCTCAGTAGAGCTATCGAGAACCTTTACAACTTCATAAGCTTCTCGATACAAAATCCCAGAAAAAGGAATTTCACTCGAAGTGACGACAAGGATGCTAATTGAAACTCAGACGTCACTTCGAGTGATTTGCGAAGCATGAGCAAATAGTATCGAGAACCTCGTTTACTCAAACCCAGCTTCTGCAGTTTCCCTTACTAAATCCGTTATTTAATTTCAGTATCTAAAGTCGCCGAATTCAAGCCTTTGAAAATTAACCAAAGCGGAAAAATGAGTTGAATGAGTCCAATTGGAAGCATCATATTCATACTAATACTATGTCCAAAAATTGAAAATAATATTTCAATACACATAAGAATTACGGCTATAATTCCAAAAATTGAAAAGACTTTCGGAACCAATTTAGACACGTACAATGTATAGTATAAAATAAAAACAGGGAAGCAAGACATAAGGAGACTCAAGTAGTGCGTCCACCAATGTTTTTTGTAAAACACTTTACCTAATGCATTTAATGTGTCAGAACTGTCAGATCCATTTTTAGTAAACTCTAGACTTAATTCTAATAGAGATAGAACACTAAGATTATCAATAGCAATGGCCACAAAGCCTAGGATGCTAAATGCCACATATAAAAATGCCAAGATGATGCTATGTTTTTTAAAAATGGGTAATAAAATTATAGCGATAATAATAGAGGTGATGCTACTAAGAAATAAAAGTAATGTCGAAATAATGATTTCAGTTGCGTGTGCAGAAGTGACCGTTAGAAAATCATCTGAAAATAAAGGACCTTGTAAAAATTGATAAACTGTAATCCCTGTTGCAAAAATGAGTAAGAACAATAGACCTACAAGTCTTCCCGCTTTTTTATTTGATTTCATATTTTGATTTGTTAGTTGATTGATTGTGTATAAGACGATATAGTCTCTGGTATGTTACATTGACCAGAACTAAAGTTAGTAAAAGAAAACGAACCAGAGGAAGATCCTTAAAATAGTGCTGGCGTCAGTTCGCGTGTTTCGAGTGTGCTAGAAACGTACTTCGGCAAGCTTAGCAGAGCTATCGAGAACCTTTATAGTACATAAGCTTCTCGATACAAAATTCCGAAAAAGGGAATTTCACTCGAAGTGACGTTCGTATTGTTATTTATACTTTTTTATGATGTAGCTCTTCCGTCAGTTCGAGTGTTTCGAGTATGCGAGAAAAGTATCGAGAATCTTTATAGTTCATAAGCTTCTCGATACAAAATTCCGAAAAAGGGAATTTCACTCGAAGTGAGGATAGGCTTGTTATTTATACTTTTTTATGATGTAGCTCTGCTAAGCTTGTCCGAGTTTACACAGAACAAGCAACGCGCCAGAACGACGCAGTAGGGTTGATTAATTACACGTATTGTTCGCTACGTTTTTATGTGTTCTTTTTAAAAGATTGTTTTTCAATCTCTTAAGGTTTTGTTAAACTCTGTTAACCAAGGTTAATTACTGTAATAATATTAAAACACGTCCGTCTATACAGTATAAATAATCAAATATTAAAATAATGAGAACATTACATAACAATAAAATTACAGCGACAACGAACACGACGAAAACCTTTGTTTGGAATACAAAAAGACGCTACAGTTAAATAATACCAATTATCACTTAAAATACACCTAATAATTTGTTTCTATCATGCTCATATTTCAAAATAAAATAAAACCGTAGCGATGCTATGATTGGATTTTAGTTCACAACGCTATTAGATTAAATTAATGAGTTCATGAATCTTCGATTTCTATTTGATGTGAACACGTTATAATTAAAATTATTTTAGGCTCATTTTAAATAACAATTGGTATAACTGTTTATCTATAGATAACACATCAATCAAAAATAATCAGTAAACACCCTTGTTAATTTATATTTTCAAGGGTGTTTATTTTTAATTCGTTTTAGGCATATTTGAACTATTCACACACAGCCTGAGTCACTTTATGCTTTGATTAGGTCTTTAAAAGCATTATGTCGTCAGTTCGAGTGTTTCGATCCCGCAAGCTTTCGGGATCGAAATGTATTGAGAATCTTCTTAATTTCAAATGTTTCTCAATAGTTCCGATATTTAAATTATAAAACTATCCTTTGTATATATTCTAAAATGTTCAGACGATTCATATTATACAGGTATTACGTCTAACTTAACTAAAAGAATTGCTTAACATAAAAAAGGAAAACGTATAGATAGTTACACCTATAGTCGAAGACCAATAGATTTAGCTTTCTACGCAGAATTCATAGATATCAATTTAGCCATTCAAAGTGAAATACAAATTAAGAATTGGTTAAGAGTAAAAAAGGAAGTGTTAATCAATGGTGAGTTTGAAAAGCTACCTAATCTAGCAAAGAAGAATTTTAACAAATAAAGCTTCTCTAAAGACGTCAGTTCGAGTATTTCGAGTGAGCGAGAAATGTACTTCGGCAATCTCAGCAGAACTATCGAGAACCTTTATAACATCGAAAGCTTCTCGATACAAAATTCCAAAAAGGGAATTCCACTCGAAGTGACGCTTTAACTAGGTTTAATGTTCTACCGTCAGTTCGAGTATTTCGAGTAAGCGAGAAATGTGTCGAGAACCTCGATTACTCACACTCAGCTTGCACAGTTTTTAGCCAATATTCTTGTAAGCCTTCTGCTGTTGTTTTTAAGTCGCTAATGTCTGCGTGTTGTCCGCGTATGAGAACGTCTTTTAGTTGTTCTTTATGTTGCGAAAGGGCAGGGGTTTGATTACAACCACCAACATGGTCAAAATATGTGCAATACCAATTAAATTTTTAAAAGTTGTATTATTTTTAGTTCAGTTTAGGAAGAAGATTTAAGCATAGCCATAGATATGGTTCAATTTTATGACGCCATATCAGCTGAAAAGAAATGAATTTTATGCGACATTTGAATGTTTAATTGGTATCCGGCCTCACATTTATTTGTAACAGTCAAAAAAGGAATAGATAAATTATAGATTACGTTGCCAGAACCCATGCCTTCAGTAGACATCTTAATTTTTGGAAAATCTACTTTGCTGTAGTCTCCAGAATTATAGAGTGCTTTTAGTTGGTCTCCAACAGCATCAGACATGGTGTTAGAGAATTGGTGTGCAATGTCTTCACCATTTACAAATTCGAGGTCTTTGTAGGTGCCTTGGCATGCTTTTGTGGTGCATGTGATGTTGTTTTCTTGGGTGATTGAAGTTGCTAAGTCTTTTTTGGAGTTGTTACAATTGACGACGCATAGGCTTAGAAGTAGTAAGATGGTTAATTACTTCATTTGGGATTGACATATGATAATACTTATAGAAGGACTCTAGTGAAAAATTAATAAGTTTTTACTTGTATTTTACCACCGTACTTTATTAGCTACAGTTAATTTTTATAATTCAAAGTTGTTGATTTGCTTGTAGGTGTAATAATTAAATAATCAAACCGATACATATAATCTATGAGAGATTTATATTCAATTTTATTTTTCCACGAAAATTCTTCGATTTTTTTTAAATCTATTAGAATCCATTTTCCTTTTGCGTCATTAATTAATGGTCTCATAAAAACTTCATCTTCTTTGTCTATATTATTTTCGATAGTACCATCATCATTCAAATATGCTGAAGCAAAAATTAGGGCTGTTGTTGATTTTCTCCCATTATAATTAGCTAACTCCATTATGAAGTTTCCAATGTCAAAAATGTTATCGAGACTTCTTCCTTTTGAAGCGTGCTTGCCTCCAATTTTTATAATTGCTTTTGGTAACGTATCAATTTTAAGAGCTTTAGCGTAATAATCTCTAAAGTTACTTTGCATTATATTCAAGCGTTTATGAAGACTTGAATAATAATCTTTGACCTCTCTTAATCTATATACTTCCCAAGAATCTCTTAAATCAGAAATTATTTTTTGTGTTTTGGTATTTGTTATTTCGGTTTTCTTGAAAAACTGATTTACGATTAAAGAATTTGATAATTCGGTAAATAATTTATAGCTACGGTTTTGTTCTCCTTTTATAGTTTCTCTAATTAAATACTCTTTAGTTTCGATATATGCGCTGTGTAATTCCGATTTATTGTTTGATAAACTATATATTTCATCAATGAGAAAAATTTGAGACGTTGAATATTCTTGGTCTATTCCCCAAATTTCTAATCCTTGGTTTAAGGCATTTATTAAGAAAAATTCATCTTCTTTTCCGTCAAAGAACGGAACTGGGATTTCTCCGACTAAATTATTTGTTTCAGTATTGAAGTCAAATAATGATGTCTTTGTCATTATCTCATTAGTAATTTTGGTTGCACTGTTTGGCCCTATTTCTGCCACAAAATATTTATAATTTTGAGTTGATAAAATTGGGATAATTGCATGTGTGAATTCAGAAACTTTGGCAGAAAAATGCTCTTCTCCTAAAATAAAAAATTGAGATTCGGTAATGCTTTTTTCTAAAACGTCAGCTCCATTGCCTTCAATTTTTGCTTCGTTTATCTCAAAATAGTATGTATTTTTTTTAATGTAATCTATATCAGTTTTTAATTGAGCAAAAGATATTAGAAACGAAAATATACTAATTATTGTAAATGCTGTTTTCTTTGTCATAAGTGTAGCTAACGTTATTGAATATGAAATATTTTACAGGAAAAAGGTATCGGTTTCCCGAAAATACACGAGCCTAAATTTTTGCAGTATTTCGCACTATATTTTATATGCGGTTTTATCTGCCGGCATTTATCTCTATGCATTTAGCGGTATTAATCTTTAATATCACCTTGGGTAACTGGGCCATATTTATCAGCATTTTTTTTAATTTCCGAGGCTTTTCCAATTAAAACAAACTGAAATTTGTCTTTTGGAAAATAGGTTGCTATAATTTTCTTTGACTTTTCGAGCGTTAATTCATCAACATGTTTTTCAAAATCATTGATGAATTTTTCATCAAAATCATACCAAAACATTTCCAATAATAAATTTGATAATTGCCCAATAGTCTCATAGCGAGGTGGAAATTGCCCTTTTACATAATTCTTTGCAGAGGTTAACATTTTATCATCAAGGCCTTTAGTATGTAGCTGGTTTAGAACATCCAGGGTTAAATCTATGGCTTGTTCTGTAGTTTCATTTGCCGTAAAGGTGCTGATATAAAAAGCCCCTCCGTTTTTATAATTTGTAAACTTACTTCTTGCTCCATAGGTTAAACCAGAATTAGTGCGTAATTCTGCATTCAACATAGAAGTAAAACGACCTCCAAATAGGGTGTTTATAACTTGTATAGCTACGAAATCTTCATTGTTTCTGGCAACTCCTGGAGCACCAATATAAAAGGTAGTTTCTTTTGCATCCTCTTTATTAATTAATAAGACGTTTCCAGATGTCGGCTTTTTAATTGACTTTGAAGCCAAATTTATTGACGTTGAATTTCCTTTTTTCCAATCAGAAAATAATGATGTCACCATTTTCTTCATTTCATTAGAATCAAAATCACCTACAATGCTAATAGCCGCATTATTTGGAATATAATTATTAGCATAGAAGTTTTTTACATCGTTAATTGTAATAGTTTCAACAGTAGTATTTGTCCCAGTTAAAGAATTGCCATAAACATGGTTACCATATAGAAGTTTATCAAAATAATTCTCTATTACCGATCTTGGGCTTTCTTTTTGTCTTTCAAGCTCGATCAGAAAGCGACTTTTCTCTTTGTTAAATTCATCCTCATCAAAAACAGGCTGCCTTAACAATTCTTTGATAATTGTCATGACCTTGTTTTTATCTTTTGCAGCAAACTTTGCTGATAAACCGGCATATTCTTTAGATGCAGATACATTTACTCTGGCTCCTATAAAATCTAAAGTTTCATCAATTTTTGATTTACTATAATTTAGAGTGCCATTTTTTAATGTAGATGCTGTTAACCGCGATAATCCAGATTTGTCTCCATCATAAATTGCACCTGCTGGCAACAAAGCAGTCATACTAATGAGAGGAACATCGTGTTGTTCCATCAAATAAATAGTAAGCCCATTATCCAATTTAAATTTAGTGAATTCTGGTAATTCATAATTTTGTGCCATTACGCCAGAATAGGTTAGTACCAAAACGCTTACAAACACAACTATTTTATTTATTCCTTTCATAATATTAATCTTCTACATTGGTTTTTAACACACCTACCGTTCTATTACTTTTTACGAAATACTTTTTTGCGACATTTTGAACATCTTCGATAGTAACATTATTATAGTATTCTGGAGCTTCAAACATTTTTCTATAATCTCCAAAAAACAGCTCATATGTCCCTATATTATTTGATTTTCCATTAATAGTTTCTATCTGACCGTAAAATTCCATCAATTTCTGGTTTTTGATTTTTTGCAATTCTTTTTCTGTAATGCCATTAGTTTTAATCTTTTCTAACTCCGCGTATATGGCGTTTTCTATATCCGTTTCATTCACATCTTTATTAGCAGCAGAATAGAAATAAAACAGATTAGGGTTAAAACTTTTCCTAAAAGACGTAGAAACTAGTGTTGCTAATTGTTTTTTATCAACTAATGATGCGTATAATCTAGAGGACTGGCCACTCGAAAGAATAGAACTCAATATACTTAAGGCATAGAAATCTTCATGCTTTGCTTCAGGAGTATGATATCCAATAACCAAATAAGGATTGGCAACATTTTTCTGAACAGTTATTCTTCTTTCACCTGTTTGTTTAGGTTCCTTAATATGAATTTTTGGAGGAGCTGCTTGTGCAGGAATAGTTCCCAAATATTTTTCAGCCAATGCTTTTACGTTTTCAAATTTCATGGCACCCGAAACTACAACGACACAATTATTAGGTGCGTAGTACATTTTAAAATAACGTTCTAAATCTTTTTGAGTCCAATTCTTCATATCGTCTTCATAACCTATAACAGGCCAATGGTAAGGATGTTCATTAAACGCTGTAGCCTGGACAGATTGAATAATATTTCTCCAAGGCGAATTTTCTAAGCCAGTTCGTCGTTCACTTAAAACAACGCCTCGTTCGCTCTCAACCATTGTAGAATCTATACTTAAACTAGATATCCGATCGCCTTCAAGATCAAATATAACTTCTGCAGATGATGCAGGAAACCAGTTGGTATATACCGTCAAATCTTGCGTGGTATACGCATTATTAGCTCCACCATTAAATTCCATCACTTGATCAAAAACCTTTGGGCCATACTTTTTTGCTCCGTTAAACATCATATGTTCAAAAAAGTGAGACAAACCAGTTATGCCTTGATATTCATTTCTACT
>RCND010001145.1_pt1 | contig 15010 bp, 13 predicted proteins | sample 2041351 | NCBI WGS metagenome assembly RCND01 (sample SAMN09708230, study PRJNA481090) | Marine sediment metagenome, whole genome shotgun sequencing project. | biome: marine sediment; feature: ocean; material: sediment; isolation source: Sewage treatment plant 12B marine sediment (STP12B) ...
ATTCCACCGGCACGGTTCACATCCTCCACATGGTAGCTGGAGCTGGGAGCAACCTTACATAAAACCGGAGTGTTCCGTGACAGGCGGTCCATATCTTTCATAGTGAAATCGACTTCGGCTTCATGGGCAATGGCCAGCAGGTGCAGAACCGTATTGGTGGATCCGCCCATGGCGATGTCAAGGGTCATGGCATTTTCAAAAGCCTCATAGGTCCCTATGGAGCGCGGCAGCACCTTCTCGTTCCCCTCTTCATAATAGGAACGGGTATTTTCAATCAGATGATGAGCTGCTAAGCTAAATAGATTCTTTCGCTCCGCATGGGTGGCAACAATGGTCCCATTACCCGGCAGGGCAAGCCCGATGGCCTCATTCAGACAGTTCATGGAGTTGGCTGTAAACATCCCGGAGCAGGAGCCACAGGTGGGACAGGCCAGTTTTTCGATACGGGCCATTTTTTCATCGCTGACAGATGGATCGACCGCCATCACCATGGAATCCACCAGGTCCAGGGCTGTGTCACCATCGCGCCCCGCCTCCATGGGTCCGCCCGAAACAAAAATAACCGGGATATTCAGTCGCATGGCTGCCATCTGCATACCCGGGGTAATCTTATCACAATTGGAGATACAAAACAAAGCATCCACCTTATGCGCATTGGCCATGTATTCGATGCTGTCTGCAATCAGGTCCCTCGAAGGAAGTGAATAGAGCATGCCATCATGACCCATGGCAATTCCGTCGTCAATGGCAATAGTGTTGAATTCGGCAGCAAAATAGCCCGCTTTTTCAAATATCTGTTTTACCTCCTGACCTATATGATGCAGGTGGGCGTGACCGGGAACAAACTGGGTAAAAGAGTTAGCAATACCAAAGACCGGTTTCCCAAACTGACTTTCTTTCATTCCATTGGCACGCCAGAGGCTCCTGGCCCCGGCCATCCTGCGTCCCATGGTACTTGTATGGCTCCGGTATTGAGTTTTCATTGTCCTTCTGTTAATCTGTTCATTAAAAAAGCCATCCTCTGTCCTGAGAATGGCTTGGTATGCTTTTATTTGCTTTATACCACTCTCAGGCCTTCCCCGGATCAATCACCAGTACAAGCACCACGAGTAGAATATGCAGAATGTTGTTTAGCATAGTTTTAAAACATCGCTCAAATATAAAGATAAATTCAATTCACAAGCTCAATTCCCTAAAAAAATAACGATTTATTCATCTAAAGGCAGATCTTCTTCCGGATCGGAAGAGAAATCTTCTGTTTCAGCATTTAATTCCAGGACATCATTTGATTCGACACCATCCAGCGTTTCCACATCCCGAAGCTTACGAGTAATCTGATTGGTTCGTGTAGTTTGAAGCTTATCCAGAGTCCCAGTTGCTGTATCAAGTTGTTTCCTGACCCTTTTCAGATGTTCCGAGAAGTTTTCGAACTCAGACTTCACAGCACCCAGCACTTTCCATACTTCACTGCTCCGCTTTTGTACAGCCAGGGTCCGGAATCCCATTTGCAGACTGTTCAAGAGGGCGGACAGGGTTGTTGGACCGGTAACGGTAATCCTATAGCTACGCTGCAGGGTTTCAAAGAGTCCGGGGTGCCTTAACACCTCTGCATAGAGACTCTCCACCGGCAGGAACATGATGCCAAAATCAGTGGTATGAGGGGGATCCAGGTACTTATCACTGATATCTTTGGCAAAGCCTTCCACCGATTTGATCAGTATTTTTTGGGCCGCATCGATCTTTTCCTGGTCCCCCTGATCATAGGCTGCCAGCAATAGCTCGTAAGATTCGATGGGGAACTTAGAATCCACAGGCATCCAGACCTCCTCGTCGGTGCTCTTCCCCGGCAACTTTATGGCATACTCCACATGAGCCTGACTCCCCTTTTTCGTGGAGACGTTCATGCCGTATTGATCAGGAGTAAGGATTTGTTCCAGGATATTTCCCAGCTGATACTCGCCCAGCACCCCCCTGGTTTTCACATTGGAGAGTACTTTCTTGAGGTCCCCTACCCCGTTGGCAATGGTCTGCATCTCACCCAGTCCCTTATGCACCTGTTCCAGCCTTTCACTTACCTGCTTAAAGGATTCGCTCAGGCGTTTTTCCAGGGTAGACTGCAGCTTCTCGTCCACGGTCTTCCGCATCTCATTGAGCTGCTTGGAATTGTCCTCCTGGATGCTCCTTAATTGTTTTTCGATGGTGTCCTGGATGGCTTTAATGTGATCGGTGGCCTGTTTGTTATTATTGATCTGTTGTTGGTTGAAATCCCCGAACCTCTGCCTGATCAGCTCACTCAACTCTTTGATATTGAGTGCAAATTTATCTTCGAAAGACTGCAGCGATTTGCTGAGCTCCTGCCTGTTGGCCTGAGCGGTTTCCTGGTTCTCCCTTCGGTTTCTCTCGAATTCATCCTTTAGGGTCTTCTCATTTTTCTCCAGTGAAGTTTCAACCCTGAGCATCGAAGACTCCACTTCCTTCATCTGTGGCTTGATGTCAACCGATCCCCCTTTTCTGAACACAAGGATCAGGTTGACTAATGCAAGAAGAATCAGGATGCCCAGGAGAATTTCAGTCATGTGCTTCGATTTGGTGTTTTAAAGATAGTACAATCAGAAAAAATATAACTTTGTTTTATGTCGGAAGAGAATAAAAGGTTTGTCTATAGCCTCGTTTTTCCCGGATTTTTCGTGCTGCTCCTCTGGGCCGTTAAATTTTTCGAAACCGGAATGGAAATTTCCCTGGTGGAGGGGGGTGTATATCCAAGAAGGTGGTCTGGCCTGCAGGGAATCCTCTTCTCCCCGCTGATCCACGGCGACTGGAAACACCTGATCAACAACTCTATGCCAGCACTCTTATTGAGCCTGGCCCTCTTCTATTTTTATCGTGATATAGCCTATAAGATATGGCTCCTGATCTATTTCATTGGGGGGATTCTGCTCTGGAGCGTGGGCAGACAGGCCTATCACATTGGTGCATCGGGACTGATTTACGGACTGGCAGCCTTTCTCCTTCTAAGCGGCCTGATCCGACGTGTAAATAGTCTGACTGCCATCTCCCTGCTGGTGGTCTTCTGGTATGGAAGTATGGTGTGGGGCTTGCTGCCTTTCGATTATGAGGTCTCCTTTGAAGCCCACATCACAGGGGCCGTTTCTGGAGTGATCCTGGCAGTGATCTATCGTGATCAGGGTCCGGAACCTGAAAAATCTATCCTGGATGAGGAAGAGGATCCCTCCGAAGAAGATATGCCCGAAGAGGATCTGGCCGCTGAGGCCCCCCCTGAAGACAATCAGCCAGACCACTGATCCTTCAGCAGGGCATAGAGGTGCTCATCCATCAGTAAGCCCCCTTTCATAACTGCTTTCCGGTGGATGGCTTCCGGTGCAAAACCGTTTTTTTCCAGCACCCGCATGGACGCAGGATTATTTTCATAGATGCAGGCAAACAGGCGGAGCCACGGGGTCTCCTCAAAGGCATATTTCACCATGGCCTGCACCGCTTCGGTGATGATCCCCTTGTTCCAATGGTTTTCTGACAACCAGTAACCGATCTCACTGTTGTACTTGTATACATCTTTCATTCCATGCAAACCGATGCCTCCGGCCGCTTCGCCGCGGACCTCAATGGCCAGGATCACATCCTCCCTGTTATTTCCAACCATCTCCAGCCATCTCTTAGCATCTCCCGGGGTATATGGATATGGGAAACCGTCTCTAAGCTGGGCTGCTACCCGTGGGTTGTTGGCATGTTTCACCAGGGCCGGGGCATCGGTCCGGTCCCAGGGTCTGAGAATGAAGCCTTCTCTTTTTATAAGGGGGACATGCATTTGCTGAAATTACAAAACAGAAGGCATAAATAGGGTAATTATGCTATTTTTACGCGGTTTATCTGATTGAGATGTTGCTGAAACTATATGAAAAGAACCCCGAACAAAAGGTGGTTCAGAAGGTGGTAGAGCTCCTCCAGTATGGAGGTGTGATCATCTATCCCACAGACACGGTATACGGGATAGGTTGTGATATCACCAAAGCCAGGGCTGTGGAGCGGGTAGCCAGGATCAAAGGGATCCGGCCCGAGAAGGCCAGGTTTTCCTTCATTTGTTCAGACCTCAGCCACCTTTCCGATTTCGCCAATCATGTTGACAACACCACCTTTAAGTTGATGAAATCCTACCTGCCAGGTCCTTATACCTTCATCCTGAATGCAAGCACACAGGTTCCAAAGTCCATCAAGCAGAAGAGAAAGACAGTCGGAATCAGGATCCCGGACAACAATATTATCCTGGAGATTGTCCGCCAGCTGGGTAATCCTATCCTGACCACCTCTCTGAAAGAGGATGACCAGATCCTGGAGTATCCCACCGACCCCGAGCTCATCTATGAAGAGTACCGCGATATGGTAGATGCAGTGATCGACGGAGGCTACGGGGGACTAATTCCATCCACCATCATCGACTGCAGTGGCGATGAACCCGAAGTCATACGCGAAGGACTGGGAGAGGTGGATTAGAAGTCATAATAAAAAAGCACGTTCACACGGTTGGCATTTCCATAGACACCTCCTTTGTCCCGCCGAATGGCGTGAATGTATTCTGCTCCCAAACGTGCCCCGTCCACAATGGACCAAAAGGTATTAAAACGGAAATTGTCTCCCTGCTTATAGGTATTGGTTGAAGAAAAACTCTCTGTCTGCAAATACAAAATTCCATAGGTAAAGTTGGAAAACAACTTTTCACTCCAATGGTGCTCATACGTGAGGTATCCGCCCCAGGTGAATGGTAGAGATGCCCTGTTTTGATCAGGATCATACACCAGATCCATTCCCTGACCTGCCAGGTCGTGAAAATATCTTGCAATGGCCTGTCCGCCATTTGCCTGAAGGTACCACTTGCCTCCAGCCCAGGAATCTACAACCATCGAATAGGACACTCCCCAACCTGCTCTCATTAAATTATTACCTTCTGACGATTGTCCGGTTATAATGGGAAGAATCCCGGATAATTGAAAAGATCCCCAATCCACTTTCTTCACGATCCTGGCAGTTAGATCAGGAATTAACTGGAAAACTTTTACTGCCAGGGAGTCAGGAAGATTATACTCAGGTGCAAAATACTCCGCACCGAGGGAAAGAGTGGCCCCCGGAATCAATTCCTTATTGGTATACCTGATCTGGGGTGACCTGACCAAAACACTTCCTGTGGGTCCTGCAAAGCCCACTGTAGCAGGCATAGAGGAAATTGAAGAAAAGAGGCTCCAGGTCTGGCCAAAGAGGAATTTGTCGTATTGACCATATGCGTGACGAATGCGAAATCCATAGGGCCCGGCAAAATCGGTTTCCAATCGTATAAATACATTACCTCCATGGGTGAAACGTGTAACCTCGAATCCCAGACGACTTTGAGACAGTCCATTGTAGTAATTGGGTAAAGGCAAGTTTGCATCCCCTGTGGGTATCTCATAGGTAATCAGACTGTTTTTGGAGGAGAGATCAATATCATCATACACCACCAGGTACCTCACCGATCCCAGAATCCTCAATTGCATCTTGTTATCGGGAGTGACAATAAATAAACCCCGGTCCTGTCCAATATCCAGGGCAGCATCCTCAATGATTTTGGAGGAATCAACGTACAAAGAATCCATTCCTCCTCCCATGTTCATGATGACAACGGAAGAATCCTGGTCCTGGGCATATAATAAGTCTGTCATGTGCAGACATAAAAAAAGCATGCCTGCCAGCTGTATGATCCAGCATTTTTTTCTCATGTTGAAGCCTTGCTTTGGTATACCAATTTTAGGCAATTTTTCTAAAGGAGTCTGCAATTCACTTCAATTTCTGTCTGAAAATCTTGCTTCGGGCTTTCCATTTAAGCAAAAAACCATAAATTTAAAGAAGATAAAACTCAAGATCATGAAAGATACTATTCAGGAATTCCTGAAGGACAAAAAAGTAGCCATCGTAGGTGCTTCAGCCAATAAAGAAAACTTCGGTCTCTACCTGACAAAAGAGCTTAGCAAAAAGGCTTACCAGGTAATCCCCGTCAATCCAGAATGCAAGGAGGTAGAGAATATTCCCTGCGTTCCCACTGTCAAAGATCTTCCCGAGGACGTGCACAGCGTAATTCTGGCAGTCCCGCCAACACTCACTGAAGAGATCGTCAATCAGTGCATCGGCACCCCCATAAAACGTGTCTGGATGATTCGTGGCATGGGCAGAGGTGCCTATTCAGAAAGTGCCCACCAGCTTTGCAGGGAGAACAAGATTGATGTGGTATATGGATTTTGTCCCATGATGTTTTATGGAGAAGGTATGCACAAATTCCATTTCTGGCTCCGGAAAACTTTCGCCAGGCTTCCGGCCGAGTTCCAGCTGGCTGTCAACTGATCTTCTTATCTTCTCCAGAACATGGGGGAGAAAAGTACCAGCACAGTAAAGAGCTCCAATCTTCCTACAAGCATCAGGAAGGAGAGATACCATTTTCCTGCCACATGAATCTCCGAGAAGTTCAGGGCCGGTCCCACTTTGCCAATACCCGGGCCAATATTACCCAGGGTGGCCGCCACGGCACCCACGGAGGTATTCAGGTCATTTCCAAGGATGGACATGACTACCATGGAAAACACCGCAATGATCCCATAAAATGCCATAAAGGCCAGTACACTGGTGACCACCGGCTCCTCTACGGCCATCTTATTCAACCTGACAGGGATTAAGGCATTGGGATGAATCATCCGTTTCAACTCCTGCGTAGAGTTTTTCAGCATCACCACTATCCGCATAATTTTGGGGCCTCCTCCGGTAGATCCCGCCGATCCACCAAAAAACATTAAGGTAAAAATCAGCACAATAAGCCAGGGGGCCCAGGTCAAATAGTCTGCTGTTGCATACCCGGTGGTTGTAAGGATGGAGACAACATGGAAAATAGCATTCCTGAAGGCCGGCTCAAGTCCGCCACCGCCGGTAAAGAAGAGTCCAAGCGTTACTAGCAGTGTGAATCCTCCGATAAAACCCACGTACCACTTAAACTCCTCATTCTGCCAGATTTTCCTGAATTGTCCGTGCATGCCAAAATAGGCCAGGGTAAAATTGGTTCCTGCCAGAAACATAAATCCTGTAATCACATAATGGATATAGGGTGAGTTCCAGTAGGCAATGCTGGCTTGTTTGGTGGAGTATCCGCCAGTGGCCATGGTGGTCAGGGAGTGACAGATCGAATCAAAAAGACCCATTTCACCGGCCCAGAGCAGCAGGGTCTCAGCCAGTGTAAAAATCAGGTAGATAAACCACAACCGTTTGGCCGTATCCTTCACATGTGGATGGAGCTTATCGGGCGTGGGGCTGGGCACCTCTGCCGAAAAAAGCTGCATCCCTCCGATACCAAGGAAAGGAAGCAAAAGCAGCGTTAGCAGAATTATTCCCATACCACCCAGCCACTGAATCAGGCTCCTCCAGAAAAGAACTGCATGGCTTAGCTCCTCGATGTTATTCAGAATGGAAGCCCCTGTGGTGGTAAAACCGGAGATGGTCTCAAAGAAAGCATCTGTAAAGTTAGGTATGGATCGTGTGAGCAAAAAGGGCAGGGTTCCAAAAAGCGAGAAGAGAATCCAGGCCCCTGTAACAATTACATAACCATCCCGTCGGTTCACCTGAAGATCGGTTTTCCGTACCGGAAGGTAGGCGACCATGCCTGCTGAAACAGTAATGGCTCCAGATAACAGAAACTGTAAAAAATCCTTCTCCCCAAAAATAAGTGAGACGGGAATGGCAAGCCACATAAAGATACCTTCGGTGACCAGGATAACACCCAAAATCCGGATAATGGTTCGGTAATTCAGCATCTATTCCTAGTTGAAAAACTTGCCAATGGTATGGATCACACTCGGTAGTGCAAATACGATCACCTTGTCGTAGGGCTTAATATGCGTTTCGCCATGAGCTATAAAAGCATTTTTTCCCCTGATGACACCACCAATGATGGCCTCCCGTGGAAAATTAATCTCTGCCAGACACCCTAAGGTAGCAGGTGCATCCGGTTTCACCACAAACTCCATCACCTCTGCTTCAGTCCCGGTAAGGCACTTAATGCTGGAGACTTCATCGGCCATGGTGAAGCGGAAGATCCGGCTGGCGGTGATTAGTTTTTTGTTGATAATGGTGTCCACTCCGATATTTTCAGCCAGGTGGATATAATCCATGTTTTCGACCTCGGCAATGGTCCTTTTCACACCCAGGTGCTTGGCAAGCAGGCAGGAGAGTATGTTGGTCTCCGCATTACCGGTTACAGCAATAAAAGCATCCATCTTCTCAAGTCCTTCTTCGCGCAAGAGCTCCATATCGGTTCCATCGCCGTTGATAACCAGCGTATTGCTTAACATATTCGACAAGGTAATGCTCCGTTGACGGTCCTTTTCAATAAGCTTAACATAGTGCTGGCTGCCCAGGGCATCGGCGGTCTTTCGTCCAATCCGGCTTCCTCCAAGAATCATGATATCGCGTACCTCAAACTGCTTTTTCCCGGAGTATTTGTAAAGCTGTTTTAATCCCGCCTTGCTGCTGATTACGTAAACCAGGTCGCCTCTTTCGAAGCGGTCATCCCCGGAAGGCACAATGGTATGGCCGTGCCTGGTGATGGCTACTGCCCTATATTCCAGGCCAGCATCCCCGGGCGCCAGTTCCCGCAGGCTCTTACTAATAATGGGAGCTTCCTCGTCAAGCCTTATCACATACATATGGAGCTTTCCACCTCCAAACTCAACCACCTCTGTACTACCCGTCTCCGAAAGCAAACCCACAATTTCACGGGCAGCAATTTTTTCGGGATAGATCATATAATCCACCCCAAGATTCTCAAATATTTCTTTGTTAGCGGGCAGGAGATACTCCTGGTTGTCGATCCTGGCAATGGTCTTCTTGGCCCCAAGCCTTTTGCTGAGAATGGCCGAGTTTACATTGACATCTTCCGAGGAAGTAACAGAGATCAAAAGATCGGCCTTCCCGATTTTCGCCTCCTTCAACTGGGCTATAGAGTTGGCATTTCCCTCAAGGGTTAGTACATCAAGTGTGCTCCCAATGGACTTCAGGCGATCACCATCATTATCAATCACCACCAGATCGTGTTCCTCATGACTGAGCATCTTAGCCAGGTGTGATCCGACTTCGCCAGCTCCAGCAATTACAATACGCATAGTCTTCTAAAATAGAACAGGGCAAAATAACAGATAATTGTCCAATAGTAGGCAGGAAATCTTATTTTTTACCATCTTTTCACATAAGCTCCAGACCGGTCTGTCAAATATATCCCCTCCCATTCAACCTTCATTCTCTCTTTATACCAGCTACGGTTCGATCCATCGATCAAAAGGTCCACATTCGTCATCCAACTTTTTTCCTGCAGCCCCTCCATCACAGGTTCACCCGAAAGAAGGATGAAATCAGGACAACCAGCCATATGTCGCGCCGAGTCAGCATAAACACGATCCCACACCTGCTTATTCACATTGTCTGTTAGCACCAGTCCGTCAGAGCCTCCTCCCCCGAGCATCCAGACTCCCTCTGCCATCTGTATACAGGCAGAAACCCTCCCTGTATAAAGCTCTCTGTCCCCCATCTCAAAGACCTGGTTCTCATATATTCTTCTGCTCCAGTTTTGAGCTATGTAGGTCTTCATATAGTCCCGTGATGTGCTGTCTATGTACCAGCAATAGTGGTCCACCTGTGCTCCCTTCCGGACTATAACCATGGATGCTCCTTTGAAATGGCTTACGATCAGTTCGGATGAGGAACGGCGCTTCAATCCGGATAAAGAGTTTCCAAGAAGCAAAGCACAAATCAATAAGCCCATGAAGTAAGGGATCCTCTTCCTGCCATAAAGTGCTATTATGCCCAGCAACAATAACAGGAGCCAGACCAGCAGGCTCCACCTGTTCAGCTGCAATGCATCCACCACCGAACCGGGCAGGGAAGAAAGGAACTCCATGGAGCGGTTCATCAGCCGGGCCAGCTCCACAAGCAGGAAAGAGCTAAACTGTTCCATGACTCCTGCTAGAATAAAGGGAAGCGAACAGACAAATACGGCAATTAACAGGCTGAGTAAGGGTACTGCGATCAGGCTGCTTACCAGGGCATAAATGGGCAACTGGTGAAAATAGTAGATCACAAGAGGTGCAGTGGAGAGCTGGGCTGCCAGACTCACTGAGGTGGCTTCCCATACCCGGCGCAGAACCCGGTTCTTTATCCGGACCGCACGCAAAGCAAGCGGGTGCAGAGTGATAATACCCACAATGGCTGCATAGGAGAGCTGGAAACCAACATCCATCAACCTTATGGGCTCTATCAGCACCAGTAGAAAAGCGGATGCAAGGATCACGTTGAGAGGGTGGACCCGCTCACCCATCATCCGGCCCACAGAAAAAAAGGAGAACATGGTGACAGATCTGGAAACTGAAGAGGAAAAACCTGTAACGAAGGCATAAAACCAGAGGAGTCCAACTACCAAGACTGTCCTTTGCATCCCTTTCCGATAGATCAAACTCATCCACCCGGTCATATACAGCAATACCCACCAGATCAGTCCAACATGCAAGCCTGATACAGCCAGCAGGTGCATTCCCCCTGCTGCTGCGTAAGCCTGGCGCATATCATCGGTCAGAGAAGAACGATCGCCCAGGCAGACTGCCTTTAACAGGGAAACCTCCTCCAAAGGTCCATGCCAGTGATCAGAAACAAAGCTTCTTATTAGAGCAGGAGTTAGCCTCCTCTTTGCTACTCTTAGCTTTTTATTGAACCGTGCCGGTACCTCAGCGCTGGAAGCGTAGAAACGATACCAGCAGTTTTTCCTTCCCATGATTGATCTGTAATCGGGCGACCCTGGATTTCCGCTGTTTCGAATGGGTAGCAGGGTACCGGAGAACTGCCAGATCTCACCCTGAGCAGGCAAGATGGAGTCGGTCGGCATGCTCAGATAACACTTCAAAAACGTTGAGACCTGATGGCTGGTATCGGCCGAAGAGATCAAATTAATCTTCATTTCAAAGCTATGGGCATAGTTCCCCGAATGAGGCGACCCGCTTACCTCCCCCCTCACAAGCACCACCTGGTCCGAAGGCAAACCGGGATCAAGAGGCCTTGAATGTATTCCTGTCCCCGCTCCAACAATAAAAAATAGCATGAACAGGAGTGGAGAGATAAGCCATGGTATTAAACCGGGCTTGCGAGCTCGGCGCTGCCAAATGAAAATTATTAGCACCAGTATCCAGAATAGAATCAAGATAATAAGCGCCTCAAAAATCAGAGTTGAAGAGTTTACCCGGAATCCGGTTAACACGCCACCAAAGTATGGGACAAGGACGCGCAGCATGGGGATTTTTCGCAGATCGAACATGATATTCAGGAAGATCCTTTGCTAAATTCATGCAGCGAAGTGAAAAATATCTGCTATTCTTCACTTTTTTTTTGAACCTTTCATACTTGTTTATAGTTTTATATACAGAAATAACTAAAACGCATAATCTTATTCAAATGGCAACACTTACAACACAACACATGGGAGTCACCCTGAAGAACCCTCTAATTCTGGGTGCATGCAACCTCTCAAATAATCTGGACAAACTAATAGAGGCCGAAAAGGCAGGTGTAGCTGCATTGGTTTACCGTTCTTTGTTTGAGGAGCAGATCCAGCTTGAAGACAATGACTTAAGCAATCAGCTGGAAGCATACGATGAACGTAATGCTGAAATGATCAACCTCTTTCCGAAAATTGAACATGGCGGGCCCAAAGAGCATATACACAACCTGAAGCAGGTGGTTGAAGCTCTTTCTATTCCTGTATTTGCGAGTCTTAATGCAGTTTATAAGGAGTCATGGGTTGAATATGCTTTGCAGCTTGAAGCAACAGGTGTTGCCGGGCTCGAGCTGAATTTCTTCTCTGTACCCCGCGATTTTGACAAAAGCGGACACGATGTGATCCTTCAGCAGATAGAATCTCTGAAAGCTGTAAAAGCAGCTGTAAAAATTCCGGTAAGTGTAAAATTGAGTCCCTTTTATACCAATGTGCTGAAAACCATTAAGGATATGGATGATGCCGGAGCCGATGCCTTTATTCTATTCAACAGGCTGTTTGAGCCAGACATTGATGTGGAAGCCGAGAAGCATGTTTCTCCCTGGAACCTCAGTACACACAGTGATCATCGTCTCTCCATCCGTTATATCGGTCTGACCCACGGAAACCTGAATGCCAGCGTAGCTGCCAACAACGGGATCTATGAGGGAATTGATATGGTAAAAATGATTCTGGCGGGAGCCAGCGCCGTAGAGGCTGTCAGCACATTCTACCACAATGGTGTGGGATACGCTGCAGAGATGTTAAAGGAACTTGAAGAGTGGATGGATCGCAAGGAATACGATTCCATAGAAGCGTTCAGGGGTAAGCTGAGCAGCAAATCCATCAACGATCCCTTCGTTTACAAGCGTGCACAGTATATCGATATGCTCCTCAAATCGGAAGAGCATTTCAACGCTGTGATTTAGTTGAAAGTCTTAAGTTATTAAAGAATGGAGCTGTCTCAATGAGGCGGCTCCTTTTTTTGTGTCCTGTACGCCTCCATGTTGGAGCATAACTTAGTGAATAAGCCCATGAACTCATTTCTCTCTTCATTTGTAAAATCATTCAGAACCTCACGTATATAGGATTCATTGGTATAATTGATGGTAGAGCAGATCTCTTGGCCTGAACCGGTAAGGTTGATCAGTGCCAGGCGTCGGTTCTCTTTAGGGATAACCCGGTCCACCATATTGATATTAACCAGTCCATCCACCGTTCGACTCACAGTACTCTTATCCAGGGAGAGGTTCCTGGCAAGATCAGAAACTGATATTTCATTGTTTTTCTCAATTTCCAAGAGTGTGTGGCATTGTGCAAGGCTAATTCCATTGCAACAGGAAGCATTATTCTGCAGAAACAGTTCCCGGTCGAAAATCCTGAGGATCTCTCTGAATTTTTGGATATACGTTTTTTTCATATTAAAGAGTCTTGGATATGGTTAATTGATCAACAGCATGCATCGCCCCCACCGCAATCGCAGTTTGGTTCTGTACCTTTCAGAAATCCGGAGATAACTGCAGCAGCACAACCTACGCCCTGCTTAACTATAAGGGCTCCCGGAACACAATTTAGCGCGCATGCACCACATTCCATGCATTTGTCCCTGTCAATAATCTCCGCTTTTTTGCCTGCCATCTTAAAAACATTGTGGGGGCATACTTCAATACAAAGTCGACATCCAATGCATAAGGACGGATCGTACTCCAGGGTCGCCACATTCTTCAAATAGATCTGAGTATCCATGCTAAATAAACTTTGAAATTATTAAAAGAACCAGGCCAGCTATGGCAAATGCGATTTGGATGGGTACAAAGATCCCCATCTCTTTCCTGACCCCGCTTAGCGAGGTATAGGTACTTGCTCCCGTAAAATTCATGCTTAGGTAGGAAGATACGGCCCCGGAAATAAGGAACCAGGCGAGCATTAAGAGGATGCTCATATCCGTGTTGCCAAGGAGCAGAATCAATCCAAATACCAGGAATCCGCTCACCAGTCCCTTCCCTCCGAAATGCCGGAAGGGCAACAGGGGCAGAAGCAAAGGAGAAAGGAAAGCTCCACTTATATAGGCTGCCAGGAGATATAGACTGGCCCTGAGACCTTCCTTCCATATCAGCGCAGTCGAGTATCCTTCTGAAGAAATGCCTGATAACAGCATCAGGAAAATGATTGCTGCAGCCAGATAGCGTACTGAATTAGCCAGCTCAACTGCTGTAAGAATGAATCTGTCTCTGAGTTTAAATTGGACAGATCGGGTGACTTTGTCCTTTTTGTACCCGGCAGCAATGTAATCTTTGATATCATCGGCGCGTACCGGACCAAATTTCACTGAAAAACCAGTTGTTTCCTTTACTTTATGTGCAGCGACTCCGGGAGCCCCCAGCTGTGGCACAATCAGTCGTCTGTGGGATACATAGAAGCTTAAACGGGAATCCTCCACCTGCCTGATCAGTTCATCTGTCCCAAAGGTGCCTTTCCCGGCAGCACACCATACATTGATACCAAAGGTTTCCAATACCAGGATCCAGATATTCTGGCCGCTCAGGCTACGCCTTACCAGATCAAAGCTGAGCTTGTAATTTGCTGTGACAATTACTTCAGAATCTTTCCCGGGCCTTCCTAGCCTATATAATCCTGGCTTCACCCGGTACCTGTTTCTTCCAATGGAAAACCTGACGCGCAGGGCTCCCAGCTTATCCTCCAGCAACCAGTCGGAAGAAATTTCCGGAGGTCTGACAACAGTCAGATTGTTGTAGTCCATGATAGTTTCGTTAATAAACTGTTGTAATATACAACTATTGTATAACGAAACAATAAAGAAGCAATTTGATTTACTTATACTATGCTCCAATGAAACTTACTTCTTCGGATAAACCATGCGGTAGTCACAATCGGCACGTCCGTGACTGATGGAATTCAAGCGGGCCGAAAGCAGTTTCCGCCTGATGGGACTGATGTGGTCCACAAATAAGCGTCCATCCAGGTGGTCATATTCATGCTGGATGACCCTGGCCCGGATTCCATCATACTCCTCCTCTTGCAGGTTCCAGTTTTCATCATAATATTCAATGCGTACATGGCTGGTTCGACTTACCTCTTCACGAATATTAGGAAGGCTCAGGCATCCCTCCTCAAAAGCCCAGGGATCGCCCCACTCTTCCAGTATATAGGGATTGATAAATACCTTTTTGAAGTTCACTAACTCTGGATCCTCTTTTGCATCAGCCATGGGGCTGGTATCCACCACAAAAACCCGAAGGGACTTCCCTATCTGGGGAGCTGCCAATCCTACTCCATCACTTGCATGCATGGTTTCAAACATATCAGCGATCAATTGATCCAGATCCTTAAAATCTTCTGGGATATCGGGTGCTGTTTTCCGAAGTACAGACATCCCGTAAACATATACCGGTAATA
>RCND010001147.1_pt1 | contig 14992 bp, 20 predicted proteins | sample 2041351 | NCBI WGS metagenome assembly RCND01 (sample SAMN09708230, study PRJNA481090) | Marine sediment metagenome, whole genome shotgun sequencing project. | biome: marine sediment; feature: ocean; material: sediment; isolation source: Sewage treatment plant 12B marine sediment (STP12B) ...
CCAAATGACAAACTTCTCCCACTCTATTTCTTAAGCCATACAGCAAAATCTCTAGGGGCAAAAAACGTCATTTTAGTGGCGCCTTATCTGGCCTATATGCGTCAGGACAAAGTATTCAATCCTGGTGAAGGTGTGACTTCTACTTATTTTGGTAAACTCATTTCTAGTTTTGCGGACGGCATCATTACTATTGATCCGCATTTACACAGAATTAAATCCCTGTCGAAAGTCTACCACATTCCTAATACCGTTATTCATGCCGCAGATGTTATTTCACAATGGATAAAAGAAAATATAAAAAATCCTGTTCTAATTGGTCCGGATGCAGAGAGTGTACAATGGGTTTCGGTAGTGGCAGAAAAAGCAGATGCACCTTTCACTGTATTAAATAAAATTAGACATAGTGATAGCGATGTAGAGGTCTCTATTCCAGATGTAGAAAATTACAAAAATGCAACGCCTGTTTTAGTAGATGACATCATTTCTACAGCACGCACGATGATAGAGACTATTAAACATCTCAAAAAAGAAGGCATGAAACCCGCTATTTGCATTGGGATACACGCTGTTTTTTCAGGAAACGCTTATCAAGAACTACTGGATTGTGGCGTTGAAAAGATCGTTACTTGCAATACCATACCACATCCAACTAATGCCATCGATATGAGTCCTATTATGGCCAGGGAAATTGAAGCGTTAATTTCAAAGTTAAAATGAAACAAATATGAGATTACTATGAAAAAAGAACTGTCATTAGTTTATGGAGTCTCTGGCACTTGAATACCAAAACTTATTAGAAATTTGAGACTTGTAGTTATAGTATCTGGAAGGTTTAGCCAAGAGTAAAGAGGCTTCAAAAAAGCAGACAGATTCTTAAAAATTAAGTCTTTACGGTATTGCATTCTAGTGATCTATATATCGCAGATAACTTTCAACCTGATATATATCATTTCGGATTGAATAAATTCTATTTATTTTCATTGAAGTTTTTTATTTCATAAATACAAACATCATGATAGAACAAATTAAAAAATTCGATACGGCAGTTTTGGCCGTTGAAGTCATAGATGGCTTCACTGAAACTGATGAAAAATTTTGTCAGAAGTTATTCGTTGAAAAGCTAAATCAAGGTGCTGAAACCGTAAATTTATTGGTAAAATTGGATGAAATGAAAATTTCAAAAACCGAAACCAAAGCCTTTTTTGAAGATATAGTTTGGGCACTCAGAAATTATAAAAAACTAGGTCACTTAGCCGTCGTTGCACATTCAGGCATTCTTAAAGCATTGGTTCCTATCGATAATCTTTTTTTTGGAAGGGAAAGTAAAGGACGACATGAACGTTATTTTGATGTTTCGCAAATGGATGAAGCATGGGCTTTTGTAAATCCTGGAATGAAAACGTAAAAATAATACAATGAAAAACAATATGGGATTAATAGACAAGGTCATTAGAATACTTGTCGCAGTTATAATTGCAACTTTATATTATACAGATTATATTTCTGGAACCTTAGCCATTATACTTTTAATAGTAGCAGGAATGTTTATTGTTACCAGTTTTATCAGTTTTTGCCCGCTGTATTTGCCGTTTGGAATATCTACCAAAAAGAAAGTGTAGGAATAAAACTAGTCTATCAGATGAACAAAAAGAATAAAATCACCATTACAATTATACTTGTAATTATAGCCATACTATTTGCGAATTATCTGTAGGGTTAAATTAATGAGATTTATATCCAAATAAAGCCTTTATTCAAAAAATGTTGACACAAATTGATTCACCCAGAAAAGATGTTTTAGTCTATGAGTTAGATGGTTATATAACCAAAGATGACATCGGATACATCGATAATGGTATAGAGTTTACATTATCAAGATACGACACCGTTAATTTAATGATTTATTTAAATGCAAAAGGTGAAGACCTAGATACCCTTTTTAAGGAATTTCGATTAGTTGACAAATATTCAAAATACATTGGTAAAATCGCTTTTATAGCAGATAAAAAATATTGGAATTTGTTTGTGCTCTTAGATAACATTTCTACGAGATACAAGGAAAAATATTTTGATGTAGATGATATAGCAAAGGCTTGGGATTGGATAGAAAATGAATGATTTATTTTCTTTTACCGTTGAAATAGTCCTAGCAATCCCAAAAATAATAGGAATCCATAATTTAATGAAGAATGATTAAAAAAATTATTGTAGCCATAGATAGAAGTATATCTGCATTAAATGCTTCGGATTACGCCATAAAATTATCAAAACAATTGGCTGCCAAATTAGAAGTGATTTATGTGGTAAGGTATTCTATTGGCAATATCGATGCTGGTATATTATCTATTGAAATTGAGCAGCAAGAAAAAGAAAATGCTGTGAATTTAATTGATAAAATTAAAAAGGAAAATCCTGAAATACGCTTTCAGGATCTTGAAGTTATTGGTCGACCAGATAAAGAAATTGGCAAGGAAATACAACATTGGAATGCGGACTTACTTATTATTGGTCATCATACACACAATTTTTTGAATAAAATACTAAATCAAGGTATCGAAAAAAAATTAACCAAGCATCTAAAAATTCCGATATTAATTATACCAGAAAATTATAGGTTTTAATGAGGGTTTTATTCAAAACAAGAGATAACAGCTCAACGCTTATCATCATCTTTTTTCATACCTACCCGTTTTTTCTGTTAATTCAATTCTGTAAACCACACCTTGCATAGATTCGATATATTTTCCTTGAGAATCCGTCATAGAATGATGTACTGTTGTTTCTCCAGTCATAATTGGCATTATTCGGTCGATTAATTTTTGCATACCCATTTCTCGGTCTTCTGGCTCTTTTAATTCTTCAAAATTTCCCCAAGAAATTACACTCCGCCAATTACTCATATTTTCCATCACATCGACTTCAAAACAAACGTTCGGATTTTTACGCATCATATCTATTTTCATTCCTTCTAGAGTATGTCCATAAATATAAGTACCATCATAAGCATAACTTACTGGTACAACATAAGTCGTATCATCTGCATGACATCCAATTCTGCCTATGACTTGACTATGTAACAAATTTTCTATCTGGTTATTTTTTAATTCTCCTAACATGGTATTTCATTTTAGAGTTATCTAAACAAGGTAATTAGAAGAGACCAAAATCCAAATGATTTATATCATTTCCAGTACAATAGATAATCTCTAACTTTATTGAAAATTAAGTTTAACTCTTAAAATTATCAACGTTATGATTAAGGACTTTCCAAAACACTATCAAAATCTAGTAACGCTTATGGGACAGTTGGGCACTAAAATCCCAGCTACTATGGAGGGATTTGGTAGTTTACACAAAGCTAGTATTAAAGACGGAGCATTAAATGCTAAAACTAAAGAGCTCATAGCGTTAGGCATCGCTATTACGGTACGCTGTAATGGTTGTATTGCTTTTCACGTGCACGATGCATTGGAATCTGGTGCATCTGTACCAGAAATCACAGAAACAATCGGAGTTGCCATACTAATGGGAGGTGGGCCTTCTGTGATGTATGGATGTGAAGCCTTAGAGGCGTTAAATCAGTTTACAGCCTTAAAAGAAAAGGAATAAATAGACATAATCTTACTTTAAATTTAAAAAACATAGAACTCATGAAAAACGAAATTATCAATAATTCAGACCTACATTTTGAGCATACACAATGGCGAAGTGAACTCTTATTTTGGGAGGACGAATTAAAAACATTTAATAACCGTTTAGATGAGTTAGTTATACGCTGGTCAGATAAAGGTATGCTCGCACAGTTAGAAGATTTTCAAAATCAATTTATTCGTCACGGTGAAGTCATTGATACGTTGCAACACGACATTAATATACACGAAACTAATATGGCCGGTCACGACGAAAAAGGTGAAGATGTCATTAATCTGACATTAGCAAAACAGCATACAGCATTTAGGATTCGTATGGAAATACAAAGAAAGATTTATACCGATTTAAAAAAGGAATTTTATCGATTCCTTTCAAAGTTTATGTAATACCTAACTCACTTTGTTTTCCTGAATATTAAAATCGACTGATGTATATAAGTTCATGTCTTTATTGAATACATTAATTTGATAGAATAATTTTTCAAAAAAACATAATGAAAACACAAAAAACATTAGGAATTTGGATGGATCATTCTATCGCAAATTTTATTGATTTGAATTCCAAGAAACACAGTCATTCTATAACATCAGAATTCACATTTAATAAAAAAGAAGAAGCGTTGAGCAGAAGTGAAAGTCACATGCATAATAAACGCCGGCAAATGCATGAAGCTTATTATAAAGACGTTGCAAATGATTATTGAAGGAATAAAAGTAAATTTTATAATATAATAAAAATGAATAGGTTGTAATTCTAAGTCATTGATTTAATTACAGTTGAATTAACGGCATTTATTAAATTAAGCTACGTATTTTATTATATAAAGAAGCTCTAACTAATTTAAGTTAGGGCTTCTTCACAAACTAGTGTTACAATTAATACATAACTTCCAGATCATTGTCAACCTCATATACGCCTGGTGCATGATATGCTGCTTTACGAGCTTCATCTTTTTCAGCAATCGAATGCACTTTACCACGTAATTTGACCCTATGACCATCTACACTGACTGTAATATTTTTGGCTTCAAGATCTGCAGAGCGTTCAAACGCTTTTTTAATTCGTTCCTTAATTTGATAAGGTTCTACAGCTTGTTTTATCGTAATCAAATTAGAAACACCACGTACACCAAGTAAATTTTCAACAGCTCTTTTTGTAGCGTCTTTTTGGTAAGACCATTGCACTTCACCTGTTAAGTATACCCAGCCATCATCTACTTTTATCATCACTTTGTCATTTGGAACTGACGCATTCCATTCAATAGAGTTAACAGCAGATTTGGCTATTTCAACATCCGTTTTTTTAAACGTACTACCAAACTTCACTTCGATATCTTCTGCCACTGCTTTAACTCCTTTTACTTTTTTTACAGCATTTTCAGCTGCTCTTTTTTTTGTATATCCATCGACCGTTCCCGTAAGGGTTACGATGCCATCTTTAACAATAACACCAATTTCCGTTTCATTAATGTTTGGTTGCCACGCCAACTCATCTAAAACATCATTTCTTATTTCTAAGTCTGTTTTCATTTTTAAATAGATTTAATTAAACACTAATTCATTCTACTAAAGATACAATTGATGTGAGGCTCTGGTAATGATATATATCAGGCAGTATAAAAAACGAGTAACTCATATTATTTATTTAACCTAATGACTATTAGCAAAAACTCCTACTGATATATATCATTTGGAATCTTAAAGCAATTATGCAATTTTACTATATCACTTAAAAAAAGTACTAAAATAGATGAAGGATACAATCAAATTTTACGAAGAACGTGAATTTCACGTATTCGTAACCGAAACATTTCCAAACCTTATTCAACTAAAAAAAGTAGGAGATAAAGAAGCCTTTAATACTTTAATACTAAAAATATTACCAAGTATTAAGAAATACATCAATGGCAGATTAATTACAGCCATTAACAATGGGCATTTCTCTAAAAACAAATACAATGCGGATGAGTTTGTGGATCAGCTTTTTATTGAAGTGTATGATCATATTGAAGAGGTAAAAAAAGCAGACGATTTTTATCTGTGGTTGTTTATAAAAACAGATGAACTACTTGAGGACATTATTGTAGAAGAGGAATTTGATGAATTCTTTTTTAAAAATATTGACGATTACACGAAGCCTGAATGGGATGAAATGGAAGAGAAATTTAGTACAGATGGTGATGGTGATTTATTGATGATTGAAGAACTGGATGATATTTCATACAATCATAATGACTATACGTTAAATCATGTTTTTATTGAAGATGATGAGCAGAAATATATAGCCAAACTTGATAAAGAGTTAAGCGAAGTCGAAGCGCAAAAGCATATAGCAATGGTGCTTCGTAAATTGCCCATACAAATGCAATCTGTTTTCGATTTATTTGCCAACTACAACTTCAATATAGAAGAAATCGCAAAAATTAAAATGATCACCACAAAAGAGGTGAACAAGCTACTACAGGATACACGAAATAGTCTACGTAATAGCTTTATAAATAGATATCAAATTGATAATTAATATAAATATTCTAATGAATTATGAAAACTAAAAAATTAAACCCGAAAACCAAATTATTACTAGGTGCAGGACTGGACGTATTGCATTTTGAAAGTCAAGAATGGTTGGAAACCATCGCTTTTTGGAAAGATGAAGTACGGTTTTTTAAAGATCTTTTATCTAAAAAGAAAGCAAAAAATGAGAAACAAGAAGAGTACTCTAAAATGCTTACAGCATTAGATAAAATCCACAAGGATCTTTTTGATGATTTGGAGGAAACTATTATGAAGCACGAACGGACGTTGTCAAAAATTGAAGATGGCGAAAAAGGATTATCTGACGGAAATTTTAGAGAAGAACATCTTAAAATTAAAGACAGAATGACAACGTTTACCAATGATTTTTGTTCATTTAAAAAAATCGTTTTCAATTATGCTAAGCACCTTTAATACAAATTATACTATAACACAGAGGGTTAAATTAACAATTACTTTTATTGTTGATTTTTTTAAAACTAAAAGGATGGTAGTAATTACTCCAAATCCGAAAACACAATTATTATTAGGTGACGGATTTGAAGTTATAAACCTTGAAAACAGAGAATGGCTGAAAACCATAGCTCTTTGGAAAAACGAGGTTGCATTATTTGGTGATATATTAAGGCGAAAAGCAATTTTAAAAAATAATAATCCTCAAAATGAAAAAATGTCAAAAGACATCGATATAATTCCTATTGTTTTATTTGAAGATTTAGAAAATAGTATTAATGAATACGGAAAATTATTATCGCGCACTGGGCAAAGAGAAAAAGGCTTTTCTGACGATGATTATAGAGAAAGACATCATTATATCCTTTTGAAAATGGATGCTTGTGAAAATAATATTGAAACATTTAAAAAAATAGTTTTCGATTATGCTAAGCACCTTTAGTGTACAATGGTGCTTTAGTTTGAAACGTTAAATCCACTTGCTTTAAAACATAAATTATGGAAGTAATACTTTACAGAGAAGAATATGAAAATGTAGATTCTATAGATAGGTTTCTTAGATTTTACAATAATATAAATATGAAATATTTGGCAAGTGATTTGTTAGAAAGAGGTTTATCTCCTATGCAAATTAAAAGAGCTATTTTAAAAGCAATTAAGGTTGGCAAGTCTTCTGGCATACAAGTAAAAAAGCATTTTATGCCTGTTTTTACTCAGGTAAATAGTGAAATTATTAGCGACTGTAGACTTTCTCAGTTAGCGTATGGCCTCTTAATTCTTAATGCAGATGTTGACCTCACTTTTGTTGGGGAGTTGCAGGTGAGTCTTTTAGAAAGTTTTCTAGAGTAATTTAGTTTAAGGATCTAATTGTCAAAGTTGTTGCCACCTCTTCTTTTTGTGCTTTTGTTTCTTACAGACATAAAACATCAAGACTCATGTTCTCAATAGAACTTGTAAATTCTTTTTCTACAATAGCTCGCATGCCTTTTACATTCCTGATTTTGCTAAATCTATCAAAATTAGTGCTGGTTCTTTTTCTCCAACTTTAAATAAAATCATTCCATTTCACTAAAATCAAATTTAGTCTCAAGACCTAATCCTTTCGAATAAAACGCTTTTGACTTTATTAAATCCTTAACTCCTAAGAAGCAGTTATCATAGTTTTTAAAGGTTTCTATTTTCAATAGTGCTTCATTACAAAGCACGAATTTATAGCACTTAAAGACGCAATAAAATGATGTTAGTCATATCAATACCTGTTTTTTGAATGGATTAGGTCGTTTTCATTGTAGAAGGTAGCAAAAACAAAAACAGGGATACTATGTCGTATCCCTGTTTTCCATGAAGAAATTAATTTTATTATTCAAGTTAAATATCTTTTCGTCTACTTTATTGCTAAATAAGACCATAGAAAAAAATCTTAAAAATAGATTCAACTTCTTCATTTCAGCTTCATATGTCTTAACACATTAAAAGCCTATATAATAAAAACGGAAAGACCTTACAGCCTTTCTGTTTCCTGAGACATATTAAACGTATTATTCTACTTAGGCCGTCTTACTCACTTTATCGCTACAGTATCCTCGGAGTACCTGGTTTAAAAATACCTTTAATCTTTCCCTGAGATTTATATCCTATTTCTAAAATACAAACCTTGTGCTTTCAGTAATTTGAAGAACGTTTTTATTTATGATACTAAAGTACTGTGTTTATACTTAATCAGAAATGATATATATCAGTTTTGATATTTTTATCGTCGGATTTAAATAATTCACTTAGTCACCGAATTCTCCATACAATAACCTTCTATCTGTGCCCATTACAATAAGTTCATTGACCACTTTATTTATACCAGAAGTAAAATAGGCTGTCTTGGTGGCTTCCTCTTTCTCTTTAATTGAGTGCACTCTACCTCTCAGAATTACGGTATTTTGATCAACGTCTACAGTAATATGTTCAGCTTCAATATCTGCTAGTCTCTTAAATGCACTCTTAATTTTTTCTTTAACTTGATGCGCAGATATTGATGGTTTAATATCTATATTATTAACAATCCCTTTTACCCCAATAATCTCTCTTGTTATGCATCTTGCTGCATCTTTTTGATACCAGAACTCAACCTCACCTGAAAGGGTTATCCAACCACTTTCAACCTCTATGCCTATCTTTTTCTCTGGCACTGCAGTATTCCACTCAAAAGCGTGAACTATTGCTTTGGCAATTTCTTTATCGGTTTTTTGAAATTCCGTGCCATATTTAACTTCTATATCTTCGGCGACAGCTTTAACTCCTTTTATTTTTTTTACCACGCTTTCAGCGGTTACTTTTGTATAAAAATCATCCACTACGCCAGTAAGGTTAACGACGCCGTCTTCTACTATAACACCAATTTGTGTCTCATCAATATTTGGTTGAAAAACTAATTCGTCTAATATGTCCTGTTTTATTTGTCCATCTGTTCTCATAATATTTTGTTATTTTCTTTTAAATTAAAATCATTTAACTTAAAAACACTTTGATTAAATAACCCTTATTCTATAAATGGATCGCGGTTATTCAATTTTAGTTTTTACTTACATAAATGTTAAAATTATTTCGAAAAACTATTCATCTACAATTTCAAGTGTATTTTCTATTGCTACTTTTTTTTAAAATCATCAACACATCTATTAAGTGTTGAAGTTCCGTTTTCAATACTAACGTCTATTTGAGTTTCGTCAATGTTTGGATGCCCTTTTAATGACTGAAGTATATCTTTTTTTAATTCTGTATCTATTCTTATTCTTGCATTGTTTCCATTTTTATGTTTTTATACTAATAACATCAAAATTAGGTACAGTTCTGATTTACTGAAATGATATAGGTCAGGAATTGTTATTTTTTTAATGTGGTACTTTGTAGTATAATTAATTATATAGAAATGCGAATCGTTTGGAACGTATTATGGATTGGTTTTTTAATATCTTTATGGAACTCTTTAAATTCTTCTGAAGAAAGTCTGTATTTTGATATCGTACTGCATAATAAAAAGGTAATTGGGAGCCTCAAAGCTACAAAATCAGTGATAAATGCAGAGACTTATTATCATAGTTTTACCGACATTAAAACTCGCATACTAAAAGAAGTTCATGTAAATTACAAGTACGATGTTACGTTTGAAAACACCCTATTAAAAGAAGCTGATGTAATGATTACTGTAAATAAAAAACCGCATGCTTATACCAATACTAAATGGCAAAACAGTCATTATCGCGTGGCTAAAAATAAGGGTGAAGAAAAAAATGTTGACGAATCGATTTTTTATACCACCATACAATTATATTTTAAAGAACCGATACATATTAGCCGTTGCTATTCTGAGCAAGATGGAAGTTTTAATACCATCATACCTTTAGGAAATCACACCTTTAAAAAAGTGAACTCAAAAGAGAAAGAAAATATATATTATTATAGAAAAGGACTATTAAAAAAAGCAACCATAGATGGAGGAGTAATTAAATTTGATATAATTGCGAGAGAACAGTAACCACTTGATTTTACATAAATAAGAATCCTTATCTTGTTACCTTTATGACAACTACTATAGCTATTATATTATACGTTTTGCTGGCAATTGCTATAATTATCAGGTTGCTGTTTTATGGCGTTCGTCCTACCAAAACACTAGCTTGGTTGTTGGTTATTTTTACGATCCCAATTGGAGGCATGCTTTTCTATTTTATGCTTGGTCGTAATAGAAAAATAAATAAGTTTTATAAGCTTAAAAAAACGAAAGAAATATCGGACTATCTTAATAGGGTTGATTCATATTATAATACGGTAGGTAAAGATAGTAATCAAACAATTCCGAAGTCAATAAAAAACCACATTAAGTTGGTAAAGCTCATTGCAAAAAGCGCCAATTTTTTACCTAGTGAGAATAATGAACTTACACCATTAAAAGATGGTCCTTTAACTTTCGATGCCATTTTTAAGGCCATGGAAAAAGCGACCCATTTTATTCATTTACAGTATTATATTTTTGAAGAAGGAGACTTAGCCCAACGCTTTCTATCGATATTAGACCGTAAAGTAAAAGAAGGTGTAGAAGTACGTTTTATGTATGATGGTTTGGGAAGTCGTGCATTAAGCAAAAAATATCTTAAAGAGCTCAAGCAATTAGGAGTCGAAGTATATCCTTTTTTACCTATGCGTTTTGGCAGGTTCTTATCTTCGGTTAATTACCGTAACCACCGAAAAATAGTCGTTGTTGATGGTTTAGTCGCCTTTACAGGAGGCATCAATGTCTCAGATAAATATATTAAGGGAGATGGAGTTTTAGGTATGTGGCACGATATGCATTTACAGCTAAAAGGTTCAATAGTAAATAGCCTACAAGCTGTTTTTGCTACTGATTGGAGTTTTGCAAGTGGCAAAGAAGATCTATTAAAAGAACTCTATTTTTCAGACCATTTAGTTGCTTCAGGAAAATCAATTGTACAAGCCATTGCTAGCGGACCAGATTCTGATTTTTCTTCAATACATCAACTTTATTTGTCAATAATAAACAGTGCTAAAAAATATGTTTATATCACTAATCCCTATATAATTCCTGGAGATGCTTTAATGAAAGCATTACAGATTGCAGCATTAAGTGGTGTAGATGTTCGGTTATTACTATCGGCAAAATCAGATAGTATTTTGGTAAAATGGACCGTACAATCGTATTTTGAAGATTTTCTAGAAGCTGGTGTGAAAATTTATCAATATCCCCATGGCTTTTTGCATAGTAAAGTGATTATTTCTGATGATGAGTTAACAACGATTGGAACTGCAAATTTAGATATCAGGAGCTTTGAACAAAATTACGAAGTCAATGTTTTGGTCTACGAAAAGGAATTTACTCATGAACTCAAAAAGAATTATTTGAAAAATTGTGAAATAAGTATTCAAATTAACTATAAAGAATTCCTTAAAAGGCCAAAAATAGCGCGCTTAAAGGAAGGTTTTGCTAAAGTATTCAGTCCTGTATTATAATAGTAACTGACGGGCTACAGATCATCACCTATTTATAATTAACTCAATACCTTTGTAACAACAAATATAAATCGCACAATGAATATAGGATTAGCACTTTCTGGTGGAGGCGCGAGAGGTGCCGCTCATATAGGCGTAATTAAAGCATTAGAAGAGCATGGTATATTTCCAACACATATTGCAGGCACCAGTGCTGGTGCTATAGTAGGCGCTTTGTATGCTGCAGGTGTAAGTTGGTCTGAAATATTGCATTTCTTCAAAACCATATCCATATTTCAAACCAATAGATATGCACTCTATAAACCTGGGTTCATAAATTCTGAAAATTTTTATGATGACCTCAAAGCATATCTTCCGATAGATAATTTTGATGTTTTAAAAAAACCGCTTTTCATAACTGCAGCAAATGTAATTGATGGTACCCTGAAAATATTTAGTAAAGGGCAACTTATAAAACCTATTATAGCCTCTGCTTCTTTTCCTGGCGTTTTTACGCCTACAGAAATTAATGGGTCATTCTATATCGATGGTGGAACACTAAATAATTTCCCTGTAGAACCTTTAAAAAAGGATTGTGATAAAATTATTGGTGTATACGTTAATCCTTTAAAAAAGATTAGTATTAAAGATTTGAAACATTCTTATACGGTGGTCGATAGAGCCTATAAAATTAAAGTTGCTGCTGAGTCCATGTCTAAATTCCCAGATTGTGATTTGGTCATATATCCTGAAGACTTAATTAATTATAACACTTTCGGGATGAACAATATTGATGCTATCTTTGATTTAGGTTATGCAACCACCAAAAAAGCTTTGGAAGAAAATGCAGGCGTCTTCAATAAATGATTAGTGTCTCACAAATCCATTTTCTTTTCTTCATTGGTCTTAAAAATTTCGTTTCGATTCTTTCTAAAGTCTTTTACAAATTGAGTGAGTTCATCTTCAATAACTTCGTGTTCTGTTCTAAATTGATGCGAATCATATGCAAAAGGATTGTCTATCAACTCAGGAAGATGATGTAAATATTTATTGGTTTTTTCTAATAATGAAGCACATTCTTTACCTATTCCCAATAAACTCACTTCAATCTGTTGCACCATATCAACATTCTCTTTCTTTGATAGCCTCAAAAAATAGTTATCAATAAGATGATGTAGAAATCTTAAATCATCTTTATAGAATAAAAGGTCAGATCTCCAATGCTCTGCTAGAACATATAGTTTTTGTTAGTCGGCTTATTGAATGTAATTGTCCTTTGGCCTGTTTCTATAATCAGTCGTGGTTTCACATTTTATAAAGTAAATTTAGAAATATGTCTTTTCTTGCCAAATGATATTGGTCATTTTATAAGAGCTATAAGATATATAGCTTTGTTTCTCAATTGAAACATTATCGTAATGAAAACAATATTATACGCCACCGATTATTCAGAAAACTCCGTTGCTGCATTAAAATATGCTCATGATATGTGTTCGAGAATTAACGCCAAATTATTAGTGATTCATATTTTCGATTATCCTACAATGTTAGACAGTTTAAGCCTAAAAGCTGAAGACGCATTTCCAGATATTGAAGGTCATGCTTTTAAAAAGCATTCCGCTATACTTAATTTTTTTTGTAAAGAACATCTAGGAACAGATCTAGACAAGATGAATATCAAGGTTGAAGCTATTGAAGATAAGTCTGTAGTTAATGGAATTATTTCTAAAGCTGATGAAATTAAACCTTTACTAATCATTACCGGAATAAAAGGAGGTAGCGCATTGCGAGAACTTATTATGGGTAATACCACAAAGCATCTTATAGAAAAAGCGCCCTGCCCTGTGCTCACAATCCCTAGTGATGTAAGTCTAACTCAAATTAAAACCATTATATATGCCACAGATTTTGAAGAAGAAGACTTTGGTGCCATTGATAAACTAACAGAAATTGCCGAACCTCTAAATGCGAAAATTAAAATTGTTCATGTTTCTCCATTAAAAGAGCCGATAAATACAAAAGAAAAAAAGGAAATAGAAGAAAGATTTCATAAACATATTGATTATCCAAATATGGAATTAGAAATTCTTTATTCTGATGATGTTTTTAATGACTTGAAAATATACTTTGGAGAGACAAATGCAGACTTAATTGCTATGCTTGAACGCGAAAGTAAAAGCCTAACATCGCAAGTATTTCATAGAGATTTAGTTAAAAAGATGGAATCTTATGGAAGAATACCTTTGATAAGTTTTAATGCAAAGAATTATGGAATATTTCATTTTTAAAACCTTAAAACAATTATAAAATGACCAGAAGAATATTTAGAATAGTTATTTTAATAGCGCTTGCATTAGGGATTTCTCTTTTTGTTGCAAAAGAATCATTTTCCAAAAGTTTCTTAATTATTACCTCCAGTCTTATCTTTCTGCTATTTAGCTTTGGCATACAAGGATTGATCGCGCATTCCTTAAGTCCAAAATCAAAAGGAGACTTAATTACTTTTCCGATTTTAATGTGGGCACTTTGGGCTTTATTATTTCTATTATTTGTATTTCTTGTCATTCCAGTTTACTGTCCAGATTTTTTGATGGATATGTGATGATGATATTCACTTATTATAACAATTGAGTAATTACAAACTAATAATCTTATTTAATAGTAATTCACAAGTTAATTTAAGAAACAGGTGTTTAAATCTAAAATGTGTTTTCAATTATCTGAAAATTTGCTATTTAGATGAATTTGAATAGTTTGGCTTTCTCCGTTTTTATTTTCACTCTACTTTATAATTTCTCCCACTTAATATGAGGAATATCATTTCATAACGGTCTCTTTATTAATAGATTTATACCATCTAATTTTTAGAAATTAATCATGAAAGTACTCGTATATAGCTCCAAAGATTTTGAAATTCCATATTTGGTTCAAGCTAACGGTAAAAAACATAAGCTAGAATTCATTAAAGACCCCTTATCCTCAAAAACAGCTATGAAGGCTATTGGTTACGATGCCATATCCATATTTTCTGCAGATGAAGCTTGTTTTATTACGATTGAAAAACTTAAAGATTTTGGCGTAAAATTTATAACATTAAGATCGGTTGGGCATGACAATGTAAACTTAAGATCTGCTTCAAGATTAAACATAAAAGTGGCGAATGTCCCTGCATATTCTCCTTATGCTATTGCTGAGCATGCTGTCGCTTTATTACTAGCACTAAACAGAAGGTTAATTGAATCAAATAGAAGAGTTCGTCTTTATAATTTTAATTTAAATAACCTCGTTGGTTTTGATTTGAATAATAAGACAGTCGGCATTGTTGGTACAGGAAGAATAGGTGCTGTTATGAGTAAAAT